>Ga0153947_1000335_pt1 | contig 23007 bp, 36 predicted proteins | sample TSNJ031MetaG_FD_104697 | JGI IMG/M metagenome (GOLD analysis project Ga0153947, IMG submission 104697) | Attine ant fungus gardens microbial communities from New Jersey, USA - TSNJ031 MetaG | ecosystem: Host-associated > Fungi > Mycelium > Unclassified | place: USA: New Jersey, Wharton State... | reverse complement strand
CGGGTTTCGCCTAGCCGGCTGCATAATTTCCTCCGGGCTACGAATGCTATCACTTATTAATAAAAAGATTGGAATTCCTGGGGATAGATGTTATAATTTTACTGTTTATATCCTTTTATGTCCTTGCGTGGAGATCACTTCGGCGGCTGGGGCTGGACGATGGAGGCGGCATGAGGCGGATGCCTTGTAGCTTGACTTATTGTGAATGGAGGTTTTCCCATGTCTGAAAAAGCAATAACCCAGGCCCCTGATACCCGAGAGAGGTACAAGCAGGCCTTTCTCTTTGGATTGGGGACCGCGGTAATCATTTTTCTCCCCTTTGTCATTATGGATGGGGGCTATTTTTTCTTTTTTGGGGATTTTAATGTGCAGCAGATTCCCTTTTACCAACTGGCCCATGAGGCCGTTCGTAGCGGGGATATTTTTTGGAGCTGGTACACGGATCTGGGGGCCAACTTTATCGGCTCCTACAGCTTTTATCTGTTGGGGAGCCCCTTTTTTTGGCTAACCCTTATTTTTCCCACATGGGTGGTGCCCTATTTGATGGCGCCCCTGCTTTGCCTCAAGTTCGCCTGCGCCTCACTGACAGGGTATACCTTTATTACCCGCTTTGTCAAAAATAAGAGCTACGCGCTGCTGGGCGGGCTGCTGTACGCTTTTTCCGGTTTTTCCATTTACAATATCTTTTTCAACCACTTCCATGAAGCCATTGTACTCTTCCCGCTGCTCCTGGTGGGGCTGGAGGAATTTATGGAGGACGGGCGCAAGGGCCTGTTTGCCATCGCCGTCTTTGCCAATGCCCTGAACAATTATTTCTTCTTTGTGGGACAAGTTGTATTTCTTATTATATACTTTGTGATCCGCGTCTCCACCGGTGGTTACAAGCTGACCCTGCGGCGGTTTGCGGGCTTGGCGGTGGAATCTGTTCTCGGCGTGGGGGCGGCCTGCGTGCTGCTGATTCCCTCTATCCTGGCCATTATAAGCAACCCCAGGGTGGATAACTTCCCCACAGGCTGGGGGGCCTTGCTGTACCACAGCGTTCAGCGCTATCCCCAGATCCTTCAGTCCTTCTTCTTCCCGCCGGAAATCCCCTCAAGCCCCAACTTTTTCCCTGACGCCAACGTAAAATGGTCCTCGGTGGCGGGGTGGCTCCCCTTGATCGGCATGTCCGGCGCACTGGCCTTTATGACCAATAAGAAGAAGCAGGGACATTTCCTTAAAAAAATAATTGTGACCTGCTTGATCTTTGCCATGGTCCCTGTCCTTAACAGCGCCTTTTACGCCTTCAACGGCTCCTACTATGCCCGGTGGTTCTATATGCCGGTGCTCATGCTGGCGCTGGCCACGGCCATCACCTATGATGAGGAGGCCCCGGTGATCAAAGGCTGGCAGATCAATACCTATGTGGTGCTGCTGATCATCATTATCATCGGCTTTATGCCTCAGGAGAAGGACGGGGAGACGGTCTTTGGCCTCTATGCCTACGCGGACCGCTTCTGGGCCTACTGCGGGATAGCCTTCCTCTGCTGTGTAGTGCTTTACCTCGTCTACCAGCACTTCTACAAAACCAAGTCCTTCCCTAAAATCATCACCCTGGGTACCTGCATCACCATTGTGGTTTGCTCAGTGATGTTTATCGGCATTGGCCGCGGGCGGACCAACCACGACCGGGAATACATTCTGGAAAAGTCTTTGGGTGCCAGGGATAATTGGGACCTGCCGGCGGATGAGGATATTCAGGAGCAGTTCTACCGGGTGGATGTGCTCAATGCCAGCAATTCCTCCCCAATGGCCATGGACAACCAAGCCATGTACTGGCACATGCCTACCATCCAGACTTTTCACAGCATTGTGCCCGGTTCTCTGATGGAGTTTTTCCCCTCGGTGGGGGTCACCCGGGATGTGGGCTCCCGGCCGGAGCCTTCACACTGGGGACTCCGCACATTGCTGTCAGTGAAATTTCTTTTTGTGAACAATTCCTCCAATCCCGATGAGGATGGCGTCGAACCCTTTGACCATGGGATGCCGGGGTTTGAATATATGGGTTATCAAAACGGCATGGAGGTTTGGCGCAACCTCAACTATATCCCCATGGGCTTTACCTACGACTACTATATGACCACCATTTCCGGCGGGGAGGACGGCAACGCCCCTCTCGGCCAGTATGAATCCCTGGCGGAATCGGTGAGGGAAAACGCCATGTTGATGGCTATCGCCCTGGATGAGGAGCAGGTTCATAAATATGGCCATCTATTGGAGCAAGCCACCTATGACGCGCTCACCAGCGTCAGCCGGGACACATTGTCCCAAGTGGCGGCGGAACGCAAGGCCTCCAGCGCCTATTACTTCTCCCACGACAATCAGGGATTTACTGCCAGGATTCGTCTGGAATCCGATAATCTGGTATTCTTTAGCGTCCCCTATGAAAAGGGCTGGACCGCCACTGTCAACGGCCAGCCGGTGGATGTGGAGAAGGTCAATGTGGGCCTGATGGCTGTTCTGGCTCAGGCGGGGGATAATGAGATCCGTTTTGAATACCATACCCCCGGGTTGAGTATAGGATTAGCAATCACCATCATATGCCTTATACTGATTGTTCTGTACTGCCTCTATTACTGGTGGTATGCGCCTAAGAGAAAAAAAGCCGCCCCTGGGCATGCGGAGCAGGATGACGCCTCTATGGGTATCATTGGCGGGGCGGATGGGCCCACGGCGATATTCATTGCCAATGGGCCGAAGGATTCCACTGCTGAAATAGAGTTGGGTGATATGTTTGCCGGAGGGCTCCCGGAAGACCGCCCTGAAACGGATATGCCCGGCCCGGAATCCAGGCGGCGACAGAATAATCCCTCTGAAGGTGAGTAAATTATTGTATCCGGGCTCATAAAAAGCCCGGATATCTTTTCATTTTTGCGCCCGCATTTTGGAGTGAAATAGAAGCTTCATTCCGCGGGGCACAACCGGAGTCCTGCTCCGGCAGGCCCGTTATAAAAGGTTCCCATTAGTAACTCCTGGTGTATTTCCCCTACCGCACCACGTACCGCAGATAGGTTTCAATTCGGTCCCGGGCGGATTTGAGCCTCCTGGAGGCAGTCGATTTGTGAATGCCCAGCCGGGAGGCGATCTGAGGGAGAGTCATGCCCTCTCCGTAATACAGCTGTATAACCTCCCGCTGCTGTGGACTGAGTTCGTTTCGGACGACAAGCTCAAGTTTTTTTTGCACTTGTACCCGGGTGGTTTCAGCATCCGCCTGTGCGGTGCCTTCCAGATAGGATTGATAAGATGCCCTGGTGCTGAAATAGACGTCCAGATTGTGTATATGTGTTCTCAAAAAAGTCACCTCACCAGTCAAAAGATATAGAAATCGGGAAAAAGCGAGATCATGCATAAAAACAAATGTTCATTATTTATTCTACCGGACTTTCTCTGTCTTGTCAAGGCAACTATGAGCGAGTATTTTGCAAACGCAATTAAGTTCACGTGAAACGTATAAAATGGTCTCATTGGGATAATAATTCTACAATAAGGGGAAATGATGAAACCAATATTCGTCAATTTAGACAAATAAGTGACTTATAACAGGCAATTATCCGTCAAACCATAGATTTTTTTATGTTAATGAGAAAACCTTTGCAAATGGAGTTCTTTTTTGATATTATAATTGAGCGTGACTGCACAGATATGCGATGAAGCGAGAGGTTGCCGCCATTTAGGGGTTTTCCTTAGAAGGCGCTAGGCGGGTAATTTTCGTGGAGTATGTCCGATTTCAAACCGGGCGACAGGAATACTGAACTACGTGCTCATGAGGCTTGTTTTTTAAACGGGCTTGTGGCTTTTGTGCCATAATTTATAGGGCATGTTTGTAACAGCTGGAACTTGTTTGCTGGCTGTGCCCCGGATGCTTGTCTTGTCAGGACAGGCTATCCGGTTTTTATATGCCCAAGGGTGAAACACCCGGCGGTGTGTTCAGTGTTTATAGGATTTATGGTCGCTCCCATCCGGGCGAAGGCCCGAATTTTATCACAGGAGGCGATGGTAAGTGGCAGTCAAGGAAAAAATCCGCATCCGTCTGAAAGGGTATGACCACAACCTGGTGGACCAATCATCAGAGAAGATTGTTGAGACCGCCAAGCGCACAGGCGCAAGGGTCTCCGGTCCTATTCCCCTTCCAACCGAGAAGGAGATCATCACTATTCTCCGCGCCGTTCACAAGTACAAGGACAGCCGTGAACAGTTCGAGATGCGGACTCACAAAAGACTCATAGACATCATAAGGCCGTCCAACAAAACTGTTGAGGCCCTTATGGGACTTGAGCTCCCTGCCGGCGTAGACATTGAGATCAAGCTGTAAATAAGGATCTCTGAGTCGGGCCGCAGCAGGTCACGTTCGGTGAACGAGCGAACTGTTTATTGCTTCTGACGCTGTATCAAAGATACGCTGCTTTATCCTTTATGTATGAGGCAGGCCGTCTTGCATTCCATATGGCGTTGCGGAAGCAGATGAGGCGCCCGGTGAGCCGAACCAATAACCGAAGGAGGAAATAGATAATGCGGAAAAAAGGTATTATCGCCAAGAAGATCGGCATGACCCAGATCTTCGACGAGCTGGGCAAGATGATCCCGGTCACCGTACTGGAAGCCGGACCCTGTCCTGTGGTCCAGAGGAAAACCGGTCAAAATGACGGCTATGAAGCCGTTCAGATTGGTTTTGAGGATGTCACGTCCAAGCACGTTCTCAAACCCACCCAAGGCCACTTTGCCAAGGCGGACGTGGCCCCTAAGCGACACCTGAAAGAATTCCGGCTCTGCCAGGAATCCCTGGAGGGCCTCAATGTGGGTGATCTGATCAAAGCTGACACCTTTGAGGTAGGCGAAAAGGTAGATGTGTCCGGCATAAGCAAGGGCAAGGGCTACCAGGGCGTTATCAAGCGCCACAACTTTTCCCGCCTGAAGGAATCTCACGGTACCGGTCCCGTACACCGCCACTCCGGCTCCAGCGGCGCGGGGTCCTCTCCCTCCCGTGTAATGAAGGGCAAGGGCGAGGCCGGCCATATGGGCGCCGAAAAGGTGACGGTCCAAAACATTGAGGTTGTCAAGATTGATGCTGAAAACAACATTATTGCGCTGAGGGGTGCCGTTCCCGGTCCAAAGGGCGGGATTGTATATATCACCGACAGCGTCAAGGCGTGAGGAAGGAGGAAGTTTAGATGCCACAAGTTTCTATGTTTGATATGACTGGCAAGGAGCTTTCCAAAATAGAGCTTTCCGATTCCGTCTTCGGAATTACGCCAAATCAATATGTCATGCACGACGCTGTGGTCAATTATTTGGCCAATCAGCGCCAGGGCACCCAGTCTACCCTAACCCGCTCCGAGGTTCGCGGCGGTGGCAGAAAACCGTGGCGACAGAAGGGCACCGGCCGGGCAAGGCAAGGCTCTACACGTTCCCCCCAGTGGAGACATGGCGGCGTTGCTTTAGGCCCCAAGCCCAGGAGCTACCGCTACACAATCAACAAGAAGGTCAGGAGACTGGCCATGAAATCCGCCCTTTCCAGCAAGGTGGAGAGCGGTGACATGATTGTTCTGGATAAGCTCACTATGGAGGCGTGCAAAACCAAGGATATGATCAAGGTTTTGGAGGCTCTAGGGGTAGATAAGAAGGCTTTAGTAGTCATGCCCGCCACCGATATAAAGGTGGTCAAGAGCGCCAGCAACATCCCTGGGATAAAGACCACTTTAGTGGGTACCTTGAATGTTTATGACATCCTGGGCCACGACAAATTCATCGTGGTCAAGGATGCGGTGGAGAAAATTGAGGAGGTGTACGCGTAATGGAAAAGACCGCACATGATATTATTCTGCGCCCTGTCATTACGGAGAAGTCCATGGCAGCCATTGCCGAGAGAAAGTACACCTTTAAGGTCAAGAAGGACGCCAACAAGTTTGAGATTGCTAAGGCGGTTGAGGCTTTGTTTGACGTAAAGGTCTGCAAGGTCAACACCATAAATGTCCGGGGCCAGTACCGCCGGATGGGCATGAAGGGCGGCTACCGCCCCAATTGGAAGAAGGCCATTGTGACTTTGGCCGAGAATTCCAAGGGCATCGAGTTCTTTGAGAGTATGACCTAATTGCCGCTTTCCTTTTTACTAATAGGAAGAAGCAGGCATCGTATGGAGGGCAAGCGGCCTTGATTGCGACAAGGTTGTTCGTAATTAAGTGAATTTAGCCCGGTTGGCCGCGCCAGCCTTTCGCAAAGCCACATAATCAAAAAGGAGAGTGACTAAGCAGATGGCGATTAAGTCCTATAAGCCGACAACGTCGGCCAGACGCCAGATGACAAGCACGGACTACTCCGACCTGTCCAAGATAAAGCCTGAGAAGTCGCTGCTGGAGCCCATGAAAAAGCATTCCGGCCGCAACAGCTATGGCAGGATCACCGTCCGCCACAGAGGCGGCGGGAACCGGAGAAAGTACCGCGTTATAGATTTTAAGAGAACCAAGTTTGATGTGGAGGCCACAGTGCTGACCATCGAGTACGACCCCAACCGCTCGGCCCATATCGCCCTCATTCAATACGATGACGGCGAAAAGAGCTACATCATCGCCCCTAACGGCCTAAAGGCGGGGGATAAGGTGATGAACGGCCCCAATGCGGACATCAAGCCCGGAAACGCCATGCCCTTGCTCAATATGCCGATCGGTACTTTTATTCACAATGTTGAGCTTTATCCCGGCAAGGGCGCCCAGCTGGCCCGCTCCGCCGGTATGCAGGCCCAGTTGATGGCCCGTGAGGGCAATATGGCCCTGGTCCGCCTGCCCTCCAGTGAGCTGCGGAACGTGCCTGTTAACTGCATGGCCACCATCGGCCAGGTCAGCAACACCGACCACGAGAATGTAAGCGTGGGTAAGGCCGGCCGCAAGCGCCATATGGGCATCCGTCCCACAGTTCGCGGTTCCGTCATGAACCCCAATGACCACCCCCATGGCGGCGGTGAGGGCAAGAGCCCCATTGGACGCCCGGGACCCGTTACTCCTTGGGGCAAGCCTGCGTTGGGCTATAAAACCCGGAAAAAGCATAAGACCTCGGATAAGTTTATTGTCAAACGCCGGGGTCAGAAATAAGGAAAGGAGGCTAACTTAAATGGGTAGAAGTGTCAAAAAGGGACCATTCGTCCAGCCGGTACTATTGAAAAGGGTACAGGAAATGAACGAGAAGAGCGAAAAAAGGGTTCTCAAAACATGGAGCCGCGCCTCCACAATTTTCCCGGATTTTGTCGGGCACACCTTTGCCGTCCATGACGGCCGCAAGCATGTGCCGGTTTATGTCACCGAGGATATGGTGGGCCATAAGCTGGGTGAATTCGCCCCAACAAGAACCTACAGGGGCCACGCCGGCTCCAAGACAAGCAAACGGTAAAGCCGAAACCAATTCCAATCTTGGAAGGAGGATTTAAGCAATGGATGAAGCAAGGGCTTATCTTAAACATGCCCGTATCGCTCCCCGCAAGGTGCAGGTTGTGCTGAACCTGATCCGGGGAGAGCAGGTGGATAAGGCTATGGCGATTTTGAAACACACGCCTAAGGCTGCCTGCGAATACTTGATTAAACTCCTGGGTTCGGCTATCGCCAACGGCGAATATAAGCACATGAGCCGGGATGATATGTATGTGGCGGAGTGCTTTGTTTGCCAGGGGCCGACCCTGAAAAGAATCAGGCCGATGGACCACGGCAAAGCGTTTCGCATCAACAAGAGAACTTCGCATGTTACCATCGTCCTCAAGGAAAAGGAATAAGCTGAAAGGGAGGTAAACTATGGGCCAGAAAGTCAATCCCCACGGTCTTCGCGTGGGAGTTATCAAGGATTGGGATTCCCGCTGGTTTGCTAAAGATAAGGATTTCGGCGATATCCTGGTAGAGGACTACAATATCAGGAAGTTTCTGAAAAAGAAGCTCTTTAAGGCCGGAGTCCCCCGCATTGAGATCGAGCGGGACGCAACCAAAGTGAGAGTTCATATTCACTGCTCCAAGCCGGGTATGGTTATCGGCAAGGGCGGTACTGAGATTGAAAAGCTCCGCCAGGAGCTGGATCAGATGATCAACAAGGGCCGCACCGACAAGAAAGCGGTGTACGTCAATATTGTTGAGGTTAAACAGCCGGACCTGAACGCCCAATTGGTGGCCGAAAGTATCGCCGACCAGTTGGTCCGCCGCATCTCCTTCCGCCGCGCCATGAAGATGGCCATCGGCAGGACCATGCGCCTGGGCGCTAAAGGCATCAAGACGCAGGTTTCCGGACGTTTGGGCGGGGCGGACATCGCCCGCACCGAGCACTATCACGAGGGGACCATTCCGCTGCAGACACTGCGCGCGGATATCGACTACGGCTTTGCCGAAGCCGACACCACCTTTGGCAAGATCGGTGTCAAGGTCTGGATTTACCGGGGAGAGATCCTCAAGCTTCAGGATGACCGTGAGCGCCAGAAGGTGGAGAGGGCGAAGCCCCGCGAAAACAACAGCCGGGATAACCGGGACCGCAGGCCCCCCCGCAGGGATGGCGGCAACCGGAGCAATCAGGGCGGCAACCGCGGTTATCAAGGTCAAGGCCAGGGCGGCAACCGGAATTATCAGGGCCAGGGCCAAGGTGGTAACCGAAATTATCAAGGTCAGGGCCAAGGCGGAAACCGGGAAGGAGGGAACCGGTAATGTTGTTACCAAAGCGCGTCAAACACCGCAGGCAGTTCAGAGGCCGCATGAAGGGCCAGGCTACCCGCGGCAACACCATTACCTACGGCGATTTTGGCCTGGCGGCCACTGAGCCGGCCTGGATCACCTCCAACCAGATTGAGGCGGCCCGTGTCGCCATGACCCGTTACATCCGCCGTGGCGGACAAGTATGGATCAAGATTTTCCCGGATAAGCCGGTTACCGAGAAGCCTGCCGAGACCCGCATGGGCTCCGGTAAAGGCAGTCCTGAGTACTGGGTGGCGGTTGTCAAACCAGGCCGGGTCATGTTCGAGATTGGCGGCGTATCGGAGGAGCTGGCCCGTGAGGCTATGCGGCTTGCGGCCCACAAGCTGCCCATCAAATGTAAATTCATGGTGAAAGAAAAAGAAGTGGGTGGTGAGGCATAATGAAAGCGGTAGAGGCAAAAAAATTGAATGATGCTGAGTTAAGCCAGAAGCTGGTCGATTTAAAGGCCGAGCTGTTCACCCTGCGTTTTCAGCTTGCTGTTAACCAACTGGATAATCCTATGCGCATCAAGGCCGTGAAAAAGGACATCGCGAGAGTCAAAACCATTCAGCGCGAACGAGAAATTGAACTTGCGGTGCAGGCCACAAAAGCAGTAAAGGATTGAAGGGGGGAAAATAAGTGAGCAGCAATACCAATACCAATGCCAGAAACCTCAGAAAAACGAGGACCGGCCGTGTCGTCAGCGACAAAATGGATAAGACTGTTGTCGTCGCTATTTCCGACAGTGTGCGGCACCCGCTTTATAAAAAGATCGTCAAGCGCACCATCAAATTGAAGGCGCACGATCAGGAGAATGCCTGCCGCATCGGCGACAGGGTCCAAATTATGGAGACACGCCCACTTTCCAAGGACAAACGGTGGAGAGTCGTGGAAATCCTAGAAAAAGCGAAATAGGCTTGCCAATCTTGCAAGGCGATGCATCCTTGCCTGCGCTAAGGGCCGGGAACCGGGAACAGCGCGTGTTCCCGCTAAAGAGATACCACAAAACAATTCACCTGCTTTAATGGAAGGAGGGACACACTGTGATTCAGATGCAAACGTATCTCAAGGTGGCCGACAACAGCGGCGCCAAAGAGTTAATGTGTATACGTGTCCTCGGAGGTACCCGGAGGCGGTACGCCAATATCGGCGACGTCATCGTGGCTTCCGTGAAAAAGGCTGCTCCGGGCAGCGCGGTCAAAAAGGGCGATGTGGTTCGCGCCGTAATTGTCCGGTCCGCCAAGGGAGTCCGCCGGGATGACGGCACGTATATCCGTTTCGATGAAAACGCAGCGGTTATAATAAGAGATGATAAAAACCCAAGGGGTACCCGTATTTTTGGACCTGTAGCCAGAGAGCTTCGGGAGAAGGAATACCTGAAGATACTGAGTCTGGCCCCGGAAGTACTCTAATGGAGGTGCGCAAACTGTGAAAACACTTCATGTGAAAACGGGCGATACCGTCATTATTCGTTCGGGAAAAGACGGCCCTACCCGTGGCAGCGATAAGAAGGACCCCTCCAGCGGTACAGCCGAATATAATCGCGGCAAGGTGCTGGAAGTCAGCCCTAAGGAGGGTAAGGTCATTGTTGAGGGTCTCAACAAGATCAAAAAGCATATGAAGCCCCGCCGTATGGGCGAGCAGGGCGGCATCATTGAGGCCGAGGCCGCTATGTACGCTGCTAAGGTGCAGCTTATCTGCCCCAAATGCGGCAAGCCCACCCGTGTCGGCCACGCCTTTGTGGGCGAGGGTGAGAATAAAAAGAAAATGCGCCTTTGTAAGAAGTGCGGCGCTACTTTTCAGTAAGGAGGATAGGACATGGCAAGGCTGTTAGAGCAGTACAAGAACGAAATCGCTCCCGCGATGATGAAAAAGTTCGGCTATAAAAGCGTCATGCAGATCCCGAAGCTGGAAAAGGTTGTCGTCAATGTGGGCTGCGGCGAGGCCAAAGATAATCAAAAGATGATTGACTCCATTATCGGCGATCTAGGTTTGATCACCGGCCAGAAGGCGGTTGTCTGTAAGGCCAGAAAATCCGTGGCGAACTTTAAGCTTCGTGAAGGCATGAGCATCGGCGCCAAGGTGACCTTGCGCGCAAACAACATGTATGAATTTGTGGACCGCTTGTTCAGCGTGGCGCTGCCCAGGGTAAGGGACTTCCGGGGGATCACTCCCAACGCCTTTGACGGCAGGGGCAACTATTCCCTGGGACTTCGTGAGCAGCTCATTTTCCCAGAGATCGATTACGATAAGATCGACAAGGTCCGCGGCATGGATATTAGCTTTGTAACCACAGCAAAGACGGACGAGGAAGCCCGGGAGCTTTTAGCCCTGATGGGCGCCCCGTTTGCCAAGTAAGGAGGAAAAAGATTGGCTAAGAAATCAATGATCGCTAAACAGCAAAGAACGCCAAAATACTCCTCAAGAGCATATAACAGGTGCAAAATCTGCGGCCGTCCCCACGCATATCTTCGCAAGTTCGGCGTCTGCCGTATCTGCTTTAGGGAACTTGCCTACAAGGGCCAAATTCCCGGCGTGCGCAAGGCAAGCTGGTAAGCGGCAGAAAAGGAGGTTAACGGTATGAATATCACCGATCCAGTCGCCGATATGCTGACACGGATCCGCAATGCGAATTCGGCGAAGCATGACACGGTGGATGTCCCCGGGTCAAACTTGAAAAAGTCCATTGCACAGATACTGCTTGAAGAGGGATATATAAAGAGCTATCAGGTTATTGAGGACAATTTGCAGGGAATCATCCGCATCACCTTGAAATACGGTCCCGGCAAGGCTCAGACCATCATGGGTCTGCGCAGAGTCAGTAAGCCCGGCCTGCGGATTTATTCCAAGGCCAAGGATATGCCCAAGGTAATCAAGGGCCTGGGTACCGCCATCGTCTCCACCCCCAAGGGCGTGATGACTGACAGGGCGGCCAGAAAAGAAAATGTAGGCGGCGAGGTTCTCGCATTTATTTGGTAAGGAGGTGCACTTTGAATGTCCCGTATAGGCAGAAAACCTATTGATATCCCGGCAGGGGTAGAGGTGAAAATCGACGGCAGTAACGTTGCTGTAAAAGGCGCAAAGGGCACACTGGAGCAATCCTTTCATCCCGATATGAATATCGCCATGGAAGGCAGCCAGATTCTGGTCACCCGTCCCAGCGACCGCAAGGACCACCGTTCCTTGCATGGCTTGACCAGGACCCTTATCGCAAACATGGTTACCGGCGTTTCCGAAGGTTTCCGAAAAGAACTTGAGGTAAATGGTGTAGGTTACCGTGCGGCAAAGCAGGGCAACGACCTGGTGATGAACCTGGGTTTTTCCCATCAAGTTGTTGTTTCGGAAATCCCCGGAATTACCATTGAGGTACCGGCCCCTAACAAGATCAACGTGGTGGGCATCGACAAGCAGGCGGTGGGCCAGTTCGCGGCTGAGATCCGCGAGAAGAGGCCGCCGGAGCCCTACAAAGGCAAGGGCATCAAGTATATTGACGAGGTTATTGTCCGCAAAGAGGGCAAGGCCGGCAAAGCGAAGTAATGGGTAAAGGAGTGAATTAAATGGTCAAGAAGCCGGATAGCAATAAGGCCAGGCTCCAGAGACACAAAAGGGTCCGGGGCAAAATCTCCGGAACGGTGGAGAGGCCTCGCCTGGATGTTTTCCGCTCCGCAAAGCATATTTATGCCCAGATCATTGATGATGTGGCCGGGCATACGCTTGCAGCCGCTTCCACTATGGAGAAGGACTTTACCGATTACGGCGGGAACAAGGCCGCCGCCCGTAAAGTCGGCGAGCTGATCGCAAAGAGGGCCCTGGAGAAGGGCATCGAAAATGTGGTCTTTGACCGCGGCGGATATATTTATCACGGAAGAGTGCAGGAACTGGCAGAGGGCGCCCGCGAGGGCGGACTCAAATTCTAAAGGATAGGAGGGTGGTCTTTTGACGAGAATCGATGCATCTACGCTGGATCTTGAAGAAAAGGTTGTATCAATAAACCGCGTAGCTAAGACGGTTAAGGGCGGACGTATTTTTAAATTTTCGGCTCTGGTGGTCGTGGGTGACGGAAACGGCACCATCGGCTTTGGTCTTGGCAAGGCTTCGGAGGTTCCGGACGCTATCCGCAAGGGAATTGAGGATGCCAAAAAGAACCTGTTCAAAGTTTCCTTGAAGGGAACCACAATTCCCCATGAGGTAGTGGGCAAGTTCGGCGCGGGACGGGTACTGCTCAGGCCGGCCGGCCCCGGTACCGGTGTTATTGCCGGCGGCCCCGTCCGTGCGGTGGTTGAGGTTGCGGGTATCCGCGACATCCGCACCAAGGCGATACGGTCCAATAATCCTTGCAACGTGGTCCGCGCCACCATGCAGGGTTTGCAGCAGCTGCGGAGCGCCGATCAGGTCGCCGCCATGCGCGGAAAAACCGTCCAACAAATTTACGGCTAAAGGAGGCGGCATGAATGGCTGACTTTAAGATAAGGCTTGTCAAAGGTTTGCAGGGCAGGAAGGATGACCAGATTGCCACCGTGCACTCTCTCGGCCTTCGGAAGATTGGCGATGAGACCGTGCAGCCGGACAACGACGCAACCAAAGGCAAGATTAAGAAAATCAATCACCTCATTGAGGTGACAGTATCAGAGGCGTAAGCAAGGAGGTGCAATCAACTATGAAGCTGCATGAGCTTTCTCCGGCTCCCGGTTCAAGGACCAAGGCCTACCGTAAAGGCCGCGGCGCTGGGAGTGGAAATGGAAAGACAGCAGGCAGGGGCCACAAAGGCCAGAAAGCCCGTTCCGGCGGCGGTGTACGTCCCGGATTTGAAGGCGGTCAGATGCCCTTTGCTAGACGCGTTCCCAAAAGGGGCTTCAACAATATATTCGCCACGCATTACGCAACAGTGAATATTGCCGATCTGGATAAAAAATTCGAGGACGGTACTGTTGTCACAGCGGAGAGCCTGAAGAAATCCGGGCTTTTGAAGAAGACCTTGGACGGCGTAAAAATATTGGGAAATGGTGAAATTACCAAAAAGCTGACTGTTCAGGTATCCGCTTTCTCCGCGTCTGCAAAACAAAAAATTGAGCAGGCAGGCGGAAAGGCTGAGGTGATCTAGGTTGTTTGAAACGATAAGGAACGCGTGGAGGATAGATACTCTGCGCAAAAAGATTCTATTTACCATTCTGATCATCGCCCTTTACCGCGTTGGCAGTATGGTCTACCTGCCTCTGATTGATCCCGCGGCAGTGAGTACAGCCTCCGTGGGCGCCTTTGATGTGCTTAATGCCATTACCGGCGGTAACTTGGGTCAGGTTACAGTATTTGCGTTAGGTGTTCAGCCCTACATCAACTCCTCCATTATCATCCAGCTCTTGACGGTGGTTATCCCCGCCCTGGAGCGGATGGCCAAGGAGGGCGAAGAGGGCAAAAAGAAGATGAACAGAATCACCAAGTATGTGACAATGGGATTGTCCCTCATGATGGCCATCGGATATTATGTCGGATATGTTCAAAACATCCTGGTCTTCACAAGCGGCCCCATGGCAGTGCTCAGCGCTGTTGTAATCATCGCCGTTATGGTGGCAGGCGCAAACCTGGTTGTCTGGTTAGGTGAAGAAATTACCCTGAAGGGCATTGGAAACGGCATTTCCATCCTCATCTTTGCCGGTATTATGGCCCGGTTCCCCAGCATCCTGTACAGCTTGTTTGTGGAATACTTCTACAACCAGGGTATCCGTCAGGGCAATGTGAAATTTATTATCGGCGCCCCGATTATGTTTGTGCTGTATATTGTGATGATTGCGTTTATCGTCTATATCACCGACGCGGAGCGCAGAGTGCCGGTCCAGTACGCCAAGCGCGTGGTGGGGCGGAAGGTATATGGGGGCCAGAGCTCCTATTATCCCTTTAAGGTAAATATGTCCGGTGTATTGCCCGTCATCTTTGCCAGCTCCTTTATGTCGATTCCCACCATCATCAATATCTTTGTCCAGTCAACGGAGGGCGTTCTCTACAACATTCTCAACTTTTTCAGAAGTAACAGTATTCAATACGCCGTCATTTACTTCTTCCTGATTTTGGGCTTCAACTTCTTCTATGCCACCATTCAGCAAAACCCTGTAGAGATGGCCAATCAACTCCGAAAGAACAACGGCGCCATCCCCGGCATCCGCCCTGGCAAGCCCACCGCGGACTTCCTTAAAAGGATCATCTCCAAAATCAATGTGCTGGGCGGACTGTTTTTGGGCATTGTGGCGGTAGCTCCCATTATTTTGGGATTAATTCTGGGTATGAACTTCTCCATGGCTGGAACATCCATTATTATTGTCGTCGGCGTATGTCTGGAGACCGTTAAATCGATGGAATCCCAGATGATGATGCGTCATTACAAGGGCTTCCTTGAATAAGCATCCCCAAAGGAGTACAAAATGAATTTGATCCTTCTAGGCGCCCCAGGCGCAGGCAAAGGGACCCAGGCTGAAATCATCAGCGAACGCTATGGCATCCCCGCCATAAGCACCGGCAACATTCTCCGGGATGCTGTGAAAAACGGTACCGAGTTCGGTTTAAAGGCCAAGGAGTACATGGATAAAGGCCTGCTGGTTCCTGATGAAATCATTATTTCTATCATAAAAGAACGTCTTTTGGAAGATGACTGTGAAGACGGATTCATACTGGACGGTGTTCCCAGAACAGTTCCTCAGGCGGAAGCCCTGGAGCGGATGGGTGTCCATATTGACAAGGTCATTGACATTGAGGTGGCTGACGCCGATATCATTACCCGGCTCACCGGCCGGAGGGTCTGCCCTGACTGCGGGGCCTCCTACCATCTGAAATACAAGCCTCCCGTCAGCGACGGCCTCTGCTCCAAATGCGGAGGCGGGCTTATCGTTCGGAAGGACGATGAGGTGGAGACCGTCAAGGACCGGTTGGTCGCGTACCACAATCAGACGGAGCCCTTGAAGGCCTATTATGACAATAAGGGCAAGTTGAAGATTGTGGTGGGTCAGGAAGAAGTGGCCGACACTACCCGTCTGACCTTGGAAGCGCTGGAGGCTTAAGGCCATGGTCGTTTTAAAGAGCAGGCAGGACCTCGCGGCCATGCGCTTGGCGGGAAAAATCTCCGCCCAGGCGCTGGCGTTGGGGGGCCGGGCGGTAAAACCCGGCGTAACCACAGGGTCGATAGACAAGATAATCCACGACTTTATTGTGTCAAATGGCGCCGTTCCCTCCTTTTTAGGATACGGCGGGTTCCCCGGCAGCGCCTGTATTTCCATCAATGACCAGGTGATTCATGGAATCCCTTCCGAGAAGATAGTGGTTCAGGAGGGGGATATTGTGAGCATTGATGTAGGCGCCCATATTGGGGGCTATCATGGCGACAACGCGGCCACCTTTGGGGCTGGTGAAGTTTCCCCTGAGGCGCAAGCTTTGATGGACGCCACCCGGGAAAGCCTTTATGAGGGCATCAAAATGGCCCAGGTGGGCAACCGGGTGGGGGACATCGGCTACGCGGTGGAACAGTACTGCCGCAGCCGGGGCTATGGCGTAGTCAAGGAGTGGTGTGGCCACGGTGTGGGCCGCAGCCTCCACGAGGAGCCGGAAGTACCCAATCACGGCAAGGCTGGCCGGGGACCGAGACTGGTGGCTGGAATGACCATTGCCATTGAGCCTATGATCAATGGAAGCGGCGACGGGGTTCGCACCTTGGGGGATGAATGGACCGTCGTCACTACTAGCGGAAGCCTTTCCGCTCACTTTGAACACACCGTTGCCATCACGGAAGACGGCCCGGTCATTTTGACCCGGGAGTAAAAGGAGATGGCTTTGGAGATCACAAAGGGACAGATTGTAAAATCTACGGCGGGCCGTGACAAAGGCAGGTTCTTTATCGTACTCGGTATAGAGGGGCCTTATGTCTGGCTGGCTGACGGGAAAGTGAGAAAGGTTCAGACGCCCAAGAAGAAAAAACGTATTCACATTGCGCCTACCAAGATACAGGTGGAGATTCTGGAGAGTGGAATGGGCGTGGGGCTTGGATTGGCAATATCATTGACCAATAGAAAGGCCAGGGAACTGCTTTGGCCCTATAATTATGAGGGCCGGTATCCTGATGATGAGTAAACCGGCACCTCTCCACAACGAAATAGACACATTTAGCTGTGGAAAGGTACCAGATGCCGCGGTAGAAAGGGGATTTTTGCTTGTCAAAAGAAGACGTTATTGAAATAGAGGGCATAGTAATTGATGCGCTTCCCAACGCTAACTTTAAGGTGGAGCTGGAAAACGGGCACCAAATCCTAGCCCACATTTCCGGCAAGCTTCGTATGAATTATATCCGTATACTGCCTGGAGACAAGGTTACAGTGGAGATGAGCCCCTATGATTTGACCAAGGGCCGCATCACGTGGCGCTCCAAATAGGGCGTTTTAGGCTTTATGTTGTATATCATTTTATGGAACAGCCGAGAATGCTTATAGTGAATTTAATTTCTAAGGAGGGTTTTCGACATGAAAGTGAGACCTTCGGTAAAACCCATATGCGAGAAGTGCAAGATTATCAAGCGCAAAGGCCGCATTATGGTGATCTGCCAAAACCCCAAACACAAGCAGCGCCAGGGGTAACGGCATGGATTCTAACCGATTTATGGAGGTGCAAGTTTAATGGCACGTATTGCTGGCGTTGACCTGCCCAGAGAAAAGCGGGTCGAAATCGGACTGACCTATATTTTAGGGATTGGCCGCACGACTGCAAAGAAAATTCTGTCCGACACCGGCGTCAACCCTGACACAAGGGTCCGGGATTTGACCGAGGACGATGTTTCCAAGCTCCGTGATTATATTGATAAAAATGTGGAGGTGGAGGGCGACCTTCGCAGGAGCACGGCGATGAATATCAAACGGTTGGTTGAAATCGGCTGCTACCGCGGCGTCCGCCACCGGAAGGGCCTACCAGTGAGGGGCCAGCGCACCAAGACCAATGCCCGCACACGCAAGGGGCCCAAAAAGACACAGGCCAACAAAAAGAAGTAACCAAGGAGGATAGAAGATGGCAGCACAGCAGAAAAGAGCCACAAGAAGGCGCCGTGAACGCAAAAATATTGAGCGTGGCGTCGTTCACATTCAGTCCACCTTTAATAATACCATTGTGACTATCGCCGACGTGCAGGGCAACACCATTTCTTGGGCCAGCGCCGGGGGACTTGGTTTCCGCGGTTCCAGAAAGAGCACGCCCTTTGCCGCCCAGACAGCGGCCGAGACTGCGGCCAATGCCGCTAAGGAGCACGGCCTGCGCATAGTAGAGGTGTTTGTTAAGGGACCCGGCTCCGGCAGGGAAGCAGCGATCAGGGCTTTGCAGTCTGCGGGGTTGGATGTCACCATGATCCGTGACGTCACTCCCATCCCCCACAATGGTTGCCGCCCGCCCAAGAGAAGGCGCGTATAATCTAAGCGCAGGAGGTGTTATAAGAATATGGCAAGATATACAGGTGCAGTATGCAGGCTTTGCCGCCGCGAGGGACAAAAGCTGTTTCTCAAGGGGGAGAGATGTTATTCTGATAAGTGCAGCGTAAGCAGGAGGGCTTATCCTCCGGGGCAACACGGCAACGCGAGGACCCGCAAACCCAGTGAGTACGGCTTACAGCTGCGCGCAAAGCAAAAGGCCCGCCGTTACTACGGCATTCTGGAGAGCCAGTTCGCCAAATACTACGACATGGCTACCCGCAGAGAGGGCATGACAGGTGAGAACCTGCTGAGAATCTGCGAAAGCAGGATGGACAATGTTGTTTACCGTTTGGGCTTCGCTTCTTCCAGGGCTGAGGCTAGGGTACTGGTCGACCAGGGCCACTATACCGTCAACGGCAAGAAGATGAACATCCCTTCCGCGTTGCTCAAGCCCGGTGATGAAGTCGCCATCGCTGAGAAGAGCAAGAGCAGCAATAAATTTAAGGCCGTTGCGGAGGCCAATGGTTCCCGCCCCGTCCCGGCTTGGCTGGATGTTGACCGCAACCAGTTTGTGGGCCGGTATGTGTCTCTCCCCAATCGGGAGGATATTGATCTCGAGGTTGAGGAACACCTCATTGTTGAGGGCTACTCCAAATAGTGAAGTTTGAAAAGATGAGTGAACGGGTATTAATTTATTCGAACCCCAAAGGGCCTATGGCCAAAACCTTCACTAAAGGACTTTCACATTATCTCCGGCAGCGGCTCCATGGCCTTGTATGCCTTGGTATCGGCTGCGATTGAATCAGCAAGGGAAGTAATAATTGGCGGGGCAACCCGTTTAATTAAGGAGGGTCTAATAGAATGATCGAGATAGAAAAGCCAAGGATTGAAACGGCTGACCTAACGGCCGACGGTTCCTACGGCAAGTTTATAGTGGAGCCCTTAGAACGCGGCTTTGGAATTACCTTGGGTAACAGCCTGAGAAGGGTACTGCTCTCCTCGCTTCCTGGTGTCGCTGTCACATCTGTAAAGATTGACGGAATACAGCATGAGTTCTCTACCATCCCCGGCGTTAAGGAGGATGTGACGGAAATTATCCTCAATATCAAGGGCCTCGCCGCCCAAATTTATGGGGATAACGGCCCCAAAACCATTTATATTGACGCTGAGGGAGAATGTGAGGTTACTGCGGGGAGTATTAAGGCGACTTCTGAGGTTGAGCTCATAGATCCCGATATGCATATCGCCACATTGGGAGCCGGCGCCAAGCTGGGTATGGAGATTACCATAGACAAGGGCCGGGGCTATGTGCCAGCTGAAAAGAACAAACAGAACCTGCAATCCACAATCGGCGTCATTCCGGTGGATAGCATCTATACGCCTGTTTTAAAGGTCAATTATACGGTGGACAACACCCGTGTGGGACAGATAACCGACTACGATAAGCTGACGCTGGAGGTATGGACCGATGGCACATTGACTGCCAAGGAGGCCGTGTCTTTAGCCGCCAAGGTTCTCAACGACCACCTCAACCTTTTCGCCGACCTTTCGGAGGAGTCTTACCACACCGAAACTATGGTTGAAAAGAGTGACACAGGCAAAGAAAAAGCCCTTGAGATGACCATTGAGGAGCTTGACCTGTCCGTGCGTTCATTCAATTGCCTCAAGCGCGCGGGTATCAACACCGTAGAGGACTTGATCAACAAGAGCGAGGAAGAGATGATGAAGGTGCGCAATCTGGGCCGCAAGAGCTTGGAAGAGGTGCTTTCAAAGCTGGCCGCGCTTGGCGTATCGTTGAACAGGGAAGAAGACTGAGGTTAAACCAAATCATAAATTATAGGGATGAATCGGGCATCTGTGACAGGCTTTGCGGTTAGTTTTTATACGCAAAGCGTCTTCATCCCAAGGAATATATCCTTAATCCTTACAGTAAAGGAGTGAATTTCATGCCCGGTACCAGAAAGTTAGGCAGGGAGACTGCCCATAGGAAAGCCATGCTTCGGGCGATGGTAACCTACTTGATTGAAAACGGCAGGATAGAGACCACCGTGACCCGCGCCAAGGAAGTGCGGTCGCTGACGGAGAAGATAATCACCATTGGGAAAAACCAAGACCTCCACTCCAAGCGCCAGGTGTTTTCCTTCATTACCAAGGAAGGCGTGGCCAAGAAGCTTATTGATGAAGTGGCCCCCAGCTATGCCGGCCGCAACGGCGGTTATACCCGCATTATCCGCACCGGCCCCCGCCGGGGCGATGCGGCTGAAATGGCCATCATCGAATTGGTCTAGCAATTCAATATAGGTATGCCAGAAAGCGCAGGAAGGGATTCTTCCTGCGCTTTCTGATGTTTTGCACCATATTTGAATATCTGCGTAACAAGAAGCGTTACAGTTAATTTCGCTGCCTCCAATGTCACATTATTTTTTTAGAGTCCCTGTATCTGCAAAGTATTTTCTGTAATTGTTCCGTCTTGTATTTTTCGAGACATTCTTCCTGTAATGAAACCACTGTACATTGTTTACACATGCCCAATGCATCAATCCCAACTTCATTGAGATAGCATTCAAAATTTTGGTTGTAAACACAAAAATTAAAGTCGCATTTCATTAAAAATCAATCCATCAATATATACTTACTAGAGTATATACCTAAACAGGTGAATTGTCAATGCCGGATATACTGGATAAAGTATATATGGTGATGTAAATGGATAAAAAAGTTATGATCGTTTTAGAGAGCTTTTTGCGGACAAGAAATATTTCGAGATATGAGCTTGCTAAACGTACAAATATTAAATATCAAACTATCGATAATTACTATAAAAACAAAGTTGTTAGATATGACAAGGAAATACTTTTGAAAATCTGTCTGGCTTTACAATGTGAAGTTGGAGATATTATCAAAATCATATAGCTTTCCGATGTTTTTTGCCGTTAGTATTAGTAATGGTATGGGATCGGTGCGCTGGAGATACCATGTGGCAATAAGGGCTATTGAACGATTTAAAATACAGGATGATAGGCTTGTGCTTATTGCAATAATTAAAAGGAACGGATGCTCTTGCAAATGCTGTAAGGTTGTGGTAATCTTAATTTTGTTAAGCCCCGTAAGTCAAGGTGACAGAAGCGGGCCGGATTAAAGATTCACGGGAGGAAAAGTGTATGGAGTATCGCAGAATTGGCGCTACCGGCATGGAGGCCAGCGTTATTGGACTGGGCGCGGAACATTTGGACAATAAGCCTTATGAGGTGGTGGAGGAGACTATCCACGCCGCCATGGAGCACGGGATCAATATTATGGATATGTTTATGCCGGGAAGGGAGGTCAGAACCAATATTGGCAAGGCCCTTGCGGGCAACCGGGACAAATTTATTATTCAGGGGCATATCGGCTCCACCGACCAGAATCAACAATACGATATCAGCAGGGATTTGCCCACCTGCAAACGGTATTTTGAGGAGATGCTCCATTGCCTCGGTACGGATTATATCGATTGCGGCATGTTGTTCTTTATCGATTCGGAGAAGGACTTTGACAAAATCTTTAACTCGGGCATCGCCACCTATGCGCAGCAGCTCAAACAGCAGGGCACGATCCGGGCCATTGGGGCCAGCTCGCACAACCCTGTTATTGCCAGGAAAGTGGTGGAGACCGGTATAGTGGAACTGCTCCTATTCAGCATTAATCCCGCTTTTGACATGGTTCCGGCCACCACCGATGTGCTGAGCACCTTCGAGGACAGTTTTACGGAGGATGTGTATAAGGGCATCCGCCCGGAGCGGCTGGAGCTTTATCAGCTGTGTGAGCGGAGGGATGTAGCCATCACCGTCATGAAAACATTGGGCGCGGGCAAGCTGTTATCCAAGGAACATACCCCCTTTGCCTGGCCCATGACGGTAGGCCAGTGTATCCATTATGTGCTTACCCGTCCGGCGGTGGTCAGCGCGCTGGTGGGATGCCAGTCCAGAGCGCAGATTGAGGAGGCAGTGGGGTATTTGAAGCTCACGGATGAGGAGCGCGATTATGCCGCGGCGATCAGCAGTCCTCAACACAGCTTCAAGGGCCACTGCGTGTATTGCAGCCATTGCCAGCCCTGCCCGGCGGATATTGACATTGCGGCGGTGAATAAATATTTGGACATTGCCAAGCTGGATGAACAAAATATTCCGCCCAGCATCCTACAGCATTACTTGTCACTTGGGGCACATGGTTCAGACTGTATCGCCTGCGGCCAATGTGAACAGCGCTGCCCCTTTACAGTGCCGGTGATAGAGAATATGCAGTCTGCCAGCGGTTTGTTTGGACAGTAAAATAAAAGGGCTCAGGAAAAGCAATTCCTGGGCCCTTTTTAGCATCCGATTCATCCATGCGGCACATGGGATTAGAACCTTCCACTCGGATCAACCTTCATTCATTCCATGAGGGTTGACAAAAATTCTTATAAAAGATAAAAATAATCTCTATGCGAAGCCATTTTTATTTGTTAGAATGGGAATAAGGACTTGACATAAAGGCAAGAAAAACATAGGAGGCGGAATTATATGAAAAAACACGGCCCCATTATAAATGGCTTTCCCCATATGCTTCATGGCGCGGACTACAACCCTGAGCAGTGGTTTAGGACCCCGGAAATCTGGGAGGAGGACATGCGGCTATGGAAGTTGGCTTACATGAATTCCCTGTCGGTAGGCATCTTTTCCTGGGCCGCTTTGGAGCCCGAGGAGGGTGTTTACCACTTTGAATGGCTGGACGATGTGATGGACCGGATCGCCGCTCAGGGCGGGAAAGCCGTTTTAGCCACCCCATCGGCGGCGAGGCCGCATTGGCTGGCCCAAAAATACCCTGAGGTG
>Ga0153947_1000334_pt1 | contig 23034 bp, 27 predicted proteins | sample TSNJ031MetaG_FD_104697 | JGI IMG/M metagenome (GOLD analysis project Ga0153947, IMG submission 104697) | Attine ant fungus gardens microbial communities from New Jersey, USA - TSNJ031 MetaG | ecosystem: Host-associated > Fungi > Mycelium > Unclassified | place: USA: New Jersey, Wharton State... | reverse complement strand
TCTTTTATTCTTAGATTGTTCTTTGGACGCTTCATTCAAAAGACCAGCTCCAACTTTGAGCCCTTCGCCTGCCCCTCTTATCATATCTGGTTTAAATTTGCTCATATGCTTTATTCCTCCTGTTTAAAGTTTAATATGATTTATAATATTTTACAAGCATGAAATTAAGTTGTTCAAATATTATATTGATTATTGTTACTATCAACAAGCAACGCGCAAAAGTAATAAATCTTGTCGTAAAACTATCGCCGTCTGCCAGAATTATTTTTACCGTTTTCATAGCCGCTCTCCTTATCAAATCCTAATTTTGAGTCAACATCCACATCAGGCATACATCCTTCTCGATGCCGGATATACTGTTCTGCTAGTCACACAGCTTGGTTTATTTTTCGTTTACTCATACCAATACCCTCCTTCATGCATAAAACGTCCTCTAACACAAGCATCCTCCCTTCTTGATTAAATTTTTCCATTATTGCTTTTTTTAACTATACAATATATAATTTTATATAACTTAGATTGTCAGGGAGGTATAGTATGACTACCGAACAATATATCAATCATAGAAATTACTTTCTAACTTTGGAAAAGGATCTTGGCGAGACCACAAAATACGTTGAACATTGTTATGATAACTACAAAACTTATTCTTTTGAATTCTTTAAGATAATTCAATTGTCTTGTGCTGAAATAGATTCCTTGCTCAAAGATTTATGTAAATGTTGGAATCCTGACACAAAAGCATCAAATATTACGCAATATGCAAATATAATAATTCCTGAATATTCGAAGATTGAAGATTATTCAACGGTTATGAACTTCTCTAGCCCTCCTCTTTCTTTTCTTCCTTGGAAAGATTGGTCTCCTGAAAAGGCCCCGACTTGGTGGCGTCAATACCAGTCATTAAAACATAATCATACTGAAAATTTTAAGTATGCCACACTTGAAAATGCCTACTTATGCCTTTCAGCTTTATTCATCATCCTTCATATGCTACGCAATACTTTTAAAGTGGGCGAATTGCATTTCCTTCCTTGTACTCAACGTATGTCAATTGGTTACATATTGAAGGTAACACCTCCATCGGTCTAGTTAAATAGGCATTTTATAGAGTAAGTCCTTCCATTCATCAGCAACTAAGTATAGGGCATCAGCAGTACCTTTTTTTCGTAAACTATCAATTATTTCTTCTTTTGGGGAATTCGTTTTAGAAATACCCTCCGAATTATTCCTAAAATAATAATCTATAAATTCATCGATTAGATCAATAAGATTCTCCAATTGAAATTCAATCTCTTCTAAGCACGCTTTTTCCAATTCCTCACTTCTATTTTCACTTAATACATTTTCTAAAATCTGTTCATGACTATCCGTAATTAGCTGTACCCGGGTTATAAAATCTTCACAATTATTGTAGTTACCCTCTTTGTTTGCATAAAGATAATTTCTCCATGCCCTTGTAAATCCTGTTAATCTATACATTTTCCTTCCTCCTGGTAAATAGTTAGTCTGATTTCATTTTCTATAGTTATACAACAATGGAAAAATTGTTCACCTTTCTTCAAGAATGTACTCTGCCAGTTCCAAATATCCCTTAGTAGCCAAGCTCTTATTTTTACCAGTATCAACTTCCAATAGCGGAAGTTGCTGCAGCGTGTTTTCTTCCAGATATTTAGAAACGCCTATTGTAATAGGCAGCAATTTTACTTCTGGGATACTTTCCAGTAGCTGGTATACCGTCCGCGATACATTCTTTCGACCTTGCCATTGAGTGAAAAAGCATCCAGCCGCTTTTAAGTTCAAGTTATAACTTTGCACTGTTCGTATTAAATTGATTGTCATAGCTATTCCTACCAGACTTCCTCCATCACACCTTGTTGGCATATATACTTCATTGCTTGCTACCAGTGCATTAATGTTAAGGATACTTACAGATGGACTGCAATCTATCAAGCAGTAATCATATTCAGAATCTAGTTTATTTAACTGCTTCTTTAACTTGAATTGTTGCGGAGTCCGTACATCTGCTTTCAGTAATTCTTCTGTTTCTGCTAGTGTTTGAAATGACGGAATCAGATCTAAATTACTATATGCTGTTTTTTTTATGCATCGGTGAGGATCCAACTCTGAATTTAGCAGTAAGTCATCAATCAGGTATTCCTTCTTTTCCAACGTCTGGTGTAATATCCCTTGAAAGATATTAAAAAAATCAATCTCACTATACAGGTTGCTGGAATTTCCTTGTGGATCCATATCCACCAGCAAAACTTTTTTATTATGATGGGTTGCAAATATATGTGCCAGATTTGATACACTCGCTGTTTTTCCAACCCCTCCCTTATTGTTCAGAAACGCTATCGTTTTCATCTGTCTCTCCTTCTCTTTTTTATTATATTATAATTATAATATAATAATATCTATATTTCAATACTTTATTGGAAATATGTGATTAAGATTTTTCTTTTTTATTGCAGACAAAAGAACTAGGTGCTAAATTTAGCACCTAGTCAATTTCCAGACTTTCTTCCGGTTCATTTCTTATCATCTGTTCATATTCCTTAATGTTTTGCCACTCTTGCTGATATTCTTCATTCATGGATTTTTGTAGTGCGTACAGTGCCCGATCTAACTCTCCCCAAGAATTCAAACCTTTTAATGTTCTGGCACCACTTTCATTCATATCATTTAGCATTTGTATTGCCATTTCATTTCCCTGCTGTGCTGATTTACTAAACCAGGCTTTAGACAATGTAATGTTCCTATCTATATTTTTACCAGATAAATATTCAAATCCTAACTTACATTGCGCGTACTGGTTTCCTCCATATGCAAGAGCGCTCATATACTGCATCCCTAGTTCCGCATTATGTGCTTCACTTTCTGTATCTAGGTACAGCTTCCCAAGTTCATACTTCGCCCATTCGTTATTCTGATTCATAGATTTCTCTAGGTAATCAATACCGTTACCCAAATCATAGACTCCCGATTCTTTTGACAAGTATATTTTTCCTAATTTATATTGAGCATATTGGTTCCCCTGATCAGCTGCCATTGTATAATAATGAATGCTTTTTTCTAAGTTGCAATATTCATTCTCTGAATTTGAGTAGAATTTTCCCAATGCGTATTGCGCCATCTCATGATTTCCATTTTCCGCAAGTTCAATTAACCATTTCTCGGCCTGTGGAATTTTCTCGGTCATATTCTGATCTTCTGGTGCTAAATTTGGCACCTCTGTTTCCACCTGATCTTCTGGTGCTAAATTTAGCACCTCTGCTTCCATCTGATTTTCTGGTGCTAAATTTGGCACCTCATTTTGATCAATCGCTTTTAAATAATTCTTCACTTCTTTAAGAACCGCATTTCCAAGCCTTTCATATAGTTCTCTTTTCTTTCCATTGGCATAATCTCTTCCAGAGTTTCCATATGCAACACGATATTCCTCACTCTGTTTTTCTACCATCTCCGTCAGTTTCTCATAATCATTTTTGTGGTACTTATTAAGATAAATGCCACTAATTTCATCAATAAGAGGGCGGCAGTTGCTCATTATGCTCGTATTATAATTCATCATATTTATGGCAACATCCGGCAGTTGCTCTATTAATTTCAGAAATTTTTCACGTAATTGCGGATCCTGCATCAATTGTCTTTCCCTTGCCTTTTCTACAATATCTTTCCGTATCACTTTATTAATTAGAAGATTAAGATCTCTTTGCTGAAGAATCTCATTGACTACCGTACTTTTACAGAGTTCTATACTGCTCTGCTTAAACTTTCCCTTATACTCAATTATTCCATTCTCCGTTTTATAGATGGCTCTACTGGGGTTTTCTTCTACTGCCGCTATATGTACATGAATATTACCTGTATTGTAATGAATAGCTGCACTCCATGTTATATGATCCAGATTTTCGTTATGATACATCTTAGTCACACCATATCGAACCACTTCCTTGATTTTGTTTTCATCAAGAATTATAATATCCCCTTTCTGTTCATACAAACCTTGTTGTGCCAACCATCGATTATCAAAAGAAATAACCGTCTGCCACATAATGGAACCATGCATCTGTGCATTCACAAATTGCATCTTTAGATCACGTTTTTCCTCCCCTGATAGTCGATCCTCACCTTTGGTAAATAAGCCTGTTGTTTTTTCCGGATTCCCCATATAATCATTATATAAATTGTACTCTGAAATTTTTTCATTACGTATAGCTTCATCTCGATCTATATAAGTGATATAGCCACCAAAAGCATCAGAACCTGATATACAAAAATGCTGCATTACATTACATCCCGATATAAGTTCTCCCATTTAATCTTTCCTTTCGCTGTCAAAGTTAATTCCTTTTAACCTTTATTTTTCTTATTATCTTTAATCTGTTTTAATTTAGCAAGCCGGTTCCTATAATATACTTCTGATCCCATATATACTTTTGATTTATTCACCGCTACCGGAATACAATCTTTAATTCCATTTTCAATCAAAATTGTATTGATCGCATCATACATTTCCACTTCTCTCTTTTCTGAATCTTGAAGGATTTTTTTCAGAACTCTCATTTCTGATGCAAGATCACAGTTTGACTTATAAAATCCAAATATAAATCTTAAAGCTCCTATCTCTGTCCTAGTTCCCTTTTCCTTCATGATTTTCTTAATCAGGCCATAATCATCATCTGTAAGATCAAATAATTTTTTCATACCACTATCATCAAGGTGCTAAAATTAACACCTTAGTTCTCCTTTCTATAGGGTGCTAATTTTAGCACCTTCGTTTCCTCTTTCTATTTAGGTGCTAATTTTAGCACCCAACTTCAAAGCCCAGTTTTTTCTAATTATGTTTCTCCTTAAGTAGATTTATCTCCATCTTCAACTCAGCTAATTCATCTGTATTATTTTGTATAATGTCCATAAGCGTATAAATAAGATTTCGATATTTATCTTCTGTCAATCTTGCTACATCTGTTTTAACATGATCTTCAAGCAATCTGCGGATATACTCTTCCCGACTAACCTTTTGCTTCCTGGCTAAAGTTGATAACTTTAACATGATTTCATCATCCAAATTTCTAATGCTCAAATATCCCATTTTACCAAGTGCTAAATTTAGCACCTACCTCCCTCCAATCCTATTTTATATTATATATATGATATATTTTATATTATTTTGCATCAATCTGTCAATATCCAATATATATTTTTGGATATGTCAATACAGTTTTGGTATCAAGGAAACCTCTGGCTTTGCCAGAGCTGCAAACTTGTTTGCAGTCAGTTTCCCTTATGCCCATTACTCCCCTCTTCGATAAACTAACAACTGACTGTAGACAACTCCAGAACTTGTAATTCTCTTTTTTTCAGCTATCGTATTCCCGTGCAAAAACCCCCAGGCTTCATGCCCAGGGGTCTTTAAAATCAGTTGATTATTTTGTATCAGTGTAATTCATAATAGAAATCTTACTTGCACCGCAATTCGATTAAGCTAATTTTCTTTTCAATACCTCTGTTTCTCTTTTCAATTCTTCAACACTATTTTCTAAAATCATGATTTTTTGCAAAAGCAATGTAACACTTTCATTTTCCAGTTTGTCAATTTTGTAATATTGCTTTAACTCATTTATACTCTTCTGTAACTGGTCGATTTTTGTTTCAATATGTGTTTGAACTCTTCCCATTTCATCTAAAATGAAATCTTCACTTTTATTTAGCCGGCTGTCTATTGCAGTATTTAAAACTTCTTTGATTGCCTGCAAATCTTTTTCTTCTAACATGCATGTACCACCTTCCTATATTCATAGCACTCTCTTATATTAACCAAGCGAATTTTCTCCTATATGCAAATTCATTATATCATTCCAAAATCTCTCCGTCAAACGACACTTTAATTATAAGCGCTTTTGTTCGGACGCACGTCAAATCGGTACATAGTACCACAGTCGTCATCCGCTCTCTTACATATCGTCGCATAAGCAATACGTCTGGTTGGATATATAGCTATTTTATTTCGATAAGGAAAAGTTAAAAACAACCCCGTATCCTTAATGCATTCTTCGTTTTCCTCATTTTCATAGTCGATATCCGGCAGCTGTAATTTAAAGCTATTTTTCTGCACAACGATATTTGTACAATGCTGAGGGATGAACAGAGGTTCATTAGGGATGCCAACAGCGGAAAGCTCATTGATGAACGGCATAATCCATTCGTCATGCTCCTTCCGAAACTGAAGATATTTCCGTAAATCATTCCATGTCTCAAAAACTGCTACCGCATCATCATTTTTCAAATATTTCTTTATACTCATTTTGTAGTCCTCCATTTTATTTTTCAAAACATAATAGATTAAGTTTTACGCCTCCTTTTCATCTCGAATTATGCTTCTATTAATAGAATGACTACAAAAATAATAAACAAAAAACGCCGCCAGATTTTATGATAGCGCTTTAGTGTTTAGGGGTTTATTACTAATATTAGAATTCAATAGCTATGAATTATGGCCGTTTATAAACAAATCCTCCAAGAAATAAATGTAGAAAAATAATCAATTTGCTATTAATGTTTTTTTGTTATAAAATATAGTCAATAAAAGGAACGAAATTGGTGGTAGCAATAAGGAATACGGTAAAATCTATTGGCCGAATAGATAATCATATACCGGGGGAGGGCAGGTATGGCAAAATCAATCTTAACATTAAATCAGATTAACCTATTAAAAAGGAGTGAAGAACCGAAAAATAAAGAGCTCTATGGCAATCTCTTTGATGTGATTGTAAGAATGAATCCCAATAAGGCCATTTCACTAGAAGAGCTTGTTGACTTGGATCCAAAAGGAGTGTTAGCACTTACACATAACAAAAGCAACTTTATTGATAATGTTATAGCTGAATGGCGCGCAGAAGGGAATAATTTTGAAGATAATACTCGGAAGACGCGATGCGGATTGTGTAATACTCCTAATAAATATATCTACTATATCAGAAATCGTATAACCGGCCTACAGATAAATGTAGGCTCCAAATGTATTATGGATTTCCCGGGCTTGGATGGCTATATGGAGCAAAAAAAACAATTTGCTCAACTACAGCGGGATCAAAAAAAGATAAAAAGAAGAAGTGAATTTCTCGCCACTTTCACACGAGCTCCGGAAATGATTGGTGATGCAGAGAAATATTTTAAGTCGTTGCCTATTTTGTTGTCATATGGTCTGTACACAAGACTCAATTCTACCATCGACCGGATGCGTAAAATATATACTACATATATTGATACTGGTAAACCTCCGTTTACTACGCAGATGACACCGTTCGATTTGTTTCAACTGGCAGTTGATCAGTATGCTAAGTTAAAGGTTAAATCTGATAGTTTTATAGTGGAAAATATCCATTCTCCAATCAGTTGCAGAAGACGGGAAATTGATTGGATGATTAATAACAAGAAGAATTATCTAATTGAAAAAATTGCGATGAATAAAGGTGAGTATACGCGGGATACTGTATCGCAAATGTATTCATACGAATTTGTTAATGAAAGAGTTTCACTATTTAAAGAGCGGCTTCAATCACAAGATTTAGTTCTGAGCTCTGTAAATGAGGATAATAATTTGATTATCATAAAAGTTAATAAGGTGGGATATTCTCCGTCTATTTCTCTTTATGCATCATCAAAGGATTTTATGGCTAAAATCGGAGGCAATTGTCTATTTGATGAGGATTATGTTTACAAAGGGAAAGATGTGCTTGCTTTTTCGAAGATAATGGATGTGTCAAGCAACCTAGATTCTATTGTTGCATACGTGATAAATATAATGAATTCTCTCGGATGCGCTTTTGTAATTGACCATCAAACAGACAGCTTGTATCTGTATCGAAAAGCTGATAGAGCAATTGCACAAATAAATAGATATGCATTTATGCAGAATTATTGCAAACATATATTAGGGAAGGATAGTATTATTAAGAATTTTCTGCGAGGCATTATTAACTGCGCTCAGTGGATATCAGGGGATCAGCAATTTAAACTAAGCTTAAGCGATAAAATTGCGAAGCTTTATAATGAACAGTATTTATGAAGAGATATCTGCCTCGGCATTTAACCGTTCCGTCTACAAGTTCTACGATCCCTAGAAAGCTGTGGTTCAGATCGTCTAACAAAGGAAAAAAGATCTTCTCACTACAACTTCCTGCTTTTTTATGTTCTTTCACTCCTTTTATTTCTTTACATTGCTAAGTAATTTATATTTAATTTAGGAGATACTAATATGACAAAAGACGATTATAAGTTGTTGTGTGATCTAAACAAGAAAAATGAATTTCCAAAAATCAACTCCAAAGAATTTGAATCATTATTTCAGAATGACTATATCGAATGCACTTCCCCATCTCCCGATAATATGGGAGGATATATACCGAATAATATTTTTCGTGTATCTAAATATGGCAAGGAAGAAATCAAAAATTATAAAACCAATAGGAGAATCATTTCAAAAAGTAATACTGCTATTTATATTTCTCTTGCCGCATTATTAATTTCTTTATTGACTAATATTGATAAGATTATAAAAAACATAATATCGTTCCTAAAATTGATAGGATTAATGCACTGATTGAAAGACATAATGCTTTCTTTGGCTATCTGTCATATAGCTGTCCATGATTTTTTATAATCTAATAATCAGAAAGATTTTGCCATCCGTAAATTGATGTTATATTGCTTAATTTTACACAAAAAAACTACTAAATTGATGTTAGTAGTCTTAGTTTGAGTATTCCAGGGTTCATTGAGCCACCTGTCCGGATTTTCAGAGCCACCATTCCGGGCAGTGAGAGCCACTTAAAATCACTGAATTTACTTGGTGCAGATTACTTGATGAAGTAGTTCTTGTAAAGGCTGCTAACGCACCGCTAGAAGCGGCAAGGCCTTGACAAGAACTACTTCATCAAGTGGTAGATTAGTCAAGCAAATTAAGGATGGCTCTGTGCCACCAGAACACTGGCTCTGACATGGCCGGACATGTGGCTCTGCCGAACAAGAATATTCATTAGTTTAAACATCACCATTCTAATTTCACGAATATTACATCACAGAGATACCTTTCTCTACGAAAAAAACTAATCTTTTTCTTAAAAGTATGTGTGACTGGCTCGATTTTATAATTACTAAGCCCCCATTTTTTAATTCCATTTTCTAATTCAGGTAAAAATAGTCGCTTCGCTTCTTCTGAGTCAAGTCGAAAGAACCTGGTTCCGAAATCAAAATCATTAGGTACTATCACAAAATCTCCTTCATGATCGTATGCAAGATATCCAGATACACATCTACGGTGAGGATTATGTTTTTGACTCAACAATAGCCTCTTTTCTAATTCAATTACGGCTCTTTTTGTATAGTGCAAAATACGCGCTATTTCTTCTTCTTTTGAAGTATCTTTCATATTCCTTAGATCATCTGCTAAACTCATCTACAACCACTCCTCCTTCAACTATTTTTATTAATGATACTGTACTTTCTACCAACTATCAATATTAAGTTGCCAATGTGCTCTAACTCATTAAATTGTTTAGGTTAGAATCGATGATAGAGTAAACAATTATCTACTTTACTTCTGGCATATAATATTCCATATTCATTCGGATTTGATCGTTTATTATACGCTTACTACCTACCCCCATAACTGCTTCAAACACTTCTTCAATCGTCCAATCTTTGAAAGGAAATTCTCCATCCTTATTCTCATATTTTTGATATCTTCCCAATAACACTTTTAGATTACTGATCTGTTCATTATCTAACAGAAACTTAACATCCATTTTCTTATATTCCACAATTTAATCCTCCCTAAATCCTAATTTCCTGGGGAGCTGATCGGCTCCCCTATGTAATTTCAGTTTTATGTGTTATATCATCATCCTTTTAAACTGGAATTCATCAGCCAATGACGCATATTTAGTTACCAATTTCCAATTTGATTTATCTTCATACCCGGCATGTAATATCTGCTCAACAATGTCTAATTCTTCTTCTAACTTAACGACCGTATCAATATCAGGCGTAAACCTTCTATTGGTCTTTCCCTCAAAATAGAAATCATCAATAACATTGCGCAGTTTAATAATTGCATAATCAAGCTTGTTTCGCGTTCCTTCATATAGCATTGCCATTCTCTAATCCTCCTGATTTCTGTTTAATCCGTGACTGGCTCGAAACTCTGTATTATATTTTTCAATGCGTTCCCGTTCTTCCGGCGTTTTTAGTTCCCACTCAAAATCTTTGATTTCCCGATTTTGACGCATCATGAAATCAATCAGAATTTCTAAAGCGGCGGATTTTGGCGTTTTGGATTCTGCAAAATCAGCTCCTGTTTCAAGCACAACACGTATTGCATCATATTCCTCAAAAGATATATCTCCATACGCATACGCCTCTTGCGCTTGGTCAAAGTCTTTATACTCACATAACTCTTCAACACGACTTTCCCGCCTTGCCTTATCCTTTGCAACTGTCTTTTCAATATCCCTTCTCAAAACCCCTAATCTCTTTACAAGGTATTGACGGCATTTGATTTCAAACTGTAAATCATCTCGCATATCATCCAATCTGGCTGACACCCCCATTTTCTTTATCATACTTTTCAAGCCGCTCTTTGGTTGTCAGTTCACCAGCATGTCTACAGTCAGCATCTTTACAGTTTTTGCAAATGTTTTCATCTATCATCTTGTTATTTTTCACACACGCATTTAAAATCATAGTGGTTCTCCCTTCTTACTTAAATCCTAAGTTAATAGTTTTCTGCTTGTATCAGAATCCCAAAACACCTCTGCCCAATACGAAAAATTACCTTTACTGAAATATTCTCTATCATCATACAAATATAAATAAAATCCTGTATTCAACAATTTTTCCTGATTTTCTTCTGATAACTGATATGGGCTATCAGTGATTAAATAACAATGCTTACCTCCCCCTTTTTTATGTTTCATAATTTTTCTAATACATTTCTTGTATTCAGCCCAGTCCGAAATTTTAACCAATATTTTTTTTAGAAAATCCATATCTGCTCTCCTCCGCTTTTTATTATATTATAATTATAATATAATAATATAAATATGTAAATATATATAGTTCAAAAATACGTGTCATATTTTTTTCTTTATTGTAGAAATAAATCCCTTGTCTCACTAGTTATAAGGTTTTGACTTTTACAGCTTCAAAATGGTGCCTTTTTCTATTTCTGATACCCGCCGCTCCCAACAAGTCCTATTTTGCTTTTGGCAGATTCAAAGTTCTACTCCCCAAAAAATTGACATTCATTAGGATATCTACAACCAAAAACTAGCTACCAAATATCGATAGCCAGTTTTATTGGTTTTACTTATTTCTTCTTTTCTTTGCTATAAAGCGAATGAGTACCATCAATCAACTGCTTTTCCTCTTCATCTGCAAAAGTCCATCCGTCCCCTTACACCTATATAATTCAACGTACAACCTAACAAGTATGCATGCGCAGCTTTACATAGATGGAATTTATGAGTAGCACTATATGCTTTGCATATAGAGTAAATATACTCACTTTCTAATACCCTTCTTAACCACCATTTTTACGGCCTTTTTGCCTAATCCGAATGTGCATGAAATTAGACTTATGGCCTTGTTTTATATCAGCATTTTTAGACCAAGTATTTCTTTATTATACGCGGAATTAGACCACTTTTATTAATATCTACATGAAATTAGACTGCTAATTTGCAAAAAAATAACGAAAAAATGGTTTTCTCAATACTTTTCCCATTTTTTCGCTTTGCATATCTTTCAACTTTAGATTTTTCGATTGAGCACTTCCCTTAGATGGTATGCGAATAAGACCTGCACTGCAAGTCACTTTCCTATGACAATCCAAGTTCTATTCTAAGTATCTTATGAACATATTTACTATGTAGGCGCTTATTTTCCTGTTCCTGGACACTTAACCTGATAGCCTGTAAAAGTATGCTGATAATGTCCTGATTGCCTATAGCGGCCAAATTACGGTATTGTGATACAAGGTTAGCCGTGTCTCTAACATTACGCTCAGTAACATCTTTTACTTTCTCACGCCGGCAACAGTTACGGATCCGCTGCCATAAATATTGTTCCTCTTCACTCTCGCCAGAGCGGGCGTTGAATACCCGACCGATGTACGTGATAAAGTATTTTTTATCTTTAATTCCAATGGTAAAGAAGAATTTTAATGAATGAAGATAATAGCGTAGAACCCGCGTGGTTACATTCAAAATCTTCTTATATTTATCATAGAATTTTTTCGTACCTATCTGGTGGCTTGCACCGGCTGAATGCGTTATTTTTAGAAATTCCAGTAACAACCACTTTTCATTTGCTTTTAACTTTTTAAATTTTCCGCACCGAAACACTATACGATTAAGATTGATGTAACCCTCTTTGTATGATTCTTTATAGCTGAAGTCATTGCCAAGTATTCTTAAATCATAGTCAATGTCTGTATTCTTTGTATATGTAATGATTTCCTTCTCCTGGAGCGACTTTAAGCAGGAATAAAAGGTTTGCTTACACATTCCGGTCTGTTTGCATACATCATTATAATATACCCCAATAATATTACCTTCTGGATCCTGATGGCGTGCTACGTACAGCAGAAAATCCATCTCCCTATTTGTTAAGCCTGACATTTTATCTAATAACTTGTATTTAATCCGCATTTGTAGCACCCCCTTTCCTTCAAATCTGAATTTGACATTTTATTATATTTATGATATATTTCTTGTACGCAAAGGGATTAAACATTAGATGTTTTCTAACTTTCCCTTAGTAAAGAAAGAGTCTGGACGGTTCTTTCATGTGTTTGAAGACTTTGGTTTGCTCGGCCAAGGTCTTCTTTTTAATTTTCAAATGCTCCTACAATAAAGAAAAAAATTACATTGCTATTTCCACTCCTGCTTCTATACTTGGAATTAGATCATCTTTTTGTAATTCACGTTGCCTGAGATGATCCATAGCAGACATTCCCTTATTCTCTTGTCTATTTGCCGCTTCTGGATTATTCATAGACAAATCAAATGGGGTTTGTATGGGCAGAAATTCTATTTCCGGATGCTCTTTCTGGAATGATTCCAACTCTTGCTGCTCACTTTCTGATAATAAGTTATACTCCAAATTGTTATCTACTGCCAATCCTGTCATGTAACACAAAACATTATCCTGGTTTTTGCAGATATTTTCTATGGTTGTTTCTCCAGTTGGAAGTTTAATATTTGCACATATCGTTCCTTGCTCCTCCAAAAATCCAATAATATGCTTGTCATGGGTTTCAGCTCGATGACTTTTTCCATCTGGTTCTGGCTCCTCGGATCGCTCTTGCGATTGTACTACTATCTTCTCAAATTTTTTATTTGATATTTCTTTTGTCAATTCATCGTAACTTACTAATTTATACCCTTCCGGCAACAATTTAATTGCACCCTTTTCACTTAAGGAAGTTTGATCAGATATAGGTGTTAACGTCATATTTTTTTCATCAATCGTAACTAATCGGAATTTGTCCTGTCCGTCCGGAAACGGCCTGAACTTTTTTTCATAATCAAGGAAATCCTTCGTGCTTTCCACTGCACAGTGTTTTGGAATTACATCCTTTATACTTCTTGACTCTAAAAACTGAATCTGATCCATTGTCTTTAGCTTACTCGCTACATTTGTCAAGTCTTGATTCCAATCCTTGCTTTTTGGCATATGTAGGGATATTTCCGTCTCAATTGCACATTTAGCAATTAATTCTTGGATTTTAATTGTACTTTCTATTCCGGCCGCATCACTGTCTAAGCACAATAGTACTTCTTCTTTCGGGTTCGTCTGAAGATGATTTATGATTGATTCATATTTTCCAGTACCCGTAAGGGCAAGGTAATCATAATCTTTTACATCGTACCCTTGTCCTTTAAGGATACTCATGGTACTCATAGCATCGATGACACTTTCCGTAACGATCAACTTTTGAGCTTGATTGTTTATATAAAAATCTTTCGTATAATCTGATCCGGGGACGTCACCCATGAATCGTTTATCAGATAGGGTACCACGCTTGCAGGCAAAATTAGGCTTCTGATTGTCATCATATGCAACAAAGACACAATTACCTCTTTGATCCTGATAAAGCATCTTCTGGTCTACCATCTCCTGTACGATATCTGGATCTATAAACCTTGTTTTAGTTAAATACGCAAAGACCCGACGCATATTCTCGCTCTTTTCAGGCAATTGCAGCTCCTTCTTCTCTTTCTTTTGAGGCTGTGGTCGCTGTGGTTCTATCTGGTTTACATAGCTATAATTATCCGTATCAACTAAATTGGACAATTCTTGCAACGTTTCTTTCATATCTCCGTTATGTGCAAAGTGCAAAGAGAAATCAATAACCGATCCCTGACTATTATCCCCGATTCCGGAATTTCTCCAGAAGCAGTTTCTTTCAGGATCGATCCGAACAGAATCATGCTCCTTTAATGTAATATATCGGCCAACTCTTTTTAGTGTAAACCCTAATGATTCTGCATAATCTGTAATCCTTACCTGTTGTTTGATCAGATCATAAATTTCTTCATTACTTAATCCGTAGCGTTTTGACCTCTCTGGCATTTCCTTTACCGGCGCTCTCTCCGCAATTGACTTTTTTATCGGCACATGCTGATCCAGGATCTGATCTAGCCCGGCACCGGATAACCGGCGAAAAGCTTTATATACATTGTTAAGTGCTGGCTCTAATGCCACATCCGGATTTTTCTCTTTTAAGGTGTTATAAGATGCTGCCAGATGTGATTTTCTTGTATCCGGAATCTCTAATCCTAAATAAGCAGAAAGCATGATGCTCACACCATCTGCCTCAAATTCCTTTTGCTCTTTCGATATATCCCTTGCTTCCTCATGCATCATTGCATGACCTATTTCATGTGATAGCGTGCTAAGTTTCTGCGTATCATTCAACAGCTGATTTAACACAATCTGCCGATTCGTAAAATCACAATAACCTCTTCGACTTATTGATGTTAAATCCTCTTCCTTTACGGTGTAATTAAGAACATTTTTTGCATAAACGGATAAGGCCTTTACTAATTCTGCATGCTTCTCGGACGAATATCCCATATGGAACATTTCCGGATATTTTTCCGGCGGGAAATTTGTTTGTGAAATATCGAATACAGTTCCAATCCGATAATGTAACTCGGTATTACTTTTAATCTCTCCGGCTTTCCATTTTGCCCGTTCCTCCTTACTGGCTTGCTCTAGTGGGATTAATTTATCTCCTACCTTCAAAACTGTGGCTTTGACCGGCACATAGACTGGAATACCCTTTTCTCCTTTCTTCACAGAATATCCTTGCTTTTTCCATGCCTGGAATGATTGCACATAAGTTGCTCCCCGGTTATTTGCCTGGATCAACATGGTATTTCGTGCACTATAATGATAGAATCTTGATCCAAATTCCAACAGCTCATACATATTTTCCGGCTTTGTTGAGTAATTATCTGCAATGTCAGTAACCTGACGATACATGTTTTCTCTCTTTACCTGCGCCTCTCTGATCCACTGTTTTTTTTCTCCATTGGGACTTTCCCTGGAAAGATCCGTAATCTCATTATTGGAAGCCATATCATACAGATCATCCATCAACTGTTCCGTTGTCTTTGATGCATTGATAGGTGCCGAATCTACTCTTCGTGCTTCCAACTCACTTTGCTTCTGGCAATGTGCTACTACGTTTTTCACTATTACTGGCAATGTTTTATGATTATATGATCCAAAATAGATATTATTTTCATGCAGAAAAGATTTAATATTCTTATCAATCTCTTTTGATTCTTCTAAAGTCTGGATCCGTCCTTCCTGTTCATAAGAAGATCCTCTTTCGATAAAATAATTAAAGGTATGATAGTTTTTAAAGTCATTAATAGCCATTTGATTATAGGCTTCCACCTGCTCCGGAGCATTGGTTTCATGGCTGATATAATTCACAGACATGATGATTGGACTATCTGTAACAATTACATCAACTTTCCCCATTAGCCGATCAATCCGGTGTTTCTGCTCTTGATACACTTGCATCTGATGATCATACGTTTGATCTAAAAGTGTAAAGTTTTCATCCCATACCAGTTCTTTTGCATATTCCGGCACATATTCAACGACTAGCCCCTTCTTTTTTAACTCTGCTGCAATCTCCCAGGCAGAAGTAGACTTTCCGGCTCCCGGCCCGGCAAATGCATTTACAATCACTGTATTTCTTGCCATGGTTCTACTCCCTTCCATAAATGTTTTGAATGATATCCCGTTCTTCTTCTGCCAGTTTCTCAATTGTTTGTGTACTGGCTGCCGGTATGACTGTTCCTATCGGCGCTTCCAATTCTTCGCATCGGATAAAGAAAAGAGCTCCGTCCTCATTTCTTGCTATCGCCTTTCCTCGATAGTATCCCACCACTTGATAAAATGGGTCTTCCTGTTCAAAATTTACCGGTTCTGTAATTGTTCTCATGTCATCCTCCTTTTTTATTTATGGTTATATATACTGTTTTACCTGCGCGAGTATCTGACCAGCAGTTATAATAAATTCCGCTCGTATATTTGGGTATAAGAGACAGAAAAGTCCAATGGCTGCCAGAACTAAAAGCAACATGGTAGAGATCAATTTAATAAATGCAATCATCTTGTTTATAATCCACTTCCAAGCATTTGACTTTTCTACTACTACGATATCAGCATCAACCACGTGATGTTTCTTATGCAGCAATTCTTGTTCCTTCTGCGTCTCTTTTTCTTTCTTTACACCGGTTATAAATCCATCTTTAAATTTACCTGACATTTTACCTGACATCCGGATCACCTCGTATCCCTTTTTCTACCGAATAATCCTCTTTTTTTCTTTTTAGTGTCCTTGGCAATGACTGCTTCTACCGGAAGAATCTTTTCATAAGTTTCCGGGTTTGCAAGAATAAACGGATCTGGTGACCAAGATGCAAAGAATGTGTTCTCTGCACGCTCCTCCATTAAATCTACAATATCTTCTTGATCCGGATCAGAAGCAAAAGAATAAATGTACAAAACATCCTTATAGAATTCATTTCTTAAAACGCCTTGTGTATGAGGCATTTCATCTGCTTTGGATCCCATACAGAAAATCCGAAGGTCTTTTTCCAGAAAAGAGGTCTTGTTAAAATCCGTATCGGAATAGCAGCCAAAGTCAAATATATAATAATCATAGCCCTGTTGCAAAAGCACTGGAAGATGTTCCTGTTTGTAATACATATCAACTTTTGCAAACGTAACTTTACCCAGATATTCATCATGAGCTGATTCATAATACTTGGCCAGAGTCTCTACATAATGATTGTCATTTACCTCAAGGTAGCAGGCCTTGTATCCTTTAAACTGCAAGTATTTAACAAATTGCAACGCTTGGGTAGTCGTGCCGATTCGATTACAGCTTCCGGTGATCCCTATTTTTTTACTATTTACAACCTTAGCTTCCCTTTCTTGCTCCTCTTGTGATACTTCAATATCTCTTTCTTTATAAAATCCGGCCAAGCAACGTTCTAATTCCTCTTTCTGCGATCCCGAATCACCGGCCAGGATATAATACACATGACCTTTCGATTTTAATAACCGTATTAACCGGCTCTCCTGGTCATACCCAGGAGCAAGTATGATTGCTTTAGACTGCTTCGCCGTGGTACAGCCACTAATCGCATCTGCAATCTCGTCAATGCTATCCGTATACTGTGACACAGCAAAAATCATATATTCCGGGTTATAAGACAAAATCTCATTAATCTGGGTATCAATATGTGGGCTTGACGAAACTGTCTGCAATTCTTGACCTTTTGTCTTTGCAACGGAGCGGATAAAATAGCCTTCATCCGGTGCCCCTATATAAAGTATCATTTACTTTCCTCCTTCTTTCATTTAATATTGTCTATTAATTGCTGAATTTTTACATTTTTCTCTTTTAAGGATTTGATTTCATTCTCTAAATCAAATATGGTATCATTATTAGAATCAATATTTCCCTGTGCTGCACTAATTGTATTTTCCGTTTTCGTGATTTCTTCTTCCGTCTGGTAAGCTTCCTGCTCCTTCAGATCAGATATCCGATCTTCATATGCCACATTTTCTTTTTTTATTGTTTTAATCCGATCTTCATTTTCACTAATCAGATCCAGATTATGTTGCAATTGTAATTCATATCTTTCACAAATATAACCTGCCTTGGTCTGATCCATATTAATGTGATCCACAACTTCCACTTCTTCCTTATTCGTGTATATTCTCAAAGGTTCTGCAGAAGTCGCTTCTTCGCTGTCAAAAATCCGTAGGGATATTTCTTTCCAGTTATCTTTTACTCCAGATAACTGGAGAACAACAAAGTCATGATCACCGGCACATAGGGAAATATTTAATTGTCCCTGACTTCGTTCAACGGCTTCGTATGATAATTGTCCGGATAGAATATTCTTATTTTCCAATTCGAGAAATACATACATAACGCCCTGTTCCGGGGAATAGCTCCACCTGGCCAACTGTACATTATAGGTTGCATATGAATTGTCCTGATAATAAGGTGTCGCATTGACCAAATCTCCTGTATCTTGAAACCATAATTTTGAAGTCAAAAAGAACAAAAAACCAAATGTAATTACCAGCGTTTGAATCCGTATTTTCTTTGATCTTTGACTTTGTAACGAAAGTACCTTATCCTTTGCCATAACTGAATCTCCTATGCCTGTAACAGATTATTAGTTAGCTCAACCGGTACAAATCGAGTATTGACATGAATAACCGGTATCCCCAACCTTTTAGCCAGCTGCTCTTCCCGAAGTCCTACATCTCCTGTTGGAAGAATGGATATGACTCTATCTGCTTCTTCGATTTTATCTACCAGTTTGACATATTCTAAATACACCTGTGTTGCCTTAAATAGCATTTTGTTCTTCTCTTCCGGTTCACAACTTAAATAAATTTTTCTCACAACTAATTTCCTCCCAGCATGTTAAATGACCACTTTTTTTCTGTCTGATTGTAAATACATTGAAGTCCGCACTCTTGCGAACCCTGTATATCAAAGGTTAATCCGACTTGATGATTAATGTAATCAACTGTGCATAAGCCATCCCATTCTACTGATGTGATATCGGTAATATCATAGGACGATCGTAGGTATAACTGCAGTTGTTCCGCTAGTGTATCGGTATCATGATGAATCATACTTAGCACCTCTTCATTAAGTCCCAGGTCTTTAAAAGAGGTATTTATTGAAAAGTCCAACTCAACATTCTCTCCATCCCATGCTTCTGATGTGGATTTTTCATCCGGATCGGTTGTTTCCGAATCAACCATCTCCGGGGTGATCATTTCCATATCATTCACCGGGTCAATATTCTCTTCACCATTAGAAAGAGTGGATACAACTGTTGTTTTCTCGGTATCATTTCTGATCCAGTTAAAATAAACATAAATTCCCATGATTAAGACCGCTGCACAAATCATCACAATTCCTATTTTCCTTTGTTTTTTCATATTTCCCCTCTTTCTATCTTGGTGTAAAGATAATCATATCCTGCGTTTTTGCTTTTATATAGCTAAGTGACTCCCCGGATGATGTTCCGCCAATCTGTGACCATGTACAGGATCGATGGCCAGGGTCTGCCAGATACGCGGTATCACCACTATATCCAATAATAACGAACCAATGTCCTCCTGATGTAAATGGCGGGCTTCCACTTCCCACTACCATAACTGCTCCACCTTTATCTAGTGCTTGCAGTGCGGCAGTCCAATTGTTCGTATGTACGGCCGTCACACCATATTGGGGATTGTTATTAGATGCTGCAACACATCCATCCCTACTTAACCATCCGTTTACTAATGCACCATTTCCATTACCAATATCAAATATGGTTGCCGGGGTAATAGATGTATTCTTTCCATATGTAGCCCATATCATGGCCAATGCTGTGGCCGCACATCCTGAACTGGCAATGCTCTTCCCTCTAACATATGTAAGGCTTCCCCATTGGGGCTCAGCTTGATTATAATAAAGGAACGTTCCATCAAATGTGCCACCGCCGTCTGACATGACACCGTATTGGGCTTTATAGGATGCTACTGTCATAGTATCCAACCTCGCTAATTGATACATCAGCATGAACTGTTCTAGTGTGTTATATTGTCCTTCACACCATGCCGAACTGCTTAGTGCTAATAGTTGCGCCTGCGAACCTTCGCGTCCATTAGCAGTAGTCGCAATTGCTGTATATGGTCTTCCTGTTAGAAGTAACCTTGCTCTATCTTTCAGGCCTTGTGAAATGGATGTATATTTTCGATAGGTTCCCGTCGCTCCTCTTGTTCCATCCCAAGTGATTTCTGACAGCCATTCCGATAGTCCCCCGGTTGCTTTTAATCCAAAATAATTATGTTCCATTGATGCTGTAGAATATAGGCTCGTCCCATTCCATGTTCCACCCACTTCTTGTTGCGCTTGGGCGATCGTGACGGAAGCATATATCCCATGATTATCTTGTAATTCCAAACAGGCAAGCAGAAAATCACCAGTAACCCATGGGGGAAGCCCCTCCATGATTGATACAGTATTCATCATGGAGGCTTCGTACTCTTTACCTATAATGGCTGTTTGTAAGGAATATACATAATAGCAAAGTCCAATTAGCAAAGATATAGATAGTCCTACAGATATTACGGTTGGAAGAATGGCTTTTTTTATCCATCTTGCCATTAAGCACCTCCCTTGAAGAGTTTGTCTTCTCGTTCGCTTAAATACACCTTAAATTCTAAATTCTGTTCCCCGGCTATGCACAATATGGTTTCTCCCTTTTCAAGACGTGGAATTCGTTCCCTTTGTGCAAAGGTAAGAGAATTGTTAAATACTTTGTCCAATACCGGAATTGCATTTTCATCTTGGTGGAAGATAAATTTATACTGTGTCATTTCAAAAATAGTTTTGAGCAGTTCAATTCCTTTTCCCCCATCTTCTATTTCTGGTGCAAAATCACGTATAGATTGACTTGCTAACCAAATTCCAAGAAAAAACTTCGGTGCCTCCCGGATATATGCCGATAACAGTTCCAATGCAAAGATTTTCCTCGTATTTACCCATCGATGTGATTCATCAATTAATACGATCGTGTGAATCACATCTTCTAATGCTCTTATATCATCTTCCCATTCGGCCTTCATGATTGTTCCATTTGTGATTGCTCCATCCCAACACAATGTTAGTACATTAAAAATCTGTAGATCGAATATAGCGGTGTCCATATCTTTTATTTTACTGAAATCGTAAGTTACTATCTGTTCATCATCCATATTGTCAACAGACGTATGTCCATCAAATAAAAAGCCATAAGTATTTACCAATTGTGATATTTGATTTTTTACATTTTCAAAATTTAATAACCTTTGTTTTACCAGCTCGGTTTCGATGTCATTATAAGATCCATTCAAAAGCTCCTTCATTTCACTGTCCAATAAATCTAACAAATCAGAAAATGTCGGATATCTTGCTGCCGGTAACCCGGCAATTTTTCTATTCCTTGATCGATCCGGAAGCAATTTAAACCTTTTGTACAATTCTTCTGTTATAGAGTGGAATACATCTAATTCTTCCTGCGTAACCATCGGCTTTAAAAAACGGTAAACTGCATTTAACTTTTTCCAATGCATGGAGTAATCCTGATCTGCATTCTCTCCGGCTCGGAAAATTTCCAATAGGTTAATAATACCGGATGCCCCGTCCATTCCAATTACTCGGCCTCCTAATGTATGTGTCAGATGCTTAAATTCTCCTACCACATCAAACGTGCGGACGAAATCGCCTCTTAATGCCCGCGCCTTGAGACGTTTCTTTAGCATTGTAGATTTTCCATATCGCTGTTTTCCAACGACCAGGGCTGAATAGCTAACTCTTGTATTCGTTCTTAAAAATTCATCAAAAATTACATTTCCACCGGCCGGAGTCATTCCAAGAAAATCTCCACACGAATCTTCCAAAGATGAAAAGTGAAATGGATTTCCCGCTGCAATCTGCTTTGCTGTTAGGGGAATTCCTGAAACCTGGTGCGGTAATTCCTTTAGTTGCTTTTCTGCCGACATCCACCGGGCTTGCCATTCTGATTCTGTTTCGTTCAAGAAAATGGCTGAACGATATGTAGAGGATTCAAGATTGGATATAATCCTTGCAACAGATGTTTCTAACTTCTGGATTGTCAATTCTGCCACATAAATCCGAATATTAACCGTCTTTATAACCTCTCCCATGGAGTCAATTTCATCGTAAAGCTTCTGCATTTCCAACTGTCGTTTGTCCGCATCATAAAATTCTGCGTGATTTCTTGCCATTCGTTTACGCGAATCTTGCTCTTCAATAGACTTATTTAGATTCTTTTGTACTTCATTTTTAGACTCCGTGCAAAAATCAATCTTCGTGATACTGTTTTCCTGATTACATAGCTTTGTCATCCAGTAATCATTAATCATATTCGGAAAATCCCAGATATGGATACAGGCTTCATATCCGGTACCTGTTCTGGTATAGGATTCCATATGATGTATCCCACCCAAGGGATGTATTCTCCGGAGCAGCTCCATATCATGTTCGACTTCATTTATTTTTTCTTTTTTCTTGTATATCAACATATCCCAATTCTCCTTAAAATATCTGCGAATTCATGTTATGAAGCTTAAATGCCAACTGCTCTTTCTTTTTACTACCTACAGTCTGTAGAAGAAAATCTTTTCCTATCCCCAGGGTTGCATTTACTGTTCTCATACTTTCTCGTAATTCCGCTGGATCCGTAAAATACAAGATTAAGTAGAATTCTCTGGTAGTTGTCTTTTTCTCCCGATATTCTAATTCCTGCCTGCAGATTTCCATCCATTCTGTAAATGCCGGATTCTTATTCTTTTCTATTTTTTTTGTCCAGAATTTTTGTTGTCTGGATGTATTACACGGAAAACGCAGTG
>Ga0153947_1000329_pt1 | contig 23143 bp, 20 predicted proteins | sample TSNJ031MetaG_FD_104697 | JGI IMG/M metagenome (GOLD analysis project Ga0153947, IMG submission 104697) | Attine ant fungus gardens microbial communities from New Jersey, USA - TSNJ031 MetaG | ecosystem: Host-associated > Fungi > Mycelium > Unclassified | place: USA: New Jersey, Wharton State... | reverse complement strand
GGCGAAGATTCATTATGAGCCATTCGGAATATATCCGGGCGTATCTGATTCTCTGGAAGACATTCAGGACGGAGCGAAAATTGCAGTTCCCAATGATACCACTAATGAAGCAAGAGCATTACTGCTGCTTCAGGATAATGGCATCATAACCTTAAAAGAAGGTGCAGGGTTGACTGCAACCATTAACGATATTGAAGGAAATCCGCATAATGTAGAAATTATCGAACTGGAAGCAGCACAGGTAGCGCGTGTGGTAGGAGAGGTTGATTTTGTAGTCCTGAACGGAAACTATGCACTGGAAGCCGGATTCAATGTTTCAACCGATGCTATTGAAGCGGAGACAACTGATTCCGAAGCGGCCCAGACTTATGCGAATATTATATGCGTGAAAGAAGGTAATGAAGATGCGGCGGCAACACAGGCTCTGATCAAAGTGCTTCAGGGTGATCACATCAAACAGTTTATCGAAGAAAAGTATCAGGGAGCGGTTGTACCGATTTCATAGTCTATATAAAATATAAGAAGATGCGCGAGAGGTTTTTCTGCGCATCTTTATTATATATATTCTGCTAAACAGCGTTTAAGTTCACCGATAGAATATATTATTTTATCGGGTTCCAATCTGGTCAAGGCTTCGACATCTGCGTGTTCATCCCAGGCGGCCGATATAACCGGTACATTTACACTTTTAGATGAGAGGATATCACTGGGGGCATCACCGATATAAACCGCTTCCTCCGGTTTTAAACCCAGATCCTTCAATACCGATCTAATACCGTGAGGCTTATTGGGACCGGAAGGGCTTCCGGTTTCAATTGCATCAAAGCAGCCATCGATATCAAATACTTCTAGGGTAATATCAAGTGAAGTACGCGCCTTGCCGGTAACAAGAGCGATGTGTCTGTCTTTTCTCCGGATTAAGTCAAACACATCTTTTATGCCTCCGAATGGTTCAGGAGTAATTACATGATGAAGCTTTTTATATTGCGTCTGGTATTCTTTTAGTCCTTCTTCATAATGCGCCGGAATAAGGGCCATAATTGTACCTTCTTCAGAAGGACCAAAGGTGTCTATAATGTCCTGATCTGAAACGGTTATCCCGGCAGTTTCCCGGATCGATCTGCGGAAAGCTGCAATACAGAGGGGAAGGGTATTCCCAATTGTTCCATCCATATCAAATATTACACATTTAATCATATATATCTCCTTTTGACGTAGCGCCCGATCAATGTTGTTATTTAAATATTTAGTCACATCATTAATTTTATCATAATCGGCTTCATTTTTCAGCAGGCATTTTTCACCCGTTTCTGAGATTTGCTTTTCATATGTAATTATTTGTATTATAATAATATACGGAGTTTTACTATAAGAAAAATTATGAGAGGTCACATATGGAAAGAAAAGTAGGAACAGTTTCAAGGGGTATCAGATGCCCGATCATCAGAGAAGGGGATGATCTGGCCGATATTGTTGTCAGCAATGTGCTGGATGCAGCGAAAAGCGAAGGTTTTGAGTTAAGGGACCAGGATATAGTTGCATTAACAGAGTCTATTGTAGCGAGAGCTCAGGGCAACTATGCATCAATCGAAGATATAGCGGAAGATGTGAGAAACAAGTTCGGCGGCGGAACCGTGGGAGTTATTTCCCCTATTTTATCCAGAAATAGATTTTCTATTTGCCTGAAAGGAATTGCCGGAGGAGCAAAGAAAGTTGTTCTGATGCTCAATTACCCCAGTGATGAGGTTGGAAATGAGTTGGTTTCCTTAGATCAGCTGGATGAAGCGGGGATTAATCCCTATACTGATGTGTTGACATTGGAGCGTTACAGAGAATTGTTTGGGGAAAATAAGCATCCTTTTACCGGGGTGGATTATGTAGCGTATTACAGTGATCTGATCCAGGAAGCCGGAGCAGAAGTGGAAGTGATCCTGGCCAATAACCCACGGGAAATCTTAAGCTATACAAAAAATGTCCTCAATTGTGACATCCACAGCCGGTTCCGGACCAGACGCCTTTTGAAGGCGGCCGGTGTGGAAATAGTCTGCGGTATGGATGAAATCCTGACCCAGCCGATCAACGGCGGGTATAATGAGAAATATGGTCTGCTGGGATCTAACAAATCGACCGAGACCAGGGTCAAACTATTTCCGCATGAATGCACCAATCTGGTCATCGATATCCAGAAGCAGATTTTAGAAAGAACAGGTAAGCATGTTGAAGTCATGGTTTACGGCGACGGCGCTTTTAAAGATCCCGTAGGGCACATCTGGGAGCTGGCTGATCCGTGTGTATCACCGGCATTTACCGTAGGACTGGAAGGAACGCCTAATGAGGTGAAGCTGAAATATCTCGCCGATAATGACTTCAAAGATCTGCAGGGCCGGGAGCTGGAGGCAGCTATTTCACAACGGATTAAGGAGAAAGATGCGGATCTGACCGGAGATATGGCAGCGCAGGGAACGACGCCGCGGCGTCTCACCGATCTGATCGGATCATTATGCGATCTGACCAGCGGGTCGGGAGATAAAGGAACCCCTGTAATATTAGTGCAGGGCTACTTTGATAACTATACAAATTAGCTAAACGGTTAGAATATGGGCAGATAATAGGAGAACATAAGGATGAAAAAATATATTCTTGCGCTAGATCAGGGAACGACCAGTTCCAGAGCTATTTTAGTGAATCATGAGGGAAAGATCTGCAATGTGGCACAAAAGGAATTTACACAGATTTATCCCCATCCCGGCTGGGTGGAACACAATCCGATGGAGATCTGGTCTTCACTGCTGGGAGTAATGACTGAAGCGATCAGCGGAATTGGTGCAACGCTTGAAAATGTAGAAGCGATCGGTATTACCAACCAAAGAGAGACAACCGTCGTATGGGATAAAGGAACCGGACAGCCGGTCAGCAATGCGATTGTGTGGCAGTGCCGGCGCACGGCCGATATGATTGAAAAGTTAAAGGCTGATGGACTGGAAGAAAAGGTCAGGAAGAAGACCGGTCTGATTCCGGATGCCTATTTTTCCGGGAGTAAGGTTGCCTGGATACTGAACCATGTAGAAGGTGCGAGAGACCGGGCAAAAAGAGGTGAACTGCTCTTTGGAACGGTGGATACCTGGCTGATCTGGAACCTGACTCAGGGTAAAGTCCATGTCACCGACTACACCAATGCTTCCAGAACCATGTTATATGATATCCGTAAACTCTGCTGGGACCAAGAGCTTCTGGATTACTTTAATATTCCGGTGGAAATGCTGCCGGAAGTGAAGCCGTCCAGCTGTATTTACGGTTATACTTCGGAAGCGGTGGCCGGCGGTTGTGTACCTATCGCCGGCATAGCGGGAGATCAGCAGGCGGCCTTGTTCGGCCAGTGCTGCTTCAATCCGGGTGATGTTAAGAATACCTATGGGACCGGCTGCTTTTTGCTGATGAATACGGGTGAACAGGCAATTGTTTCCGAGCACGGTCTGCTGACTACGATCGCGGCCGGTGTTGACGGTAAAGTTGAATATGCTCTGGAAGGAAGTGTTTTCGTGGCCGGGGCGGTCATTCAGTGGCTCAGGGATGAGCTGCGAATGCTGAAAACTTCCGGCCGGTCGGAGAGATACTGCAATGCCGTGGAGGATACCGCGGGAGTATATCTGGTGCCGGCGTTTGCCGGAATGGGTGCACCTTATTGGAATCCTTATGTCCGGGGCACGATGGTCGGCCTGACCCGCGGTACCGGAAAAGAACATTTTGTCCGGGCAGCAGTGGAGTCATTGGCATATCAGGTCTATGAACTGTTAGAAGCGATGTATCAGGATTCCGGTATCCGGTTTGGAGAGCTTAAGGTGGATGGCGGTGCATCAGCGAATAACTTCCTAATGCAGTTTCAGGCGGATATCTTAGGCACCAGGGTAATCAGATCTGAATGCACGGAGACCACTGCTCTGGGTGTAGCATATCTGGCTGGGCTTGCCGTTGGTTACTGGAAAGACCGGCAGGAAATCGAGCAGAACTGGAATATGGACCGCAGTTTTGCACCGCTGATGAATGAAGCGGATCAAAAGAAGCGGATCAAAGGATGGAAGAGAGCTGTCCGCTGTGCACTTTATTGGGCGCAGGAGGAAGAAGAGTAAATGAAAAAGGCCGCGGTAATAATTTCGCGGCCTTTTCACATGTCGTCTTATAATCCGTTACGTTTCTGTTTATAATCGTAATCTTTATCGAATACGTCTTTACCATTTTCGGTCACATGCATATTTCCGGTGATGTAGAAATGATCCATATCGGAGGTCTGGGTAAAGACCATATCAGCTTCAATCATCCAGCCCTCACGGCCGGTTTTCATCTTCTGGCAGATGGTATATTTAGCAGAAAGGGGATCTTTATTTGATAATGTGATTATTCGTTTCAGATTATGTTCTATCATAATATCCACTTCATCAAAGCGGTATATACCTTCCCCGAAGACTCCGCCGACGCCGTCGGTGATACAGGTCCAGGTGTCAGTCAGGATATCGTATGAGATCGAGCGGTCCACCCGTCCGTCAGCCATAGTGGTGACAGGTGTTAATGGAGCGCACGCAGGTTCCATGTTTGGGCCTTTGGTATCCTGTCCGGTAAATTGTGGAAGGATAAACTTTGCAGTGGATAGATTTAGTGTCAATTGTGCATCTTCCGGCATTGGCCAGAACATTGGCCAGAAGGTGGTAGCCACTGATAGCCGAATCCGATGGCCCGGTGTAAATTTATGGCCGCAGCAGTCCAACCGCACCGAAGCTTTTACCTTTTTGCCAGGCTCCAGCAGAACCACTTTATCATGACCATCCAGATGGGTCAGGTTCATAACGCCATAGGAGACTCTGGTTACAGCACCGGTTGGATCAACATCCGATAATTGGGCGTAAAGCATTGCTTTTGGCTTATTACTTGTCAGTTCCACTTCGAAGACCGGATCCCCAAAAATGTCAAAGGTCTCTGTCAGTACATCGGAATCAAATACCATACTCATCCCATCATCGAGCCGCATATCGGCAGCGGTCTCACCCGGGACGCCGGCACCCATCCATTCGCCAGCCAGTAGTCCATGATTCAGCGGTGTCTTTAAAAGTACCATTTCTTCTTTATCATTTGAACTCTCCGTAAGCTTTCCATATGTCATTGAATAAATCCGGTCATTAACATCCTTAGAAGGCCAGTTTTCAGTCCCGATCCATCGGCCCTCACTGACCATGTGGATGCTGTCGGGGAGCATCGGATCTTCAATCCATCCCTGCACCATCGGATCTTCCATGGCGTCATTCTCGATCTTCTTCAGCCAGTGATCCCACCATTTAGTCGCTTCCTGCAAAAAGCCCATCGCCGGAGCGGGGACCCCATCATGCGGATATACATGTGCCCAGGGGCCGATGATGGCACGTCGGGGAACATCCAGACCATCCATCAGAGTCAGCACTGAGTTCGTGTAGGAGTCGGCCCAGCCATCAATAGCCAGCACCGGGATTCGGATATCTGAATAGTTCTCGCATACCGAGCCGTGTCTCCAGTATTCATCACGGGTCTGGTGATCGGTCCAGTTACCCATCCAAAGCGGCATTTCATCCAGACGTTTGAGCCAGTCTTCACGCCAGCGGTCGCCGACAATTACCGGGTCAATGGGGCGGCACTGATAGGCGAACATAATATTACCCCACCAGAAATTATCATTCAGAAGACAACCGCCTTTATAATGGATGTCTTTCAGGTAGCGGTCATCGGTAAAGCCGATGGTTATAATGGCTTTCAACGATTCCGGCTGCCGGGCGGCAACCTGGAGGGAGTTGAACCCACCCCATGATTTACCCATCATACCGATGTTACCGTCGCACCAGGGCTGATTGCTGATCCAATCGAGGACTTCCAGAGCATCATCCTGCTCCAATTTAAGATACTCATCCTCTAAAAGGCCGTCTGATTCGCCGGAGCCGCGGATGTCACAGCGGACTACAGCATAGCCGTTGCCGGCAAAATACCCGTGCATCGGTTCGTCGCGGCCGCGCATACCATCCCGTTTATGATAGGGGATGTACTCCAGGATTGCCGGAACCGGCTGATCGGTTTTGGGAAACCAGAACCGTGCCGATAAATTAGAGCCGTCGGATAATGGGATCCAATCATTTTCTACCACATCCCATTCGTAAGGAAAATCTTCACGCTTTAAGACCTTTTTCTCTTTTATTTTTACACTCATTGTACTGCCTCCTTTTCTTTATTTTCTATTTTTCTGCCGCCATACATCTTTGACCAGATAATACTAACGATTAAACCAACGCCCGCGCAGATGATCATGCCGGTAAAATAAATATTATATCCGGTGCTTCCCGAGTAAGCATCCAGTGTCTTACCGGCCAGGAGCGGACACAAGATCTCCGGCAGATACCCGAAGGTTGCCACCAGACCAATTGCCACACCGGACAGTTCAATCGGCACCCCGCCTTCAGAAAGCAGTGAAAAGTAGAGTCCGAAATTTGAATACATACCCAGATAAACGATTATACATGCGGTGATGATCAGGATTCCCTGCATCTGACCTGACATGCTGCCGGTAGCGATCAATACGGCTGTGCCGGCGCCTTCCATGATAAAACCGATCATCAGCATTCGCGACTTACCGAATTTGTCGGCTAAAAAGCCGCCGCCGGCGGAAGCGATGGGGCGCAGATATTGGGCTGCGACCGTAAGAATAGCAGCTAATACGGCGGAAATTCCAATTACATTGGTGGCAAATGGGGTGAAATAGTAGAATGACATATTAAATACATAGGTTGTAAAGGTAATCAGGATGACAAGCCAAACCGCCGGCAGGCGGACAATCTGTCCAAAATCCTTCAGGGTAAGCCGTTTTTTCTGTTCCTCCGCCAGATCCTCAGCCGGTTCTTTGATCAGGAAAATAAAGAGAATACCACAGATGATCGGGCATACCGAGTAAAACACAATAATCCATTTTAAGCCTAAAAATGGTGCGGCTTTGGCTTCAAAGATACCGAAGATGGCAGTTGCGACAGCCAGATGGATGGCGTTTACGATTCCCCGGCCGCCTTCAAAGATTCCGTAAGCCCGGCTCTGTTCATTTTCAGTGCCCTGCGTTCTGATGACCTTCATCAGCGCCGGCCAGAAGGTCAGCAGAGAAGTGACTCCCCACAGGCCGTAAATAGCCAGAAGGACATAGTAGTTGGCGGTCAGCAAATGGGTAAAACCACCCAGGCCGGTAGCGATCAGGGAAAAGATCAGCAATTTTTTTGCCGATATCTTATCGGCCAGTACACCACCGATAAAATAAGATACCAGACCCAGAACGCCATAAGCACTTCCCAGAGCGCCCATTTGCGTGTTGGTAAGATTATACGCTGCGCAATACGCATCGTAATAGTAACTTCGAAAATAAGGAAGGCCATAGATAATGGATCCGGCAAATGCCAGCAGGCAAATGTTGAAAAAATTTTTGCGGATTCCTGTTTTTACAGCAGACATCCAAATCCCCCTTTCTGGTTTGAAATACGTTATTTTATTTGACTTTATCTTATCATTCTGTTATAAATATGTCAATCGTGATTATATTTTCATCAAGATTATAATTTAATCACGCTTGAAGAGCGAAAAACAACATGATATACTAGTTTTAATATATCACAAGGGGGGGAACAGCACATGCCTGAGAAGAGAGAAATTAAACGAAAGCGCATGTTTTTGTACTTCATTGAAGCGACCCGGGAAATTATTGACGAAGAAGGATATGAGGCTGTTACTTTGCGTAAGGTGGCCGACCTGGCCGGTTACAACAGTGCTACGCTATATTCCTACTTTGAAGATCTGGAACAGCTAATATTATACGCTTCATTGAAATATTTGAAAGATTATAACTATAGTGCCGGTCAGATATTTCGTTCTAAGATTAGTGAACGGCAGAAATTGCTGAAGATGTGGCGGGTATTCTGTGATTATTCTTTTCAAAACCCGAAACCTTTTGCTTATATTTTCACCGGTAAGCACAAGGATAATGTAGGGACGATTGCCGCCCAGTATTATGATCTGTACCCGGAAGATGTGGGAAGTGATACACAGGAAATATCATTGCTGGTAAAAAATCTAAAGCTGGAAGAACGCAATGATATGATCCTCCGCCGGATTGAGGCGGAAGAAGATATCCAATTAGAGAATCGCAATATTCTGAATGATATGATGGTATTTATTTACCGGGGCTTATTGGACCAGTGTCTGCATAAGGAACTGGATATATCACCGGCGGAATATACCGGTAAGATGATGGAATATTTAGATTATTTACTCAGTCATACCAACTAAGCAAGCTGATAAAGGAAGGAGAAATTATGGAAACAAAGACAAGGAAAATCAAATTGCGTGACTTAATTTTTATGAATATTTCCGCGCTTTACGGTATCCGCTGGATTGCCAAGTCCACTGCCGCTTCGTTCGGACTGGGGGTGGCAGCGATACCGATGTGGCTGATATTTGCAGTTCTTTTTTTTGTTCCGCAAGCTCTGATCTGTGCGGAACTGGCTTCAGAGTATCCCAGTGACGGCGGACTTTATGTGTGGGTCAAGGAAGCGCTCGGGGAAAAGTATGGGTTTATGGCCTCCTGGCTGAACTGGACCTCAAAACTATTCTGGTATGCTTCTTTTATGACTTTTTTCACTATCAATATTGCCTATTTGATAGGAAAGCCGGAAATGCTGAATAATAAATATGCAACTCTGGTATGTTCGGTAATCGTGTTTGTGGTTCTTTCGGTTTTAAGCTGCCGGGGGATGGCCTGGGGGAAAGTATTTACGAATACCGGTGCACTGGGGTCAACCATCCCTGCAGTGATTATGATCTTACTGGCATTTGTCGGTATTGGACTTTTAGGCAAAGCCGAGCCTTCTTCAACCTATTATGTCAGTGATCTGGTTCCGGATATGAATGCCAATTCCTTTGTTGCGATATCGGCGATTATTTTTGGTTATACCGGCGGAGAAGTAGCTGCGAATTTTGTTACGGAAATGGAAAATCCGAGAAAGAATTACCCGAAAGCAATTCTGATTTCAGCGGTGCTGGTTGCAACTATTTATGTAATCGGTTCAATTGCGATTACCATGATCTTACCCACCGATCAGATCCAGGCATCGACCGGTATTTTAGATGCTATCCGTCAGGGGGCTGCGAATGTCGGAATCGGCTACTGGCTGGTCCAGTTGGTAGCATTTGGTATCGCCTTTTCGATGCTGGGGGCAACTCTGATCTATATTGCATCACCGATCAAAATGTTATTCGGCAGTGTACCGAAGGGAATGTTCAGTGAGAAGCTGACGATGACAAATAAAGTTGGTATTCCAGAGCGGGCGATTTATCTGCAGGCAGCTATTGTATCGGTTCTGCTTATCTGTACTTCGCTCTTTCCGGGGGTAGACGCCATATATAATGTGTTGGTGACCATGACAGCACTAACCGCACTGTTTCCATATGTGCTGTTGCTGATATCCTACATAAAACTGAAAAAAGAGAAGAAGATGAAGAATCAGATGTATGTGATGGCCCAAAAGGATTCCACCTGTATCTGGATTGGCAGAATCGTACTGGCACTTTGTGTAGTTGGAATTGTGCTGACCTGTACGCCGGTTATGGGCGAACTGAAGAGTAATATTATATATGAAATGGAGATGATCGGCGGCGGTCTGCTGGTGATCGTAACGGGCCTTTTGCTGTGGCGTTATTTCTCCAAACGCATTGAAGTGAAATAGAATGGAGGTTGTTAATGAAGAAAGAAGTATGGATTCAGGATAAGAAGATTAAGGCGCTTGTGTTTGATATGGATGGACTCATCTTTGACTCGGAAAAGATTGTTCAGCGTGCATGGACCAAGTCCAGTGAGGAGTTGGGACTGCCGGATGTCGGAGCGCATATTTATAATACGATTGGATTTAATACAGTCCGCAGGGAAGCATATTTTTATCAGACGTTTGGTGAAAGTTTCCCGGCCGACGACTTTGCCGTACTGGCCCGAAAAAACTTTCAGGATATAGCTCATGCGGAGGGTATCCCGCTGAAACCCGGAGCCCGGGAGCTGGTGCAGCTGGCAAAAGAATGGGAATTAAAAACGGCGGTAGCAACATCGTCCCGCAAGGCTCATGCGGTTGAGATGCTGACCGAGGCAGGACTCTATCAGTATTTTGATGGTGCGGTCTATGGCGATATAGTAAAGAACGCCAAACCGGATCCGGAAATATATATAGCTGCCAGTAAAGTGCTGGGAGTAGAGCCGGGGCAGTGTATAGCCCTGGAAGATGCACCGGCTGGGATAGAGGCTGCATATGCAGCCGGAATGCAGCCGGTGATGATTCCCGATCTGGTAGCCCCCGGTGAGGAGATTCTGGCGATGTGCTATCAGTGTTTTCCAACACTGAACGGAGTGATTGAATTATTTAGCCATTGATCAATACCCGCTGAACATTCAGTTCCTTATCCAGCAGGACCAGGTTAGCCACTTTTCCGGTAGCGATACTTCCATATTTATCGTCAATTTTTAATGCCCGGGCCGGATTGATGGTTGCACAGGAGATAGCATCTTCCAGCGGTATCCCTATGTCTTTTACAGCAGTCCGCATACAATCCATCAGATTTGTCGCCGAACCGGCCAATGATCCGTTGGAAGTAAGTGTCGCCCGTCTGTTCTCTACATTCACGTCCAGGCCGCCTAAGGTATATCGTCCGTCAGGCATTCCGGTTGCCCGCATGCAATCGCTGATCAGGATGATCCGATCTGGTTTGAACATCTCAAATGCGGCCCGTACCATGGCCGGATGGATGGGTATTCCATCGCAGATTAGTTCGGCCATAACATGCCGGCTGTCAAAAGCAGCGCCGACCACCCCGGGAGCCCGATGGGAAAAGGCCGGCATGGCATTAAAAAGATGCACCGTATGGCAGGCACCGTGATCGAAGGCGGCTTTGGCCGTATCATAATCAGCATTGGTGTGAGCCAGTGATACCGAAACTTCGTCCTTGATTTCATCAATAAAGGTCAGTGCACCGTCCTGTTCCGGAGCAATGCCGATAAATTTTACAAGACCGTTTGCAGCTTTCTGAAAACGGCGTAAAATATCGGCATTACACGGCAGAATATAATTTGCATTCTGAGCGCCCTTTTTTTCGGCTGAAATAAAAGGCCCTTCCATGTTGATTCCGACCAGATGAGCGCCGGCCCCATTATCATAAGCGGCCGCAATACTGAGGATTGATTCCAATTCTTCAACCGGTAAAGTCATCGTCGCCGGTGCCATTGATGTGACGCCGACCGAGGCCTGATATTCGGCGATTGCCTGAATAGCTTCGGGGGTGCCGTCACAGAAATCATAGCCCATGCAGCCGTGGAAATGCAGATCGATCAGACCGGGGATTGCATAAGCATAATCGCCTTCAAGGCATTCGTCACCGGGTGCGGAGACATCGGCAAAATATCCGTCACGGATGATAACATCACCAAAGTGGAATTTTTTATCGTCGCCGAAATAATTTACCTTTTTAATAATCATAGTTCATCAGTCTTTCTATTAAAGCGTGGACTGGGACAGTGCTGCTTTATCTGCCACCAGTGTAACATCAGGGTGCAGCTGCAGGAGTGAAGCCGGAACCTGCGGGGTGACCGGACCGAAGAAAGCTTTTTTGACGATCCCGGCCTTGCCTTCACCGGTTACGACGATGAGGATTTTGCGGGCTTTCATAATGGTTCCGCAGCCCATGGTATAAGCCTGTTTCGGCACTTCATCAGCAGAGGCGAAGAAACGCTTGTTAGCCTCAATGGTACTTTCCTGCAGATCAACCAGATGCGTTGTCTTTGCGAAATGATCAGCCGGTTCATTAAAACCGATGTGGCCATTATGACCCAGCCCCAGCAGCTGCAGGTCGACCCCTCCGAGTTTGGCGATCTGATCTTCATAGCGGGCACATTCCTTAACCGCATCCCTCTCCATACCATCAGGAATATGGGTGTTTTCCGGTTTCATGTTGACGTGATCAAAGAGATTCTCGTGCATGAAATAATAATAACTCTGATCATTTTCCCTGGCAAGTCCTTTATATTCATCTAAATTTGCAGAGGATACCCGGGAAAAATCCAGATCCCCGTCCAGATACCATGTGATTAACTGCTGATATGTACCGATTGGTGTAGAACCGGTGGCCAGACCCAGTACGCTGTCCGGTTTGCTGATAATCTGCGCTGCGATAACTGCCGCCGCTTTTCGGCTGGCCGCCGCATAATCCTTCATTTCATAAATCTTCATAAGAAAAACCTCCTTTAATATTGAGTATTTGAACTAAAATTAATACTTATTTTGCCGACCAGCGGCCGGAAGCCCCACAGGGCAGAATCAGTCCGCTTAAGGTGACCGGCAGACCGATTTCATCGGATAAAACAGTACCTTCGTATGACTTTAATTCGGTTGACAGCATGTAAGTCAGTACTGCTGGTGCCAGTCCGGTGGTATAAGAATTGATCAGGAAGAACAGCGGCTGTTCTGAGAGCAGCTTGGTGCAGCGCCGGATAAATGGATATATGGAATCTTCAATCTTCCACATCTCACCCTTTGGTCCTCTTCCATAAGACGGTGGATCCATGATAATGGCGTCATAGTGGTTATCGCGCCGGATCTCCCTTTCAACGAATTTGCCGCAGTCATCCACCAGCCAGCGTATCGGCGCATCGGCCAGTCCTGAGGAAGCGGCATTCTCTTTCGCCCATGTTACCATCCCTTTGGAAGCGTCAACATGGGTTACCTGAGCTCCGGCATGGGCCGCCGCCAGAGTAGCACCGCCGGTGTAGGCGAATAGATTCAGAACTTTGATTGGCCGGCCGGCCGCTTTAATCTTCTCTGAGAACCAATCCCAGTTGGCTGCCTGTTCGGGGAAAAGACCGGTATGCTTGAAGTTAAACGGTTTCAGGTTAAAGGTCAGGTCCCGGTACTGTATCTGCCATTGCCTGGGCAGGTCAAAAAACTCCCATTCCCCGCCGCCTTTCGCGCTGCGGTGGTAATGGCCGCTGCAATTTTCCCAGCCATGGCCGATCCGCGGAGTATTCCAAATAACCTGAGGATCGGGACGGATCAGGTGATAGTCTCCCCAGCGTTCTAGTTTTTCACCTCCGGAACAATCAATGACTTCGTAATCGTTCCAATTATCTGCTACCCACATAAATCATTATCCTTTCTGTTTCCGATTCTCTCATTTTCTCATATTTGGAGCTTTTTTTCAATCAATTAGTGAAACAAAATAAGGTTGGCATTTTAAGAAAATAGTGATAGAATATTTCTATAAGTGAAGAAGTAGGGGCCGGATGAAAATTGAAAGGTGGAAATGAAATGATCAAAGTCAATGCAATGGGCGATAGTTGCCCTATTCCGGTAATTAAAGCCAAGAAGGCAATGCAGGACCTGCAGGGTCCGGAGATAATTGAAGTGCTGGTAGATAATGAAATTGCTGTTCAGAATGTCACTAAATTAGGGACAAGCACCGGCGGCATGGTAACATCTGAGAAGCTCACGGAAAAAGAGTATAAAGTGACGATCCGGATGGAAGGCGCACCGGCAGCAGTAGCAGCTCAGGAAACCTGTCGGCCGGACATGCGGGGGAACTCGGTCGCAGTGATCTCTTCCGACCGTATGGGGAGCGGTAATGATGAACTGGGAAAGGTGCTGATGAAGGGCTTTATATTTGCCGTAACTCAGTTAGACGTACTACCGCAGCAGATGCTGTTCTATAACGGCGGCGCAGTGCTGACATCAGAAGGTTCTGACTCGCTGGAAGATTTAAAGAGTATGGAGGCTCAGGGGGTAGAGATTCTGACTTGCGGAACCTGCCTTGATTACTATGGGTTAAAAGAAAAATTAGCAGTCGGATCGATTACGAATATGTACAGCATCGTGGAAGCGATGAACGATGCCGCGAAGATCATCAAACCATAGCTTAAAAGAAGTGGAGAAGAAGATATGAATCAAGATATTAAACTGACGCAAATGACCAAAACAGCGGGTTGAGCCGCTAAAGTAGGTCCAAAGACCCTTGCTCAGGTTCTGAGCAAGCTGCCAAAATTTTATGATGAAAACCTGCTGGTTGGAATCGAAACATCAGATGATGCGGCGGTCTACAAGATCACCGACGAGATTGCAATGATTCAAACAGTCGACTTCTTCACTCCAATCGTTGACGACCCCTATATGTTTGGACAGATTGCAGCAGCAAATTCATTAAGTGATGTATATGCGATGGGCGGAGAGCCGGTCATTGCTTTAAATATTGTCGGCTTTCCGAATTGTCTCGACCCGTCGGTTCTCGGGGATATCCTGCTGGGCGGCGCGGATAAGGTAAAGGAAGCCGGAGCTTCTTTAGTCGGCGGCCATACGATTCAGGATGATGAGCCGAAATACGGACTTTGTGTTTCGGGATTTGTTCATCCCCGGAAATTATTTAAGAATTATGGAAGCAGGCCGGGTGATATTCTGATCCTAACCAAGCAGATTGGAAATGGTGTGGTAAATACAGCCATCAAAGCTGATCTGGCATCAGATCAGGCGATAAAAGAAGCGGAGACGGTCATGGCTTCGCTAAACAAGAAGGCCAAGCAGGTGATTGATCAGTTTCACGTAACGGCCTGTACTGATATTACCGGTTTTGGTCTGCTGGGGCATTCTGCCGAGATGGCAGCAGCCAGTGAAGTGACGTTTAACCTGAAAGTGAAAGATATCCCATATTTTCAGGATGCCGTATCATATGCCAGGATGGGATTGATTCCGGAAGGAGCATATAAAAATAAGGATCATGCCGGTGTGCACGTGGACCCGGGAAAGACTGCAGAGCATTATCTTGATCTGCTCTATGATCCCCAGACATCGGGCGGTCTGCTGATCAGCGTGGCGGCAGAAGAGACTGACGCGGTGATGGAAGCGTTTGAAAAGAGCAATATGGACACGGAGGTGGCAATCATCGGTGAAGTCGTTGCCAAAGAAGAAAGTGAAAAATTCATCCGTCTCAAATAGTTTCGGATAGAGGAGGAGACATGGATAAAAACATGTTGTACCGCAGCATTCCCAAGGTGGATGTGCTGCTGGAAGATAGTGTTGTCCGGGCTTTGATCGGACATTATAGCCGCGATACAGTAATGGAAGCTATCCGTGAGGAAACCGATAAGTTAAGGGGTTTTATCGGTAAATGCGGGGATGAGGAAGCGGCTCTGAAAGAGATCGGGCTGCTGACAATGCACATTGAGCTTGCTGTAGCAAAAATGCATACGCCGAATATGCGGATTGTCATCAATGCCACCGGGACCATTCTGCATACCAATCTGGGCCGGGCTCCGATTGCCAGAGAACACATGGAGCGGGCCATCGGACGGGTGTCCGGGTATTCCAATTTAGAATATGATCTGGAGGCGGGTAAGCGGGGGGAGCGCTATGGACATTTTGAACAGCTGCTCTGTAAACTTACCGGGGCGGAAGCGGCAATGGCTGTTAATAATAATGCGGCGGCCGTGATGCTGATCTTAAGTTCAATAGCCAGGGGCGGTGAAGTCATCGTATCCCGCGGTGAGCTGGTGGAAATCGGCGGTAAATTCCGGATTCCCGACGTGATGGAACAAAGCGGTGCACAGCTGGTCGAGGTGGGAACTACCAATAAGACCCATTTCAGCGACTATGAAGACGCAATTACAGAAGAGACAAAGGCGCTTTTAAAAGTGCATACCAGCAATTACCGCATTGTCGGCTTTACGGAAAGTGTGTTAATGGAGGAATTGATTCCGCTAAAAGAGAAATATGATGTCCCGGTCATTGAAGATCTGGGCAGCGGTGTGCTGATTGATCTGAGTAAATATGGTCTGACCTATGAGCCGACGGTTCAGGATTCGGTAAAGAACGGTGCTGACGTGGTATGTTTCAGTGGTGATAAGCTGCTGGGCGGACCGCAGGCCGGTATTATTATCGGTAAAAAGAAATATATCGATATCATGAAAAAAAACCAGCTGACCCGTGCACTGCGTATTGATAAGTTTACCGCAGCGACATTGGAGCTGGTCCTGCAGGAATATCTCAGCGAGGAAAAGGCAATTCAAAATATCCCAACGCTGCGGATGATGACCAAACCGCTCAGTGTGGTAAATGAAGATGCCGTGCAGCTCAAAGAAATGTTAGAAAATGCCGGACTTGCGGCTGACATCGGGATTGAGCCGTGTGAATCGCAGATTGGCGGCGGTTCTTTACCGCTGGAGCGGATTCCAAGTATGGCGGTTACCATCCGTCCCCGGGATATTACCGTCCCAATGCTGGAAGAGCGACTGCGCAAGATGCCGCTGCCGCTGATTCCACGGACCGCAAATGATACGATCCTGCTGGATGTCCGGACCATGGACAAAAACATGTATACACTGTTAGTGGATGAACTTTGTGAATTAGATATATTCAAAAAAGAATGCATGATATAAGAAGGGCTTAGAGTGATGAAACATATTATAATTGGAACTGCTGGACATATCGATCATGGGAAAACTACCCTGATCAAGGCATTGACCGGCCGCAATACCGACCGCTGGGAAGAAGAACAGCGCCGGGGGATTACGATTGATCTGGGCTTTACCTATTTTGATCTGCCGAATGGTGACCGTGCCGGAATCATTGATGTTCCCGGACATGAGAGGTTTATTAACAATATGGTTGCCGGTGTCGTCGGGATGGATCTGGTCATGCTGGTTGTAGCTGCTGACGAAGGAATCATGCCCCAGACCAGAGAACATATGGATATCCTAAAGCAGCTGGGAATTGAGAAGAGCATTCTGGTCCTTAATAAATGTGATCTGGTGGATGAAGAGTGGCTGGAACTGGTGGAGGAAGAGATTCAGGAAGAACTGGCCGGAACATTTCTGGAACAGGCGCCGGTTGTGAAGGTGTCAGCGGTCACTGGTGAAGGAATCCCGGAATTAATTGGGGTGATTGAACAACTGACGTCGGATGAGGTAACCGAAAAAGACATGCATACTATTTCGCGTCTGCCGATCGACCGGGTGTTTACTCTATCAGGATTTGGGACGGTCATTACCGGAACCTTGATTACCGGCACCATTTCCAAAGAGGATGTACTGGAGATGTACCCTATCGGAAAAGAATGTAAGATCCGCAGCATCCAGGTGCATGGCGAAGAGGTTAAGACCTGTTATGCCGGCCAGCGGGTGGCCATTAATTTATCTAATGTGAAGAAGAAGGAGATCAAGCGCGGCTGCGTTTTAGCTCCGCCCAATAGTATGAAGAATACGGAACTGCTGGATGTGAAGCTGAACATGCTTCCGGGCTCCTTGCGGGTAATCGGAAATAATACCAGGCTGCATCTTTTTACCGGCACCAGCGAAGTGTTGTGCCGGGCGCTCCTGCTTGATCAGGATGAGCTCGGACCGGGTGAAAGCGGTTATGTTCAGCTGCGGTTAGAAGAGGCGATGGCGCTCCGGCGGGGAGATAAGTTTGTGGTGCGTTTCTATTCGCCGATGGAGACCGTTGGCGGCGGCGTTATACTAGAACCGAATCCAACCAGAAAAAAACGTTTCCAGCCAGAAGTGATCGAGGCTCTGAAGCAGAAAGAATCAGGCTCTGCAGCGGATATTATTGAACTGCATGTGAAGGAATATGGCGAAACCATGATTACCATCGGTGAACTGGCGAAATTAACGGCGCTGTCTGTCGAGGAGGTGACAGCGGCGGTAAAAGAACTGCATGATCAGGGGACCGTTTTAACCTTTGGGCTTAAAAAAGACACTTATATCTGGCATACCCATTCGGCGCAGCAGCTTCGTCAGGCATTAACTGACGCGCTGAACGGGTATCATCAGGAATATCCGTATCGGTATGGGATGAAAAAAGCTGAAGTGCATATGACCTATGCCAGAAAGATCAAGCCCAATGTATTTGATATCTATGTGGAACAGTTGGAGCAGCAGGGAGTGATAAGGCGGCATAACGAGTATCTGCAGATGCCGGAGTTTGAGATCCGTAAAGATGACATTTACAGTAAGACCGCCCAGCTCATTCTCAACACTTATGAAGCGGCCGGCTATGATTTTGTACGTTTTAGTGATATTGATTTTGGCGGCGTAGCGGCGGGAATTACCGATGATATTCTGGCTGTCCTGCTGGATGAAGGGCAGGTGGTTAGGGTGCAGGATGAGATGTGTACACTGACAGCGCTGATGGATCAGGCCCGGGAAAAGATCCGGGAAAAACTGAAAGCGGAGGGTATGATTACCATCGCCGAGGTACGTGACATGTTTTCCACCAGCCGTAAAAGTGCTAAACCGATTCTGGAATATATGGATGGCCTGAAAATTACAAAGAAAACCGGAGCAGAAAGTGAAAGGGTAGCATACTGATGAACTTAAAACAGTTAGAAGCGTATGTGGAAGTAGCTGACAGCCAGAGCTTTTCCAAAGCGGCTAAAAAGCTTTTTTTGACTCAGCCGACAGTCAGTGCCCATATTGCTTCGCTTGAAAAAGAACTAAATGTAAGGTTATTTGTCCGTAACACAAAGGAGGTCAGTTTGTCTGAGGATGGTGAGCTTCTCTATAAGTATGCAAAGCAGATGATTGATCTGGAGGTGCGGATTGAAGGAATCTTTTTGAAGAACAGGGAAGAACGCAGCAGGTGTATCAATATTGCGGCCTCGACCATCCCCTCCCAATATCTTCTGCCGGAGATTCTGGCGAAATTTACCGAACGTTATCCCGATGAGCAGTTTAAGGTGATCGAGAGTGACAGTGCAAAGGTGGTGGAAGCGGTTGTTAATCAATCGGTCGATATTGGTTTTACGGGAACGGTGATGGAGAAGAAACACTGCAAGTATATTCCATTTTATAAAGATGAACTGATCGTAATTATGCCGAACACTGAGCGATATAGGAAGCTGGCCGGCCAACCCCTGGCTGAATGGATTGTCAGGGAGCGTCTGATCATGCGTGAGGAAGGCTCCGGGACCCGCAGGGAAGCGGAGAAGCAGCTGAAAGCAATCGGCATTTCAATGGAAAGCATCACCGTTGCGGTTAGTATGGAGAATCAGGAAGCCATCAAACGTTCAGTAATCGGTGGAATGGGAATCTCTATCATATCAAAACTGGCGGCAAAGGATGAGTTGGAAAATGGGCGGATCATTAGTATTTCGATGCCGGCTCAGGGAGAAGGGCGTGACTTGAATATCGTATACAATAAAAATTATCAGCTTTCCGGTTCGGCTGAGAGGTTTTTGAAGGTAGTCAGACAGATGTATAAGTAAATAAAAAGAGTAAAAAGGTTCGCTTCAGGACATCATGTGTCTGGAGCGGATTTTTTGGTTATAGAAAATATCTATAATTAGGACTTATTATTAATCTTTTCAATTAGACGCAGGAAATCTCAAAGTTTATACTAAAAATTAGGAGAAGAAATTCAGATTCCGCGGAGTACGAAGGAGATAAAAACATGATTTATATGGATAATGCGGCGACTACAATGCATAAGCCGCCGGAAGTGATCGACGCAGTGGTAAAAGCGATGGAATCGCTGGGAAATGCTGGCCGCGGTGCACATGAGGCCTCGCTGGACGCATCCCGGATCATATATGGTACCCGGGAAAAGCTGAGCGATTTATTTGGTGCAGGAAATCCCAAGCAGATTGTTATGACAATGAACTCTACCGAAAGCCTCAACATTGCGATTAAAGGCTTGCTGGAACCGGGAGATCATGTTGTCAGCACGATGCTGGAGCACAATTCGGTGTTGCGCCCGCTTTATGAAATGGAAGCCCGGGGAGTAGAACTGACAATTATAAAAAGTGATAAAGCAGGGAACCTGCGCTATGAAGATATAGAAACAGCTATCAAAGGCAATACCAAAGCGATCGTCTGCACTGGGGCATCCAATCTGACCGGGAATGTCGTAGACCTGAATCGTGTTGGACGGATTGCAGATCAAAATAAGGTGTTGTTAATAGTAGATGCCTCACAGCCGGCCGGGATTTTCCCGCTGGATGTAAAGGCGATGCATATAGATGTATTATGTTTTACCGGCCATAAAAGCCTTCTGGGGCCGCAGGGAACCGGCGGTATGTATGTCCGTGAAGGTCTGCTGGTCAAGCCGCTGCTGAGCGGCGGCAGCGGGGTTGGGACCTATGGACGGGAACACCCTGCCGAGATGCCGACCCGGTTGGAAGCGGGAACGTTAAACGGACATGGTATAGCAGGGCTTTCTGCGGCTTTGACCTATCTGGAAAAAGAAGGATTGGATCAGATCCGCAGCCGCGAACAGAATCTGATGTGGCAATTCTATCAGGGGGTTAAGGCGATACCGGGGGTTAAAGTTTACGGTGATTTTAATACCCGGGACCGGTGTCCGATCGTGGCATTGAATATCGGTGATTATGATTCTTCCGAAGTGAGCGATGAACTTCTTACAGAATATAACATTTCCACTAGGCCGGGCGCACATTGCGCGCCGCTGATGCACGAAGCATTTGGAACGGTGGAACAGGGGGCAGTGAGATTTAGTTTTTCGCATTATAATACGGAAGAAGAGGTCGCAGCAGCGATCCGGGCGGTTTGCATGCTTGCGGCAGAGTAGCAGCAAAGCCTGAATGAGAGAGAACAGGAGGAATTTATATGAATTTAGCGAGTTCAAAGAAAAGATTAGCATTAGCGGGTGTGGTGTGCGGAATTGCAGCAGCAGCACTGGCATATTTCGGTAATCCGGGCAATATGGCGATCTGTGTCGCCTGCTTTATCCGTGATACGGCAGGAGCGTTAGGCTTCCATCAGGCAGCGGTGGTACAGTATGCAAGACCGGAGATCATCGGTATGGTATTAGGAGCGTTTGCGATTGCTGCCGCAACAAAGGAGTATCGTTCTACTGCGGGCTCATCACCGATGACGCGGTTTGTCCTGGGCGTAATCATTATGATAGGAGCATTGGTATTCCTGGGATGTCCGCTGAGAATGGTAATCCGGATGTCGGCCGGTGATCTCAATGCATATATTGCGCTGATCGGTTTTGCCGGCGGGGTGGCGACCGGAGCCTTTGTGCTGAAAAAAGGGTTCAGCCTTGGCCGGGCATATGAGACCCATAAGGTAAATGGTGTTGTACTGCCGGTGATTATGGTGATTATCCTGATCCTTTTAGTTGGAACCACCTTATTGAACAGCAGCACGGAGGGACCGGGTAGCATGCATGCGCCGATCATCGTTTCGCTGATTGGAGGTTTGGTCTTTGGGGTCTTCGCGCAGAAGTCTAGAATGTGTTTTGCCGGCAGTATTCGGGATGTCATGCTGATGAGAAATTTTGATCTGATAAGTATTATCGGCGGATTTTTTGCAGTGATGTTAATCTATAATATTGCCGCCGGTAACTTCAATCTTAGCTTCTCAGCGCCAGTAGCCCATTCACAGCATCTGTGGAACATTCTGGGAATGTATGCGGTTGGGTTTGCAGCCGTATTGGCAGGCGGGTGTCCGCTGCGGCAGCTGATTCTGGCAGGACAAGGATCATCCGATGGAGCGGTAACAGTATTGGGAATGTTTTTTGGTGCGGCGATCTGCCATAATTTTGGGTTGGCATCAGTCGGCGCTTCAGCTGATTCAGCCGGCGGAACGACACCGGCTGGCCGGGTTGCCTGTGTATTGGCGGTCATAATATGTTTTATCATCGCATTTGCAAACTGCCGAAAGGAAAAGTAAGTGAAAGTAGCTTTTACATATTGATTGTGATATTCTAAGAAAGAAGGTAAAAATTATGAAGGAAGTAGATGCAAGAGGTCTTTCCTGCCCGGAACCGCTGATGCTTACGGCAAATGCGCTGAAGAATACCGACGAACCGGTCAAAGTTCTGGTAAGCGAACCGCATCAGAAAATGAATATTGAAAAGCTTGCAAAGGATAAAGGGAAGAAGGTGACATCGACCCAGAAAGACTCGGAATTCGAAATAGTGATTAAATAAGATGAGAAAAAAAGAATTAAAACTGGTAGTGACCTTTCATACGACAGCCGATGCAATGGCAATGGAAAAAGTATGTAAAGAGAATGGTGTGGCCGGCAGGATGATTCCGGTACCGCGGGTGATTTCCGCAGGCTGTGGTTTATCATGGTGTGCAGGACTGGAAGAACGCCAGGAGTTATTGGATGTAATGCAGAAGGTTGGTATTGAAAAAGAAGATATCCATGAATGTATGGTTTGAAGTTTGGGGTATCGGACTTGGGCTATCGGACGCGGAAACGGGAAACGAAATATCTCACGTGGATGCAGGTAACGCTTCGGCGAGCTAACTGTTAACTCCGACTATGACGCGCAGGAAAGCCTTTGCGCCAAGTCTCCGTAAACAGTTGATCTCGCCGCAGCTAAAAACACCTGCTGATTATCCACTTAGAGATATTTCATTTCCCGTTTCCGCTGTCTGATCCCCAATAACGTTCCTAAAATGATAGAAACTTACTCCCACTGGCTAAACTATAACATTCAATAAGGTTCACCTTACCCAAACTATATGTTTTAAATCTCTCAACCATATTTGTACGTCGGGCTTGATGCAAGCCTGATGAAGCAGAAAAGCCCGATTTCTCGGGCTTTTTTCGTGTCTTGGGGTAATTTGAGAATCGTTTGCGGTGGCTTTTTGTCCGTCTGATTTTGCACCTATCGTGCATTTATGCACCCATCCTTTTCCTCTTCTTACCTTTCGCGTTACGAGTACAGGTATCGTGTAGAGGGTTTGGAGTTTTCTGTGACAGGACAGAGGTTTCGTGTTAAGAGTTTAGGGTATCGTGTAACGAGTTCGAGGTTTCGTGTAAGAGTATGCACCCCAAACTAAAAAGCCCCTCTGCCAGCAGGTTCACTCCTGTAGGCAACGGGACTTTTTCATGTGCATGCTTCAACTTTAAATAATTTCTAATTAAATATATAAAATCTTTGCTATATAGCCAAGTTCAAAGACGGTTAGTAGTTCCCATTTAAGAACTATAATATTTCTATCTCATGATGCCTGCCATCCCATATCTTCCAACTGCTTATATTTCGCGTACCAGCCGTTGTTTTGTACCAGCTCGTCGGGTTTCCCTTCCTCGACGATTTTGCCGTGG
>Ga0153947_1000318_pt1 | contig 23312 bp, 20 predicted proteins | sample TSNJ031MetaG_FD_104697 | JGI IMG/M metagenome (GOLD analysis project Ga0153947, IMG submission 104697) | Attine ant fungus gardens microbial communities from New Jersey, USA - TSNJ031 MetaG | ecosystem: Host-associated > Fungi > Mycelium > Unclassified | place: USA: New Jersey, Wharton State... | reverse complement strand
TACCCACGCCATTGCCGTGGCCCTGTTCGGCCTGTTGCGGCCCGGGGACCATATGCTCAGCGTGACGGGGCTGCCCTACGACACCCTGCTCCCTGTCATCGGCCTTGATAAAGGGGATAAGGGCTCTCTAAGGGATTTTGGCATTCGCTACAGCCAGGTAGATTTGACTTCTGAGGGCTCCATTGATATGGAAAAGGTGCTGTGTTCCCTGGAGGGAGTGCAAATGGTGTACTTGCAGCGTTCGAGGGGGTATTCCTTGCGGGAATCCATCTCCATCAGCCAGATGGAGATATTGTTTGCGCAGATCCGTGAGGTGCGCAAGGACATCCTTATCGTGGTGGACAACTGTTACGGTGAATTTGTGGAGAAGCGGGAACCCACCCAGGTGGGGGCCGATTTGATCATCGGCTCCCTCATCAAAAATCCGGGGGGCGGCTTGGCGGAAACAGGCGCCTACATTGCCGGCAGAGCCGATTTGGTGGAGCTCTGCGCCTGCCGCTTGACCTCGCCGGCTACCGGCAAGGAAATCGGGGCCACGCTGGGGCAAAACAAGTCCATGATTCAGGGTTTTTTCCTGGCCCCCCATACGGTGGCCCAGGCGTTAAAAACCGCCGTTTTTGCCGCATGCCTGTTGGACAAGCTGGGCTATGCGGTGGATCCCGCCTGGGACGCTCACCGCACCGATATCATACAAGCTGTGGGCCTTTACACCCCTGAAAAATTGGTGGCCTTCTGTAAAGGCATTCAACAGGGGGCGCCTATTGACAGCTTTGTTTCCCCGGAGCCCTGGGATATGCCCGGCTATCACGACCAGGTGATTATGGCGGCTGGAGCCTTTAATATGGGGGCTTCCATAGAACTATCAGCGGATGCGCCTTTACGGCCCCCATATGCCGTTTGGCTTCAAGGCGGGCTGACCTATGAATCGGGGCGGATAGGCATCCTCTTGGCAGTCCAAAATTTACTGAGAGAAAAATAATTTTCCACAGGGGCTTAGGTAAAATCTGTGGGACAAACCCTTGTGTTTTCCACTCTTTCCACAGGGTTTTCCACAATTCAACCCACATTCAGGGGGATTTTCCACCAAAAAATCCTCCAATCAGTATAAAATGCATTCGAATTTACTCGATTGGTTTTATAAAAGGGTTAATAAAGATGAAATTACTCGAATCTTATGCCCCTTATGTTATAATTAGTAGTATTCACGTTTGGGGCGATATGGAGAAATTCATTTTTAATATAGTAAGCTGGAATAAAGGTTGTGACATAATGTGAAAAACCGAATTGTTAGAAATATTCTATTCATTGTAGGCATATTGCTTATAGCCGTATTTTTGGGTGCGATTGCTTATGATTATTATCTGATGGAAACAAGAATGTTTTCGAATCCGTTGGGGTTGGCATTTACTGCGCTTATGTCCAGTGTATTCTTTTTACTTCCCGGTGTCATTTGCATAGGCGTGTCTTTTCATTTGAGAGGAAAATAGAGTAGCTCGTGTAAACCTCAAAAGATCAAATGAGCTGCGCGCGCGTTTGCCTCCTTATGCGGGAGATAAATACAATGCTGCATAATGTAATGTCCCGCCTTATGCATAAGAAGTTAAATAAAGGAGAAATAGGCTGATGGAGCTGATTCCGGCCAAGACACTGGTTACAAAGAACAAATCCACATCCTGGTTCGGGGCCCAGTACAACATGAATATCTACCGAGGCTGCTGCCACGGCTGCATCTACTGTGACAGCCGCAGCGAATGCTACGGCATAGAGGACTTTGGCCGTGTGCGGGCTAAAAAGGATGCGCTGCGGATTATACGGGACGATCTGCGCCGCAAGGTCAAGACCGGTATTGTGGCCACCGGCTCCATGTCCGACCCCTATAACCCGCATGAAAAGAAGCATGAGCTGACCCGCCATGCCCTAGAGCTGCTGAGCGCCTATGGCTTTGGCGTAGCTGTCGCCACCAAAAGCGATCTGGTCACCCGGGATATTGATATCCTAAATGAAATTAAGGCGCATGCCCCCGCCATTGTAAAGGTCACCATCACAGCCGCCCATGACGGGCTCAGCCGACAGGTGGAGCCGGCGGCGCCGCCCTCATCCAAACGGTTTGAGGCCATCCGGGAGTTGTCGCAAAGCGGCATCTTCGCAGGGGTATTGATGATGCCGCTGCTGCCCTTTTTGGAGGATTCTGAGGATAATATCAGGGCCATTGTACACGGAGCCAAGCAAGCTGGAGCGCGCTTTATCTATCCCTCCTTTGGGATGACCCTGCGGCAGGGAAACCGGGAGTGGTTTTATCAAAAGCTAGACCAGATTTATCCCGGGAAGGGGATTGTGGAGAAGTACATCCGCCGCTACGGCAATGATTACAGCTGTCCTTCCCCCAAGGCCAAGGAGCTCTGGCAGGTGTTTGCCCGGCTCTGTGAGGAGCAGGGCCTGCTCTATAAAATGCCTGACATTATCGCCGCCGCGAAGCTGGGATATGATACCCAATTATCCTTTTATCCATAAAAGCTGTATATTGAAAAATAGGAGGAATAAATAAATGAAACGGTTACTGTGTTATCTGATGGCAGCGCTTTTATTCCTGGGATTGCTTACCGGATGCGGCCAGGATGAGGATTCTTCGGAAAGTACATCTTCCATAACGGGTGAAGAGTTGCTGTGGGATTTGGCAAACGGGTTTTATGAAAACCTGACCCAGGGAAACCTGGAACCCTGTTACGCAATGTTTAGCGAAGAAATGAAAAACCAGTTGAGTTACCAGGACCTGCAAAGCCTGTGGGAACAGATCCTATTCCTGTTTGGGGAGTATGTCAGTTCAGGGGACTTTGAGGCAAGTATGGTGGAGGAAGCTGTTTACTACCGGGTGATAGCCACCTTCTCAAACACGGATGCGCTGGTGGAATTCAGTTTGAAGAATGAAGAAATAATAGGCCTCTACTTCACCCCCTATGATCCGGAGCTTCAAAATACGGAAGGGGTGGCGGCTGATGTTCCGTTGCCGGAAGGGGTCTCTGAGATGGAGGTCACCGTCAATGCCGGCACCGACCTGGAGCTTTCTGGGCGAATCACTTACCCCAGTGAATATGAGGGAGGCATTCCCGGGGTGGTGTTGGTTCATGGAAGTGGTCCCTCAGATATGGATGAGACCATCCAGTCCAATAAAATATTCCGGGACCTGGCCTATGGCCTTGCGTCCAAAGGTGTCGCTGTTTTGCGGTATGACAAGGTAACCTATACCTATGGCGAGGTGTATGGGCAGGAAATTACGATTGACCAGGAAACTGTCAATGACGCTGTAGCGGCTAAAGAGGCATTGGCCTCCAGTGGACTGAATTTGGAGAAGATCTATGTGGTCGGGCATAGCTTAGGCGGGATGATGGCCCCAAAAATCGCCGAGTTGGGGGATTTTGACGGCATGGTCATTATGGCGGGCACCCCCCGGAGCCTTATTGACGTCATCTATGACCAGAACCTGTATCTGCTCAGCCTCTACACCGGAGAGGAGGCAAAAACGCAGTTGGAGGAGGTGGAGGAATTGTACCGGGAGGCCTTAGAAATTATGGCTGGTGATGAGATCACCGCGGACCAAACCATCTTCGGCCTGCCGGCGACCTACTTTGCCTCCATGGATATTGGCGCTGAATCCGCCCGGTCCTATCTGGAGCAAACGGAGAAACCTATGCTTATCCTCCAGGGCAGCGACGATTTCCAGGTCACCGCCGACAATGATTTTGCCGTCTACCGGCAAATTGTAGGCGGGCGGGAGAATGTGACCATGTATCTCTATTCCGGTCTCAACCACCTCTTTATGACATCCTGGATGGACTGGCCCACTGTGGAGGAATATGCTATGGCCGGGCAGGTGAATGAGGACGTCATCTCCCATATTGGTGATTGGATTCTGAACGGAGATGGCGCTCAATAAGGAATTCTGGACGCTTTACCCTAATGTATATGTAAGCGGCCGCCGGCATAGCTCTGCCGGCGGCCGCTTACACAGGATAGAAAACAGGCGGATATACCTGCTCCCCGATTTCACTACCTTTTAAAATATGGATTCATCAACTGCTGTCAAACCTTATTGTTCATGGAAGGCAAAGAGGGTTCCTGTCCGCCCTCCGTTTGCGCAGGCAAAGGCGTCTCCTGAAGCTGCGCTTTTTCCAGGTTTTTGGCGGATCGCTTCTTGGTCATGAAAAGGGACATGACTAACGCGGTTAAAGGGATGGCAAACAACAACGAAAAACTGCCGATGAGCGCCTGTAAAATTTCCACAACAATGGGCTCGTAGTTAAATAATTCCAGGGCGGAGTGGCTGTTGGCGATAAGCAGAAGTGCACTGGCCATGCCGCAGCCAATATAGGCCAGTACCAGGGTGTTGCTCATGGTGCCCATCATATCCCGGCCAATATTGAACGCCGCCTTCATCAGAGCCCTGAAGCCTACGTCCGGAGCGGCCTCATGAATTTCCTGGAGAGAGGAAGCGATGGAGATGCCCACGTCCATAACGGCGCCGAGTGCGCCGATGATGATGGAGGAAAAGATGATGGCTTTAAGGTCTATGGGAACTACCCACATACTTAGCATGGAGGAATCCGAACTCATATAGCCGCTGAGCTTTAAAAAAACATCCGTCAACAGAATCAAAACACTGCACAAGCAAAGGCTGACAAAGCATCCTATTGCCGCCGAGATACTCTTTGCGTTTATACCGGACACCAATACCAGGGTGACGATAATGCTGAAGGCCGCCACAATAAAGGTCAAGGCATAGATGTTGAAACCCGCCAGTACCCCTGGAATGAATATTAAGAAAATAACAAGACAAGTGAATCCAAGCGCGAGGACGGTATTCAGTCCCTTGAAACGGCCAAAGACCAGCAGGGATAAAAGGAACATCACCCCAAGAAAAATGATGGGGGAGGTCCGGCTATATTCCTGAAACAGCCATTGTGAGGCTTCACCCTTCAATTCCAGCTTATAAAGGATAATTTTATCACCGTTCTCCACTTCCTTCATATCAATGTGATAGTAGGGGGCGATGGTTTGACTAGCGGCAACAGAGGAACCCTTGTAGGGGCCATCAAGAAAAACCCCTTCAAAATCAATTTTTATATAGTTGCCGTCGCCCGTCAGATCTCCCAAGTCCTCCCGGCTGACGATCCGTTCCACCTTAGCGGTATATAGCTCCATATCCTCCCCATAATCGGGATAGCCGGCCATTACGATCCGGTTACCGACGATTATAAATAAAGTGGATAAGATAATGGCGCTGAAATAAACGATGCGGGCTATTATTCGTGATTGAGATTGCCTATCATTTTTCATTTTTTTTCACTCCTGTCGGTTCTGGACAGAATACTATTATATAAGACGAAACATAAAGAATCATTAAAAAACGCCAGGCATTCGCCTGGCGCCCTTTAAATTTTGTCAACGCACCCAAGGATTTTTATTGCTCTTCTCTGATCTTCTCAAAACAAGTGCTGCAATAAACGGGACGGTCTTCACGGGGCCTGAAAGGCACCTTGGCCTCGCCGCCACAGACGGCGCAAGTAGCCACATGCATTTCTCTCTCTGGCCTTTGAGCATTTTTCCGAGCGTCACGGCAGGATTTACACCTCTGGGGCTCATTCTCAAAGCCCTTTTCAGCATAGAACTCCTGTTCACCGGCTGTGAACACAAACTCGTTACCGCATTCTTTACATACCATGGTTCTGTCTTCGAACATTGATTTTACCTCGCTTTGGTTAATTAATTTTGCCCATAGCCGGACTTGAACCGCGCTTGATTGCTTGCTCTCTGCGAACACCTAGGGGCAATTATTTTAAGATGGCTTAAAAGCCAGCTTAACACAATGAAACCATCCAATCCATTGCTTTGCCGGGATTACAAAACTACAGATTTTAACGTCACTTTCACCCGTCGTAAGGCCTCCGGGTCCCGTCTGATACCGATAATACAAAGCCTCTTCTGGATTGTTCATATGTATCGCCCAGCATATAGAGTGTCAGCATCCTGCATCTGGCCGCCGATAAATCTTTGATCCGGTAGCCAATATAACGGCTGCCGGTCTGAGGCAAGACAAAACCATATGGAAATCTGGAGAAAAGTTGCTCATCTAGTCGAGGGAAATATAGTCCAGGCAAACGAATACTTTTACAAGAACCCGCCTACGCTTATCGGGCATTTTAGAAAATTAATGCAAGCATCCCGATAACGGTGCCAAAAGCAGAGTTGCTTTTACCTGCCAGAACGCCTACTTTATTCTAAAACTGCTCTAATCATACTCCTTAATCTGGGGGATGTCAATACTATACCATATGTTTCGCAGAAATATTTTTTTATTCTATAGAGGCAAGCTGAAGCGAGTTGATGTCCACTATTTTGTTATAAATACAAGCCTTTAAGCAAATGGATAAAAATGGGATTTAAATACAAAGAGGGCAAACGTTTGTATGATTTTTTGTTTAGTGCGCAGCATAAGGGATGAAAAAGGACCTTATTCCTTATGCTCAATGAGTTGCACCTCGATACCATCCGAATCCTTTATATAGGAAAAAACAGTGGATGGATCGGGTGAAATGGGACCTCGAATCACTGGATGACCGTGCCTTTCCAGCAGGGCGACAGCATCTTCCAGAGACTCCACGGCTATGCCGATAGAAAAGCCGTTGTAGGTGTTGCCGGCATTGCCCGGATTGCCGATAAACTCAATGGTAGGCTGGCCGTTAACGCCCACAAAGGCCAATTCTCCGCCCTCAATGGGGTGCCGTTTGAGAATTTCAAGCCCAAGGATACCGTTGTAGAATTGAAGCGATTTTTCTACATCGGGGACATAGACTGTGATAAAGTCAAAATACATGGGTTTACCTCCAGTTTTTCTTTATTATAACACAATTTTTTCATAACAGAGAGAGTTCATTAGAGTAGTTTTGAGAGAAAGAAAGGGAATACTATGAATAGTACGCATTATTTAAAGCCTATCTCATACCAATCTCAACCGTTACATTTATTATCATATCCTCTTCCCTTCATAAAATTTTAAGAAAGATAAAAAGTATTTTTTAAAGTTGCTCTGTTATTCTAATAGTGTGACTGTGGCATTTGCTTTATTTCTATGCTATAATTTGGCGGAAGTCTGAAAATGTAGGTGCTGCGAAGTGGACAAATTTAAAATTTTAGTAGTGGATGACGATCGGGATATAGTAGAAGCCATCAATATATATTTGTCAAATGAGGGGTATCAGATTTATAAAGCCCACGATGGCTTGCAAGCCTTAAAAACCCTTGAGGAAGAGGAAATTCACTTGATCATTATGGATATAATGATGCCCCAAATGGATGGGATCAAAGCCACCACGAAGATCCGGGAACACCGGAAAATTCCCATTATTATGCTCTCTGCTAAAAGTGAATTTACCGACAAAATACTTGGGCTGAACATAGGGGCGGACGACTATGTCACGAAACCCTTCAACGCTCTGGAGCTCATAGCCAGAGTAAAATCCCAGTTGAGGCGGTACACCCAACTTGGGGCTATCGATGGTGAGAGTGAAAGCGTGCTGGCTGTGGGAGGCCTCCGGTTGGATACTGCGGCAAAATCATTGACAGTGGATGGGGAAGAGGTAAAGCTGACGCCCATGGAGTATAAGATCCTGCAATTTTTGATGAAGAATGCCGGAAGGGTATTTTCCATCGACCAAATCTATGAAAAGGTTTGGAACGAACCTAGCTATAACGCGGAAAATACGGTGGCGGTGCATGTGCGCAAGATCCGGGAAAAGATTGAGATCAACCCTAAGGAACCCAGATACTTAAAGGTGGTGTGGGGGATTGGCTACAAGATTGAAAAGCTGCCCCCGGCCTGAATGTACCAATAAATTTGGAGGTTATCCCTATGAAAAAGACCATCAATATGTTGTCCCGGGCAGGCACTATAAAAGGACAGGGCGTTTCTTCGGCTCACGATGAGATGGTGGGGCTGGTGAAAACAGAGCTTGCGGACTACTTTGAGGTGGTGAATGGATACTTTAAAAATGGTGATATTACCCATTATCACACCGTAAATCTGGAGTATTTTTTTAAGATCCCCTTCGCCAAATTCCGGGGTGTCACCGTAGGTTATGTCCACTTTTTACCTGAGACCATAGAGGGCAGCATAAAGTTGGCCAAGGTCTGCAAACATGTCTTTTACCGGTACCTGATCCGGTTTTATAAGAGCATGGATTATTTGGTAGTGGTCAACCCTTACTTTATTGACCTGCTTAAAAAATATGGGATAGAGCGGGATAAGGTGGTATATATCCCAAACTATGTGGATGACAGTATGTTTTTCCCGGTGAGCGCCGAGGAGAAGCTGTCCTTGCGGGACCAGTATGGAATCAGCCGGGATAAATTCACCATCATGTGCGCGGGACAATTGCAGACCCGAAAAGGCATCTTTGACTTTGTGGAGACGGCGAAACAAATGCCGGACAAACAGTTTATCTGGGCAGGCGGCTTCTCCTTTGGAAAGATTACTGACGGCTACAGTGAGATTAAGGCGATTGTGGACAATCCCCCGGAAAATGTAAAGTTTTTGGGAATCCTGGACCGGGAAAAGATGAATGGCATTTATAATATGGCCGATGTTATGTTTCTGGCGTCCTTTGAGGAGCTGTTCCCTATGACCATTCTGGAGGCTATGAATTGCGGCGTTCCCCTTTTGCTGAGGGATTTGGATATCTATGAAAATATCCTTTTTGACTTCTATCAAAAGGGAAGTAGCGTGGGTGATTTTGTCGCCATTATCAATAGGCTGGCCGAGGATAAGGATTATTATCAAATGGCTGTGGAGCAATCCTATAAGGGTCATATCTTCTACAGCAAGGAGCACGTGTCGGACATGTGGAAAAACTTCTACCTCCGCATTGCTTCGGAAATGGAAAAGGTTCATAACTATGCATAAGAATGCGCCCGATCTGGTAAAGGAGGGGGCGCCCGGACCCAATGCCCCTAAAAAGCCGTCTGTATTTAGTTACCTCTTTGTAGGGTTGTCGGCGGCGGTGCTGCTGTTTTACATCTTTTTTGTGGAAGGAGCGGGCAATGTGGCCCATGCCTTCGCCATCGCCAGAAAGCGGTGGCTGTTGGCAGCGCTGCTGTTTATTTTCGTTTATTGGCTCTTGGAAGCGTTTATTTTGCATATCCCCCTGACCAAGCTCCAGGGAGGGTGCACATTTGGACAAAATTTTAAAGTATCCATGTGCGGCCAATATTTTAACTGTATTACCCCTCTGGCCAGCGGCGGCCAGCCTATGCAGGCATATCAATTGGTAAAGATGGGGGTCTCGGTAGGTGTTGCTACAGGGGCCTTGCTCCTTAAATTTATAGTTTATCAGACCGTGCTGACCTTTTACTCTCTTTTTGTTTTATTATTTAAATATAGGGAGATCACCCGGGGTTCCAATGTGATTGCCACTGCTGTAATTGTCGGCTTTTTGCTCAACCTGGCTGTAGACATTGGTCTGATATCCATAGGAATATTCCAGGGCTTTACTAAAAGGGCTGCAAAGGTAATTATTGCGGCGTTGTCCAAAGTGAGGCTAATTAAGGATAAGGAGAAAACCAACCAATCGGTAGCTAAGCAATTGGAGGATTTTCACTATAGCTTTGGGCTGATACGGGGCAACCTCCTTATGTTGTGTTATATGGTTTTGGGCACCATTGTACAGTTGACGGTGTTTTTCTTTATTCCCTATCTCATCTACGGGGCTTTTGGCCTCAGTGAGGCAGATCCTTTTACCATGCTGGCGGCCTGTGCCAATGTGTTTATGGTATCCTCCTTTCTCCCGGTGCCGGGAGGCGCGGAGGTGAGCTTTGCCGCCGTTTTCAGCATGTTTTTCCCAGGGTCCCTTATCAGCGCCGCCGTCCTGATGTGGCGGATGGCAACCTTTTACGCACCCATAGCGGTGGGGGCCTTCTTTGCGGCTAAGCCCGTGAAGAAAACGATTAAGCTGCGGAAAAAAAACTATTCTCTCTAACCCGAATAATAACATGGGCCTGGCCTTTTGGCGCTAAGGCCCTCTTTTACCTTCCAAGCAGGTGATGGAGCAATGAATAAGAAACTGGCCGGTCTTTTTTCAACCCTACTGCTGGCTGCCTCAATCCTGACAGCCATTCTAGGGATTATCTTTGTCAGCATATGCCGGTCCGAGGGGTATTATAGCCCTGATTATAGGCAGAGCAATTCCTATAAAAATTTGGTGCGGGACATTATCCGCATCTTGGAGGAGGAGTCCTACAGCGGCGCCTCCGAGACGGTGCGGGACCTTTACCGGAGCTATCCCGACATGGGCCGTTTAGTCAAGGATGTCAATTTCTATTTGGAACGGCAGGAAGAGGATGGCGCGGTAGTACTTACCAATAAAAGCGGTGTGGGGAGCCTGGATGAATTTGCGGCCCTTAACGCCAATACCGAGACTTCTCAGTGGGGCATGTATTATAACAATGGGCAATACTCCGTCTTCTATGATGAGACCAGTGACAACGCCTTGTCCGAGAGCACTATTGACGTTTTGGGGGATCTGATTACCCACCGTTCCATCAACCCCGATGTCATCATCAGCTTCTATGTCCACAGCGATTTGGACCGGTTTGGCCTGCTGATGCAGGCCAAGGACAAGTGGGAGGCGGGACATTGGTTTGTGGCCGTATCCATTGCCGCGTGGGTGCTTTGCGCCTTTTTCACTATCCTGCTGGTGATGCGCTATAGAGATTTGGAAAAATCCGGTAAGCGGGTAGCCAAGCTGATGTCCCGCATCCCGCTGGAGCTGAAGATTCTGGCTATATTGGTTGGATTTATCCTAGCCCTGAACCAGATGGGGTACAATGATCTTTGGTTTTTCCTGGCGCTTACCCTTTTGGCGGTGATGATCTACTTCCTTGTTTGCGACGTTTATTACAACGCAAGCTTTGGCAAAAAAAGCGTAGTCTACTCCATATACAATAGGCTGGAAAATAAAGCTTCTTCCTACCCCTTTCAAAAGAGAAGTGGTAAAAGGCTGCTCCGCTTCTTAATAACCGAGGCTGTATTGGCTATTATTGCTTTTTTTCTTGCCGCCGTCGATGCGGTCTCTGCCGTTATTTTACTTATCTTACCCGTTATGCTTTTGCTGGCGCTGCTTTATTACCGCCGCAACTACCGGATGCTTTCCACCATGGGGAATGCGGTGGATTTTGTTCGGGAAGTTAAAAAGGGCAATTACAGCTATGAGCTCTACGCAAGTACCCAAGGGGAACTCAAGGGAATGTGCCAGGATTTGCTGGATATTCAGGCAGGGCTCAAGGATGCGGTGGAAACGCAGGTAAAGAGTGAGCGGCTAAAAATGGAGCTGATCACCAATGTTTCCCATGATCTTAAAACCCCCTTAACCTCCATTGTCAGTTATGTAGATCTTTTATGTCAGATGGATTTGACCCCGGAACCGGCTGGGGAGTATGTCCGCGTATTGGCCCAGAAAGCCAGCCGGCTCAACACCCTGATGCGGGACCTGTTTGATGTTTCCAAGGCTGCCAGCGGTACTATTGAGGTCGATATGGTATACCTGGATATAGTGGCCCTGTTTCGGCAAACCATGGCGGAAATGGACGCCCAGATCGCGGGATGTTCCCTGGATTTTCGCATGGCCTTGGCGGACAGCGCCATTATTTGTGGGGACGGTGAAAAGCTTAACCGGGTATTTGAAAACCTGATTTCCAATATTCTCAAATATTCCCTGGAAGGAACCAGAGTCTATATTGAAACGGAAAAATCATCCTCAGAGATTAAAATAATTTTTAAGAATATCTCCAATTATGAAATGAATTTTCAAGTGGATCAAATCTTTGAACGGTTTGTAAGAGGAGACCCTTCCCGGTCAACCGAGGGGTCTGGTCTAGGCCTTTCTATAGCCAAGAGCTTTGTTGAGGTACAAGGCGGCAAGTTGGAAATCATTGTTGATGGGGATCTCTTTAAGGTAGAAGTTAGCTTTGCCTTAGCGTCGGAATCCGCCGTGGAACAGGGGATGGGCCAGAGCAAGATACCACGTTTAGAAATATAGTAAAGCAATTGACCTCATCTACTATATTTCGTTAATCTATAAATCAGAACCTCGCTTAGCAGATATAACTGCATCAAAAGTTTATTTGCCCTAATTGCATTTAAAAGCGTAAAAAAGACAGGCAATATTGATCAAAAATGATCAATATTGCCTGTCTTTTAGTACCCCATGCCAATTCGTTTGTTATAAGGCAACTCATGTTCCGTATAAACAAACGCTATTCATGGGGCCTTTTTGAGTTCTGCAGCCGTTAATATATTTCCTGTCGAGGACATTAAGAGTGCGACGGTGTGATTGTCCTCATCTCTGCGTAACCAGAATCTCAATATTACCTCTAACTGTACTCATGTCTTGCGCTCCAGCATAGCGCTGATAGCTGAAAACACATAGCGACCGAACGACCGTTAGGTAAAATAGACCGAAAATAAAAGCTACAAAAACTCCTCCCGCCAAACAACACATCTCTTATGTGCTATTTCATTATACCCTATAAAGAATAGACTTTCAATATTTTTTCATCAAATTTTTACAAATATAGCTAATTATTTTCTATAATTACCATTTTTGGATATTGTCAAAGAATTCGTCGCATTTTCCAATAGATGTAAACTCGGTGCCTGCAACGATAATGTGGTCGAGGATCTCCACCCCAATGCTTTTAAGAGTTTTAGTAATCTGTATACTGGTCTGCAGGTCATTGCCGCTGGGAAGAGGAGCGCCGTTTGGATGATTGTGGGCGACGATGACCGAGGACGCATTGGTCTGTACACAGACCTCCACAATCCGGCGCATGGAAATCTCGGCTGAATTAATGCTGCCCTCATGCACCAGTCGGCAGGAGATCACTTTCCGCTGCGAGGTCAGGGAAACGATATAGACCACTTCATTGGTGCGGCCCATAAACTTAGGAACAAGGTATGTCCCCGCCTTTTCAGCAGTGTCTAGAATTTCTATATCCTTTGCTTGGTCCTCCATATAAGCCGCGGCAAACTGGGGGATCAATTTGATAATCAGGGCGGCATTGGGTCCAACGCCCTCCAATTTTAGTAATTCATCATAAGGGGCGTCAAGTACTGCCGACAAGCTTCCAAAATACTTAATCAGCCGATGGCCTAATTCGTTGGTATCTATCCTGGGTATGGCAAAAAACAACAACAGTTCCAGCTTTACATGGTCCGGGAATCCCTCAAGACCAGTCTGTAAAAATTGTTCCTTTAAGCGGTCACGGTGGCCGTGATGGATTTCACTCATAAAATAATCCTCGATGAAAGAATGACGTAAAGTCCAAATTTAAATGATCAAACAAATGGGAAAAGTGGAATACTACTGCATAAATGTCGCATAGAATGAAGTAGAAAGGAAACAAGCCTGAAAGGATGATAGAAATGAATTGGGGCAACACCGATATGACGAGGACGGAAATACGGGAGCGGTTAAGGGAAATACAGTCCCAGATCAATACGATTACCGCTCTCTACAACTTGACCGATGATCCTCAGCTTGTGGAATCCTATATCTACGAACTAAAGGCCCTCAACATTCGCTATAATCATTATATCCACCAACTCAAGGAAGGTAATATTGCATAGGGCGGTGAAAGGAGATGTAGGGTGTTGAGCGGCAAACTAATTCTTATATTGATCTTAGCTGGACTGGCCCTGTTCTTGTTTTCTATGTACCGGCGCTGTAAAAGGCCCGTCAGAACCTTCTTAACTACCGCTGTGCTGGGATTGCTATTTCATATTGGGGTATCCTTTGCCAGCCAGTGGACAGGGGTGCCCTTAGCCGTCAACGGCTATACAGTGGCCTGTTCATCCCTGCTGTCTCTGCCGGGTGTCATCTTAATGCTGGTGCTGAGATTGGTTTAAAACTGAGTTTCAACGGCCCTGCCAGAGGCCAATGAAGCGGGCAGGTCAATGACCCTCTGATTGCCGCTGCCCCGAAAGGACAGTTCAATGTCCCGCTGTTTCTCGATAAATCTGCCGTCTACCAGGATATCACAGGCGGAAAGCAGTGCCATGATTTGCGGCTGGACCCCAGCCATATCCCACAGTTCCTCGAAGGTATAGCCTGAATAGACAATGAGATCCAGTCCCATTTCTTTAATAGCTTTGCCCAGCGTGGCTAAAGGCATCGGCTGCATAAACGGTTCCCCCCCTGAGAAGGTGACCCCTTTCAGGAGGGGATTTTTTTTAATTTCTTCCAGTAGTATTGAGATAGGCCGCTCCATGCCCCCCATAGGATCATGGGATTCGGGGTTGTGGCAGCCAGGACAGCGGTGAAGGCAGCCTTGGGTAAAAACCACATACCGGATGCCCGGCCCGTCCACTATGGATTCCTGCACCACGCCAGCCAGGCGCAGGGTCTGGTTCAAAAGATTGGATGGATTCCTATTGTTCATCTATTTCTCCTGAGAACCGCGGCCCTTGATTTTATCCCAATAGGACTTGGCCGCCTGTTCATTTTTATTTTCACCAAATGTATAAAATACCTTGTCCTTTACTAGATCCGGCAGGTACTGCTGGGGAATGTAGTGGTTGGGGTAGTCGTGGGGATAGAGGTAGTGTTGCCCCTTCACCTCAGCGTCCTCCCCGTCAAAATGCTTGTTTTGCAGGTGCCGGGGGATAGGGCCTACACCGCCTGCCTCAATCTCCTTCATGGCGGCCCCCACCGCGGAGGGAGCGCTGTTGGATTTCGGCGCGGTGGCTAACAGGATGGCGGCGTTAGAGAGAGGCATGATGGCCTCCGGCAGTCCCAGCTGCATTGCGGAATCCACACAAGCTTTGACAATGGGGATAGCCTGCGGATAAGCTAAGCCAATATCCTCCCCAGCCATGACCAGCAACCGCCGGCAGGGACTGATAATATCCCCGGCCGCCAAAAGGCGGCCTAAATAATACGCGGCAGCGTCCGGGTCTGAGCCCCGGATAGACTTTTGTAAAGCGGACAACAGGTCATAGTGCTCGTCCCCCTCTTTATCGTACCGCATGGAGCTGCGCTGGGCAAAGGCTACCGCATCCTCCAGGGCCACAGTGCGGGTGTAGGGGTCCGCCTCATTGAGGCCGGCGGTCTGAGCGCAAAGCTCCACCGTATTGATGGCCTTGCGCACGTCTCCGCCGCAGGAACGGGCTATGGACGCGCTCACCCCCTCCTCCAGGGCGAAGGTGACCTCAAGCTCCTCCTCCAAAATTGAAAAGGCGCGCAGTACAGCCTTTTCAATCTCCTTGTCCTCCACCTGCTTAAACTCAAACACAGTGGAACGGCTGAGAACAGCGTTGTAGATGTAGAAATAAGGGTTTTCAGTGGTGGAGGCGATGAGGGTGATCTGGCCATTTTCTATATATTCCAACAGGGATTGCTGCTGCTTTTTATTGAGGTACTGGATTTCATCCAGGTAGAGGATGATGCCGCTGCGGCCCATAAGGGTATCGATTTCGCCCACGACCTCTTTTATGTCGCTCAGGGAAGCGTTGGTGCCGTTGAGGCGGTGAAGGCGCTTGCCGGACATACTGGCAATGATCCGGGCCACTGTGGTTTTTCCTATGCCGGAAGGACCGTAGAATATTAAGTTGGGGATATCGCCGGTTTCCACAATCTTACGAAGAGGCCTCCCAGGGCGAAGCAAATGTTCCTGCCCCACGACCTCATCCAGCGTTTGGGGCCGGATTCTGTCGGCCAACGGCGCTTGCATAAAGCACATTCTCCCTTTCGCATAAATTTTGCTCCCATTATTGCCAACAAAGATTACGATAGCTTCCATTTGATGAAAATGGAGGAAACATACCCGTTTATGTATTTCTATTATAAGGGATGAACATTTTTTGGTCAATCTCCAAACCCTACTACAGGATGCCTATATTTTCAATTTATTTATTTATAGTCAAACTTACAGTAAAAATCCGGTTTAGTAATTATCAGCTTGAGCATTTTTCCCTGTTTCGTTGAAGAATTTTCAGGATTCATCAATTTCAGGATGACATTGCCGGCGGCAGTAAATAATGGAGTTTTTGAAACATCGGCTTAGCCGGAGTTTAGCACATAAAAGGCTCTGTTCTGGAAACATTAATGAATAACGAATTTAAAAAGGGTAGAGATATGGAAATACAAAGTAGTGTACTGAAAAACAGAGAGATGTTTGAACAGACATTTAATTATCCAACCAATAAGGATATTGTATTCAGGGATTTTAAATTCCTAAGCAAGGACGGGTTTGTTGTCTATATCGACGGTATGGCCGGAGGGGATAAGATCAGCGATTTTATCCTGCGCCCTTTGCTGAATAAGGATGGCATTTCGCGTGATCTAAAGAGTATTTTACAAATAAGCAGCCTTATAGAGGAAACAGATTTTGACGAGGCGGTTTCGGCTATCTTGCAGGGGGACTGCGTCTTATGCATGGATGGGGACGCCAACGCGTATGTCTGTGAAACGAAAAGCTTTGATAAGCGCGGAGTAGAAAAGCCACAGGTGGAAAGCTCAATAGTCGGAGCGCTGGAAGCCTTTACGGAAACCCTTCGCACCAATACGACACTGCTTCATAGGATTATCAAAAATCCCGGCCTTACCACGGAAATGGTGGCTGTGGGAAAGCTTAATAACCTGACCTGCGGCGTTGTATATGTTAACGGTGTTGTAAATATGGAGTTTGTTGAAGAGGTAAAACGCCGTTTGAAGGGAATTGATACGGATTTTGTACAAAGTGGCGGGATGATAGAGCAATTCATCGAGGATCATGATTCTTCGCTTTTTCAAACGGTCACCACGACGGAGAGGCCGGATAATACGGCGGCGCTTTTAATGCAGGGGAGAATTGCGATTATTGTAGATGGAAGCCCCCGGGTTATTATAGCGCCGATAACACTCTTTTCCATGTTAAAAACAAGCGAGGAAAGCGCGCTTCGGGCACCCTTTGCGTCTGCGGTAAGGGCGATACGGATAATCGCCGTTCTTTCAGCGTTTCTAATGCCCGCGCTTTATCTTGCAATCACTACTTACCATCCGGAGATGATTCCTGCAAGCCTGCTTTTGTCCATTGCAAAATCACGCGTTAATATACCCTATCCAGCATTGGTTGAACTGCTGGTAATGGAATTTGCCTTTGAGCTGATCAGGGAGGCCGGCAGGCATATTCCCGGCGCGTTGGGCAGTACAATCGGAATAGTCGGGGGCCTCATTTTAGGCGAAGCGGCCGTATCGGCGGGCTTTGTCAGTCAAGGCTGTGTCATCGTCATCGCGTTCACCGGGCTTGGCAACTTTGCCATTCCACAATACCAGTTAGCGTTTACTGCGCAATTGATTCGGATACTCTTCATTATCTGCGCGGGATTTTTCGGTTTTTTGGGTATCGGCCTTGCTTTTGTTGTTTTGGTTGGATATGTAAATTCACTCACATCATTTGGCACAGACTATGTAAACCCTGTTTTTTCAGGGGATGCGCCGTTGTTTCCAAAGCAGCCGGTATGGGAATATGAAAACCGTCCTTCTGCACTGCGCGCGAAAAAGCCGCAGTATCAGCCAATAATTTCACGGATATGGAAAAAGGGGAATTGATGTGGAAAAGCTAAAACTGCGGGCATATGACGGGATCGCGCTTACCGGGCTTCTGATGCTCCCAGCGCTGTTTTCTACGGAGCTCTCAAAGCTTGCGGAACAAAATAACACAGCCGCGTGGATCGCTTTACTGATAGCTTCTATCATAATGCTCTGCCTATTTCTTATAGCAGCATGCCTTATGGGAAGGTATGAGGGGAAGAATATTATAGAAATTACGTCTATAGTCATGGGGAGACCCTTTGGGATAATATATGGCGTTGCGCTGGGTGTTTATTTTTGTTATTTTACAGGCATTCAGATAAGAGAAAGCGCAGAAATATTAAAAATATACGGGTTAAGCCTTACACCCATTTATATAGTTGCCGGGCTAATCTTACTGACGGCTGTCATCATGAATTTTCTCGGAGGACGGGCCATTGTCAAAAGTGCGGGACTCTTTTACATTATTGTAATTTTAGGTATTGTTTTTATCATGCTGCTCGGGCTTAACCGGTATAATCCAGATAATCTTATCCCCTTACTTGGAAATGGAATGGCGGATATAACAACGAATAGCTTGTTTATAACATCCATATTTGATTCTGTAATCATACTTTTTCTATTTGCGCCAGCCTTTTCGAATACGGTGAAAATGAAAAAATCCGGAGTGCTCTCCATTGCCTTGACTGCGGCGGCGTGTATTCTCCTATATCTATGTTTTGTGATGATGTTCTCCCCATCTGTTGCGTCAAAAATGATGAGTGGCTTTATTGAAATGGGAAAGTCAAGTTACTACAACCGCTTTTTCTCCCGGTTTGAATCATCCCTTTTGTTCTTTCTTATATTTTCTTCAGCTATGCTGGCCTCAATTGGCCTTTTTATCACAAAAGAAAGCTTTGCCTGTACATTTAAGCTGAGGCCGTCAAAAGCCTTTACGATTATTTGTGTTGTCCCTATCCTGATTGCGATAATTATTCCCACAAGCACACTTGATCTTACCCAAAAATACCTTCCCGTGATAAGGCGGTACAGTGTGGCTTTTATGGCAGGATTTCCGGTATTAGTATTGATAGTCAGCACGATAAAGAGGATTTTTAAATATGAAAAAAGTTAGTCTTGTATTGATATGTACCCTGTGCTTGTTTCTTTTAAGCGGGTGTTGGGACAAACGGGAGCTGGAAGATAACACGTTTGTGGTTCTATTGGGCCTTGATGAGTCGGAGGATAAAAATGTTATTCTTACTGCCGCTTTTCCTTTAACGCAAACGGAGGGAGGAGGGGCAAATGAAGGCGTTGACAACGGCAGTGGCGAATATACGGTTATGTCGGTGAAGGCTCCGACCGTGGTTGAGGCGTTAAATATGTTTAGTACCAAGCTCTCCGGACCCATTGCGATATATACTGTAAAAACAATTATTATTTCACGGGCGCTGGCGGAGAGTGATATACTGCGCCATGTATTTTCGTCATGGCGTTACGAGGAGGTTAGAAATACGACCAATATATTAATTTCGGAATGCAGGGCCGCCGAATTTATCCAAGAGCGGGTGAAGGCATCGCCGATTGACCCCTTACGCCAAGAAGAGCTTCTGCTTGAACAGGCGAATACCAGCGCCTATTATAAACCGGTTCAATTACTTGAATTTCTTACGAACTTGAAGTCGGACGGCGCTGATGTGGTCGCTATGTATGGCGGAATCGCCTCCAAAAGTGAGGATAAAAACAGTAGAGCGCCGGAGGATGGTAAAGAAACAAGCGGCATAGGCACAGGCATAAAAGAAACGGTCAAGGACGGATATCTTCCTGGTGAAATACCAATACAAGCGGAAAATACAAGCGAAATATCCGGGCTTGCGGTTTTTCACAAAGCGAAGATGGTAGGCGTATTGAACTCTTCGGAGGCGCAAACGTACTCAATGTTCACGCAAGGTAAACTAAAGAAAATCTTAACTTTGCCAGATCCGCTTAAACCGGATAGCGATATTGTAGTTTCAATTATGCCGGCCAGTAAGTGTGAGATCAGAAGCGCTATTAAAAATAATATTCCGGTTTTTGACATAAGTATTAATCTTGTATGTAGCGTTGAATCTATTCAAAGTGAGATCGATTATACGTCGCCTGAAAAATATAATATTCTTACGGAATATGTAAAGGGGATGTGTACGGAAGATATAGTAAGCCTTATCCGAAAAATCCAAAAAGAATACAATGCTGATATACTAAAGCTAGGGGACAAACTCGCGTATAATTTTCGCACTGTAAAGGAATGGGAGGATTATAACTGGTCCGAAAAATATAAGGATGCGGAAATAAACCTTACTGTTGAATTGGATATTGAGGGCACCGGGATTATGATGCCATAAGCGTTGTCTCAAGTAAAACAAGCGGTAAGTTTGCCTCTATAAAAGGGCAAATACCGCTTGTTTTGTGGGTTATATTATTATATCTTGCAGCTACAGCACTATAAACACACCAAAAAAATAAATCAGATATCAATAGTTATCAATAAACTGGATGAGCTGGTTATTACATTTCCGTTTTTCATCGTAAAATAGGCAATGGCCGCTGTTTTCAAAAGGAACAATGAAGGAATTTGAAATCAGCTCGTTTGTCTCCTGGGCCAGAGGGAAAGGGCAAATCTGATCCTGGACCCCATGAAAAATGGCGGTAGGAATTCGGACGTTGGCGCAGTCTTCATAAAGCTGTTCGTCCCGCAGCGCCTGTAATGCCTTAATGGTAGCATACCCGGCCGCCGCTTCCGACTGGCGGTTAAACCACTGCTTCAGCGGCTGGCTGGGACGGCTGGCGAAGCAGCGTTGTCCAAAGGCGGTATACATGGCGGGCCGGTCCTCACGGGTTTGGTTGATCATCTGGTCAACCTGCTCCCTGGGTATGCCGTAGGGACTGTCCGGGGTTTGCACGAATACAGGACAAGCCGCCCCGCAAAGGACCAGGCTCTTCACCTTGTAATGGTTGTGGCGGGACAGGTAGCGGCAACAGATAGCGCCCCCCATAGAAAAACCGAAGAGGGTGACGCAGCGGACATTGATGCTCTGCAAGATATTGCATAAGTCGTCCGCCAGCCGGTCATAGGTATATCCATGGGCAGGCTTATCCGAATCCCCAAAGCCCCGTATATCATAAAAAACGCAACGGATATTGTTTTCAATAAGCGTTTCGAACTGGTATTCAAAGATTTGCCTGGTCAACGGCCATCCGTGAACAAAGACACAGCACTGTCTGCCTTGCCGCTGAATATCCTCAACCGCGCACCGAATACCATTGTCAACTTGGACATAATGCATTCCGGTTCCTCCCTTTACCTCTAGTACTCCATTCTATGAAAACAAATGAAAAATGTGAAAAAGAGAATAATTTGCCCTTGTTTTTAATCTATTGCTGAAAATAAAGGGCAGTTCTGGCAAAGGGCAGGAACACCGCCGTGACTGTTCATCATTTGAACACTGTCCCTGTTCCTTTATTTTTCCGCATCACTTCTAAAGCAACTTTATTATTTACCTTTTTTTCGTTTCATTGTATAATAAGGATCGGTATTGCAGCTTTAAAGGAGACAGGGAAAAATGAAATTGGGAATTGTGGGCCTTCCTAACGTGGGGAAGAGCACCCTATTTAACGCTATAACCAACGCCGGCGCGGAGAGCGCCAACTACCCATTTTGTACCATAGACCCCAATATAGGGGTGGTGAATGTGCCGGATGCCCGCCTAGACAAGCTCAGGGAGATGTATGAGCCGGATAAGTTCACCCCCGCCATTGTGGAGTTTGTGGATATTGCCGGACTGGTGAAAGGCGCCTCCAAGGGGGAGGGATTGGGCAATAAATTCTTGTCCCACATCCGGGAGGTGGACGCCATTGTTCACGTGGTCCGCTGTTTTGAGGACGCCAATATTGTCCATGTGGATGGAGAGATTGGCCCCAAGCGGGATATAGAAACCATCAACCTGGAGCTGGTCTTTGCCGATCTGGATGTGCTCCAGCGCCGCATCGACAAAACGGCTAAAATGGCCAAGGCGGACAAGGCGCTTCAGGCGGAGTTGGAGATATTAAACCGGCTGAAGGCCTATTTGGAGGAGGGCAGCTCCGCCCGGAGTTTCGCCCAAACCGAACGGGAGCAGGAGATTGTAGACAGCATCGCTTTTTTGTCGGCCAAGCCCATTATCTACGTGGCCAATATGAGTGACGCGGACTTTTCCGGCGCCATAGAGGACAATAGCCTTTACCGGCAGGTGGTGGAGATTGCCCATCAGGAGAAATCCGGTGTGTTGCCCATCTGCGCGCGGCTGGAGGAAGAGATCAGCGACATGGAGCCGGAGGACAAGGCCTTGTTCCTCTCTGAAATCGGCTTGGCTGAGTCCGGCTTGGACCGGTTGATCCGGGAGTGCTATACCTTACTGGGGCTTATATCCTACCTGACCGCCGGTAAACCAGAGGTCAGGGCCTGGACCATCACCAAGGGGACCAAAGCTCCCCAGGCCGCCGGCAAGATCCACTCTGATTTTGAGCGGGGCTTTATCCGGGCCGAGGTGGTTTCCTTCCATGACCTCACGGCCTGTGGAGGGATGAATGGCGCCAAGGAGAAGGGTTTGGTTCGTCTGGAGGGCAAGGATTATGTGGTTCAGGACGGCGATGTAGTACATTTTCGGTTCAATGTGTAGGATAGAGCAAAAAGCCGACTTATACGATCGTATAAGTCGGCTTTTTGCTTTTTCTGCTTGGTTGCGCTACCCGGCTGCTTTTTCACGTTCTTTTCGATAAAGCCCTACCAGGCAATAAAAAATATTTATTCTATTTCACAGGCGGTTAAAACAAATATTTGGTATAAATGTTTACAATATAAAGAGGGATTCACTTTTGAGTGGGTGCTATAATAAAAAAGTATCTTTATAAATGTGGAGTGTATTCATTGAAGGATAAATTTGAACAATTGAAGTCGGAGCATGAGGCGGCAGAGCGGAAGGCTTCCGCATTATATGGACGGCTGGGAAACCTCAAGCTTGTGGGCATAATCTTGATAGGCCTGGATATCTGGTGGAATATCTCCGGCGGCCGCGATTGGATCAAGATCAGCTGCGGGGCACTGCTCCTTTTGGGGATCGCCGTCCTGTGGATTTGGCAGGACAGGGTGAAGGGGCGTATGGAGTATGCCCAGGGGATGATCCGCATCTATACCCGGTATCTGGACCGGCTGGAGGGCGGTTGGACCGGATTTGAGGATTGTGGTGAGGAGTTTGCGGAGCCTGGACACCCTTACAGCGGTGACTTGGATATTGTGGGACGAAAATCCCTGTTTCAATATATCAATGTGACCCATACGTGGCATGGCCGGCGCGCGTTGACGCGGGATTTGCTTTCTCCCGATTACGCTGATGATGAGCTGCTCCGGCGGCAGGAGGCCGTAGAGGAACTGGGCGGATTGCCGGAGTTCTCGGCCCACTTGGAGCGCTACACCACACAGGTTGACGTCACCGAAGAGATCGTGGATATGTTGGATGAATTGAGGGCGTATAAGCCCTTTATGCCCCAATGGGCCGCCTGGATGGTCACTTTTTTGCCGGCGGCCACCTGGACCATAGTTATCCTATTGGGAGGGTTGTGGCTGGGTAATTTCGCCCTGCCTGCCGCTATCGCCGTTGTAGTACACATGGTTATATGGATTGCGGGGCTGGTTCCTGCAAG
>Ga0153947_1000315_pt1 | contig 23376 bp, 26 predicted proteins | sample TSNJ031MetaG_FD_104697 | JGI IMG/M metagenome (GOLD analysis project Ga0153947, IMG submission 104697) | Attine ant fungus gardens microbial communities from New Jersey, USA - TSNJ031 MetaG | ecosystem: Host-associated > Fungi > Mycelium > Unclassified | place: USA: New Jersey, Wharton State... | reverse complement strand
CAAAACAACCACTGTGCCTTCAGACGTTCCCAGTCCTCAACCCCGGTCTTCACCTACGTTGGACGAAACAATCATGGTCACTATGTCTTCAGACGTTCCTCTAGATCTTTCCGGGCCACAATTGCCAATATCCTCGCCTCCATTTAAAGATCCTGATCAAGTGCACCATAATCAGGACTTTGATAACGAGGGAGAGTGTCATTTCCACCATCTTGACTGTATTTCTTGGAGTTGGGTCTTTCCAGAAGAAGAGGAAAATAACTTGGGTGCCGAAAATTTGTCGTTTTCTGCCTTCACTTGTGCGATCTCAGTGGTTTGTATGTCCCCAGATCTAACCCATCCGCAGATTCAGATTCGCCAGCTACATCATCATCCTCAACCCCCGACCTTCAGAAAGACTTGACTGATTCCGATGTGGTGGTCCAAGGGTCTCTTGTGAATCGTACCAAGGCAAAGCTGCAGAAGAGCAGAAAAAATACGCGAAGAACGTCATACTCAACTTCAAGAAGGTGCAGATTACCAAGACTCAAGGGACACAACCAAGATACCCTAAATCCCGACGAACTCTCAAGCGAGCCTGTGAAAGCTAGAGGTAGTAAAAGCAAGGCTAATCGTTATGAATGTGAAGCCTGCAAGAAGACTTTTGCGAGACGGGCGGACGTTCCTCGACATATGAGATCTGCGTGTCGCGTCCTAGGGAAGAAGCATCTTTTTTGTGAGGGATGCGGAAAACGCTACTCACGTCCTGACGCCGTTCAACGGCATCGACGAACTGGAGATTGCGATGAAAGCATGTTCGCCCTCAAGCAGGGCAGGAAAGGATAACGATTTTTTGTAATCTAGCACTCTGTTCGTTAGCATTTCGGAATCCAGATCTGAGTTACTGCACAGAATTTCGATCTCTATCGGGGTGTCAAGGGCTCCTTAGCTTGTTCATTTCCACAAGGCATCATGATGCACATGGTATATTCATTACATTGTGGATGCATTTGTCCTCATAAAAGATTTGTTACACAAGTGATCAAAACAGATCGAGTTTAAGATCCATAACTCAAGAGCTATAATTGTAAGGCACTATATTAAGAAAGTTCTATTGTTCGATGTGGTACACGTCATCGACAGGAAGCAAGCTGTCGTGTACTAAAGTTGCAAGCATTCTCATAAGACTCAATCCATTTCTTGATATTCTCGATTGAGATCAATTTCAGTGACCTTACAATCATCAACATACACATACAATCAGACAACTTGCAGGAAGATCATCAAGAATATAGTACACAAAAGGACCCCTGATAATCCCTGTGACTGGCCTTGTCGTCAAGGAATCAAGGGTAATTTTGTTTGATCGGACCTTATTTTCCTCTGGACCTTATTTCCTTCTGGCCCCGGACCGGCTACTGAAACTATTTGTGTTCTAGCAATGAACCAAACAAGCCCATGATGGCAGACACTCCCCCAGGTGTTCCTGCCATCTATGCTACAGAGCCAGTAATTATTAAGCACTTTTATAAGGATCCCATTTAATTACTTAGAGACTTCCTGAGACTATCTGACTCACTATTGTGGTTACTTGAATATTATTCAAACATTATTAAATCAAAAATACTATATTAGACTATGTTAATATTATGTAATATTCAAGATAAGAGGCAGCAGGATCAGTCCTACAATATGTTGGCAGTAATAATTGACCAGTATATTGTTAATACAAATCTTGATGACCTGTTGTCGCAGTCAGTACGATGGCCGAGGTGCCAGCTACTCTTCCTGGGACCACTCTATAAGTCCTTCAGATTTTTGAGTTTCTCTCCGACACTCCCAGACTATCACAAGCTGTCTGTCTCTCTCCTATGTCAACTGCATGTCAGAAATCTTTGACACATAAGAGGCTGCAGATGTTCAAATTTTCATCAGTGAAAACTCACCTGAAGTGTGGAGTTGGCAATCATGTATGGGTCAACTTATTCAGGCATCTCGCCACCTAAGGTTAATGACGTTCTGAGCTCTGGTTTTGTCTTCCCCGATGCTAGATCATGGTTTTGTAGAGTTTGGCGTCTCGTTCTCCCAGTGAATCACTTGGCAATAGTGACCCTGTACCGTGTTCGAGTACTTGTACTTTCTGTATCAATGAATAAGAGGGTGGCTCAACACCTCAGGAACCCGGCATCTGCGGGGCCCGCATCAGGGCTTCTCATGTAGAGAGGGAGGGAGAGAGAGACTCATCACTGAAACTTGGCGACGGTAAGTGTCAGAGACAAGTTGAGAGAGAAGTCACACGAGGGCTGAGGCTGAAATATCAAAATGATGTGGGCCAATCGGGTTCCATTACGCGGAACGGTGTGGCGTCGTGACAATGAAAAGACATAAAGGGGTATTACACAGAAGCACTGTCTCAACAGGTAAGTTTTCTCCTTCAGCAACATTATACAAACTACCTCAAATCTATCACGCCTTGAACAACCTCGCTTCATAAATTTCTGACTGGGATCTAGACGAAGCAATACAGAAAAAAAAAAACGCTTGTTGAGGTAACACAGTTCTTCCTCTCGGCCGACTACAAGAAAAAAACAGCACTTCCGGGTTTCCGGACCACCACTATTTTTTTTCCAACCATCAGCGCCATTTCACACCACATTCTCATTCCATCCGCACGTGCATCACTGAGATTGATTTTTTTTCTTCTGCAAAAGTCGACGCTTCGAGCTAGAAGATGACTTCAGAACAACCAACATGGCGCCTGGTATGCGGCTTTTGCTAGTTATCGTCCAGCTTCAACACTTCTCAACTCTTTCCAGGCATACAGTCCGGCGCCCGAGTCCGGAATCAGAAGTACACTTCAGCCCGACTCGCCGATCTACCAGACCGCTGGATACGAGGAAGAGTCAAGTCAACCCAATTCTCTTCCTGCTCCTGCTCCTGCTCCTGTTCCTCTTGCTCCTCCTGCTCTTCCTCGCTCTTTGCCTGTCCAGGGTGATGGCATAGATACCACACCTTCTGGCCTCCAGCTCTTCTCACCTCTGCAGTCTGTAGGACCTAGAATATATCTCAGAGTCCCTCCATTAGATACGGCGAGAAAGGGAAAGTTAGGCAAGCATGCGCCTAACACCCGAAAGAGGGTGTCAACTTCAACCACCCCTTCTGCCATCTCATCTCGCCAAAATTCACAAAACCGGGAAAGCCTCAACGGTGGAACGTCGATGTTCCAGGGCTTTATTGTGAATGAGCAGGGGGTCAAAAAGTTCCCATGTCCCCAATGCGACAAGCAGTTTGGAAGGATACACGATCGGAAGCGACACATGGAGGAGTCGACGAGTTGTAGGGGAGGATTTGGGAACTCGGTGGAGATCGAAGCGCCCATGTGGGTCTGCGAGAGGTGTGGGTACTCGTTCTCCCGCAGAGACTCCATGAACCGCCACCTGAAAAACCCAGACGCTTGTAAAGCGCACAAACATCGATAACATACATCTGTGGCGTCTTCGTCATAGCTCGCCAACTGTGCTATATCTACATCGTTGAAATCACATTTGTACACATAGGGTAAATTTCATCTCAATTAGTGGTTCAACTCTGGCATCCGCAACCTCCTCTAGCCCATATGAACATGTTTCTTAAATCTCTCCATAACCTAGCAATGGTGGCATTCAATTAACACAACTGAGTCTAGAGACTGAGACGTACCATCTCGTCAGTTGCCATCTGATTGCGTTCATAGTTTCGTCGTCGTGGAGAGTCTTCTCGAGGAGGCAAACCCATAGCTTCCAGCTTCGCATCACGCAAGATATCTGCATCCGACTTGGCACGGTACCCAGGCCGATAAACTTTACTCTTTGGCTTAGACAACTGGGTTTTTTCAAAAATGAGAGATTCTAGGTACGCACATCGTTGGGCAACCAGGTGCTCTTCGTCATCCGCCTTGGCCTTCTTCTTTTTTTGCTGCCTATTCTCGTCCACAGTTCTCTTGGCCTTTTCAGTTTCTTCAATATTCTTTAACCGATTGCTTGAAGCAATTTAAGCACCGGAGCACTCGTCAACCGTATCGAGACTCACTCCAAACCCAAGTCAACCTCTGGAATCGCCGTCAACATGGTCAGGCTATTCGTCACACTTCCCTCTTCTCCATTCGCCTTCATCTCCTTGTTGACTTTGAACCTGTCCACGATGCGATATAATGCTTCTTGAGGATCCGAGGGATTTGTGTGTTTCTTCTCGTTCTCTTTAGGTCGACTTCGGACCTTTAGGTTCTCTTCGATATACGCTATCCTAGAGATTTGACTGAATTCGCTTACGATCTCACAGCGAGGCGTAACGCACATATGTTTATCCACATCCATCACATTCGTCTGTTGTGTGAAATTATTCGTCCGGACGACCCTCCTAGCTCTAGCCTCCTTGCTTGCTTCCTCGCTTCAATAGTTAGCAAAAAAAGAACAAAAAAAGTCCACAGAACAAAATAGGTCCATACTCATCTTCGTCCACAGCAGCAGCAGCAGCAGCAGCAGCATTTGCAATACCTTTCTCAGGCTTCACAAGTTGGTCTTCCTCTTCACCTTCCTCGCCTTCCCTCGCTCTCTTTTGTCGCCGCTTAGCATCCCCCTTGTGAAGTTTAGTCACATCGATACCTTGTCGTGCTCGTCTCAACTTCCTAAGCTCAATAAGATCTGAAATTCTGAAAAAAAAAGGTGAGTTTTAAAATACTTGGAATTATAAGCCGCTGGAGTACATACGGTAGACCTGCCTCTGCTTCATTTTCGGGCGTTGGCTCCGCCACTTCCTCTTTCTCTAGAGAAACTTTGCGAATGCGAGGTTGAGGACGTGAGCGCTTCCTGATCATAGGAGCAAGTTCAGCCATGACGATGTGTGGCTGTGCTCACTTCTTGTGACGCACACTCATAAAATAGGACGAACGACTTCAAACTTGAAAACCTTTGTAATGCTTTTCAGTGATGATACAAACAGAGTTTCCCGAACTAGTAAGATGATAACACACAACATAGTAAAAGAGACGAATGTCTGTGAGAAAAAAATATAGATATATAGAAATTACAGGATGGGGAAGCAAATTCTACACTGAAGTAGGTTCATTTTCGATGGAACCGGGAGTCGGATACCCATTGGGTTCACTCAGCACGACTCCTGAAGTCGGGGGAGACAAAGGATGGGCCGGTTCCGAAGGGCCTAGTGAAGGTGATCTTGTCAACGACGGATGTGCGTTAGTACTGATTTGTTCCGAGGGTCTTGAGCTAGATGTAGGGGCGGACCAAGAGTAATGGTTCGGGCGAAACGGTTCTAGAACATGGACTCCGCCTCGCCTAGGCAAAGGACGATCATCCAATATTCCACTGCTGCTCCCTGAGCTTGAGTGCGATTCCGTTGCTCTTGTAATCACAGATGAAGATCGCTCACGATCCATCGCGACACCAGGATAATGCACTCTTTCCTCTTCTCTATGCTCTGATGGGCGAATTGTACGGCGAGAGACAGCTGGAAAGAATCTTCGGAACGGCTCACCACTACCACTGGCCAAGGGCGAATTCCCATCAGAACCTTCACCATGGCTAGCATCTCGGGTACTTGACCGTCTACGCGTTGTCCAATCATTGAAGTCAACCATACGACGCGCAGGTCGACGAATGGAGGGATGTCTTGCGATAGATGTTGCAAGATGACCACTTGCACCAGGAGTCGCGCCCCATGTTGAAGGATTACGGACTGTACCAGGAACATAAGTTCCATGAGAACGCCACATAGATGATGCATCCTCGAGTGGTGGGGAAGGTGTAGTGCCGAATCGCCGGAGAACAGGCGGCCAACCGCTCGACCCATAAGCATCAAAGAAGTCATTATTGTACCCTGTACCCTCGGTAGCATTTGAGGAAACATCCAAAAAATTTATAAAATCCTCTTCCTCAATGTCGACTTCGGCGGAAGGCAGATGCATGAACTCGGCAAGGTTATATGTCCTGCGCCCTGCATGGTTGCGATAAATCCCGGATCGATCTCCTCGATACACTTGTCGTGGGTTTGCGAGAGATATCAATCGCTCTGCAGTGCGCAGTGCAATGAGTTGCCGCTCATCTTGTTGAAAGGGACGTGTATGCCGTTCAGCGAGCTCCTGGTTGTCTCTCGTGAGCTACACGATGAGATAGAGATACAAAGGGAAGGTGACCTTGACCAAGATGTCAACGAGAGACGTCGTAAAGGAGTCTCCAGTGTCTAACTCGTTCACAAACTCATCATATGTGATAGTCGCTTCCTTTTCGACCGCCGCGCGATTAATGGCACCTGTGCTAGAAATGCAAGAGACATTGATACATAAGCAAAGTGCAGAGAGAATAAGGACCAACATGAGAGCTGAAACCTTTGTATTGAGTACGCTGTCGACATAACTGGGGGTCCTGGTTGTGAGTGTAAGAAAGAGAAATAAGACAGCCAAAGTGAGGACATGCCATCTGCCCATGGTTGAAGCTTGAAAACAAGAAAAAGCCAGGAATGTGAGCCAGCTATGGATCCTATGTCGGTGCAGGAAAGAAAGTTTTCCCACAACACCAAACAACTGTCAATATCGGTTATATTCATTACTCTAGAACCAGAACATATCGTGATGAGAATACGAAATAGCAACAAAATAACACCATGAAATCACAGCACCGGCGAAAAACTACGTATTGGCCTCCTCCCTTCGTCCGTTCGTCTTTGCAGAAGTCTGCGAAGCTGCAGCCGGAGCAGAAGTCCGGTCTCTTCCAGCCGCTCGGTCCCTGGAACTCAATAAACTCTGGAAGAAATTGTGTAGGACTTCGTGCTGAGGTTGTGGACCACTTGGAGGACTTGTGGTAGCGCCCGTATTTGAGGAAGGCGGAGGACGATTGCTCGGAGCCACATTTTGCTGTACATTGAGTCCTGCAAGCCCACTCGGCCTCCCCGAAGGTCGATTTGGGTATTTCCGATGCTCAGGTACAGGGTTGGTAGTATTCGAAGGCGAATTTGTCGAGCTTTCCATCTCGTTGAGGACGCGTTCGACATTAGGCATGCTGAAACTACTGCTACCCAGAGGTCCCACAATACCAGCTGGAGCACCCGTCGTCAGATCAGTCGGATTCCGGAATGAAGCCCGCGGGTCTCGATCGGCCTTTTTCGAATTCTCATCATAATGCTTAAGGAGGAATGTTTGTTCTGGCATTGGATTGCTGATTGGCGGCAGCACACGCGGCTTGAAAAAATGGCGCCATCAATGAAAAGACTGAACCACAGTTCAGTGGAACTCACTCTTTCTCCTTGGTCTGGCACAAGGACACCAAATAGTTTCTTTGCTCCAGCTTCCCCGGTCCCCTGGCCCTCTGTTTCTTCAAGGTTGCGCTCCCAAGCTTCACCCCAAGATTTTGCATCGAACCCTTCTCGCAGGACAGAAATCTTCCCCCAACTGTCCCACCCGGCTGGTACCACAATGCGGTCACGATCAAGGGTATTGGGCTTGTGTTGAAAGGGAAAAGGATTTCGCAGTGGTGCGGGAGCCTCCAATCCTCCAGACATAGCTGGAGAAGGCGGAGATGTCATGAATAGGAGGTGAAGGGCGTGCTGTCGTAGGACATGAAGCGTGGCAGGCTGAGATGTTGTATAGAATAATGATGCTCCATCTAGAGAACAAAACTGGTGTCAATAAGTGGGACATTAGATGGTGTGGAGTGACATACACTTGAGAGAGATCGTACGGAGAACTTGCATAATACCGTCTGTCCGTTCTTCGCGTTCGCCACCCTTCCCTTTGACCATGCCACCCATACCTGTTGCAGCGGCGACGGTATCGGTTTCTTCATCAATCAAGTCGGCTTTACTACATACAACAATGATGGGGAGTCCAGCATGATTGTGTGTTAGAATACCAGGTCCAAGCGGCAGTATTGTGTTATTCAGTGCAGAATTTGAAGCAGGGAGAGTATCTGTATCCGATTGTGGTTCGAAATAGTGCTGTAGATGGGACTGTACTAGAAACACACTCATTGGGTACACACAAATGGAATGAATAAACGAGACTTACGCTTTTCCCGGCATTCCTCACGAATAACCTCAAGCTCTCTGGAACCATCTCCCTTGGACCATCGTTCCGCCCACTGCAGCCACATGAACAGTTCCTCAACAAATGACCAGGGTCGTGTCCAGTCTAGGACGATCATGACCAAGGTATGGGGCAGCGTTGTAAGTGGAGGCAAAAAGTGGGGTAACAGTGCTGTATAGGATGAATTTGAGGACGGAACGGTATAAACGGAGAGACGGGCAAGGATATCTGGACAGATGGCTGAGAATGACTGCTGGTGAGATTTGTGTGCGCGTACGCACCCTCATCGCCGTCGTCTCGGATGTCAGTAAAACCATAACCGAGAGCAAAGTCTGAGTGTTTATTCTCCTCTGCCCTCTGAAGCAAAGCAGAGGCAATAGTTGATTTTCCAGTAGACGGCTGGCCCAGCAGGAGGATCTGTTTTGTGGGCAAAGAGCGGGAGGAAGAAACAGAATCGAGAATTGAAGACCAGAGATTTTCGGGAGTTGACGAGCGTGAGTTTTCCATTTCCAAGCCACTCAGTCCACTCACTCACTCAGTCTTCACTTATTTCCACGCCCCAATACAAGCAAACAACTTAATTTCTGACATATCATAACTACTGACTCTCGACTCTTCCAGCACCTATATTCCAGGCACTGATCGGCTTACTCGGCGCAGGAGTGCTCCTACCCTCAGACAATGATATCCCCACGTGAATTCGGGCACCACCCCCGCCACCGCTGGCAACACTTGGTTTCCAGTCAGCAAGCCAAACCTTCATTGACGCAAGAGCTGCCTGCTGAACGGCAAGGATAGTAGGGTCTGCCAAGCCAGACGCAACCGAGAGATCAGAACAATGGAATCCATCACCAATATGAATGGGTTGGTCTGGAGTGCTCGCAACATTCAATCCTTCTGCAGAAATGGTAGCATCTCTCCAAGGATCGCCTGCGATTGTGATTTCGAGTCAATCATTCTTTTTTCAAGTCATCAAGCACTCACGCATGCCATTTGCAAAGAAAATGTTCTTGATGCGGACATCCCAGCCTTTGTATTTTCGGTTGGTACCCGCTATGTCAACTTTTGGCGGTTCCGGGAAGGCTTCTGGGAACATCAATTGGCATTGTCGCTGCAGGAAATGAATAACGTGTCATCAGAGAAGCATGTTTACATACTAGATCATATCCCGGTTGGATCAGGCGACTGACAAGTGACGGATGTCCATTTGGTGCACTCTCCTATTAAAAGTTATATCAGCTTATCCTAATCAAAGAAAAAGATTAAACTTACTTGGAGGAATCCGACTTGATTGCACCTAAAAACATGAGAACGTCTTTCACAGGACCACACGCTATTGGACTCACACAATCCAAAACCATGAACGGTTGGAGTTGTCGATGTCGGTGTCTGTGTAAAAATCTTGAGAGGCATCGTAGGTTCCAAGACAATCCCTAGGACGGAATAAGCAATAGCGATAATACAGCGTGGAAGGGAATTACTCTGCTGAAAGACTGCCGCATACTGCCAGGACATGAGCTTGGAAGCTTGGAACAATCACGCCTACTCACGAAATTTTAGAAATTTATCTGTCCAAAAGTTCCCCCAGGCCTGAAGAGCATGTGTCAAGCCCCAGCCTCCAGCCGGTGCACTAATGCCATCTTTAACTTCAAGCGCATCGCAAAATGTATAAAACTGGGTATTGGGTCCAGATGTCGGTTGCAACTCTTGCCATTGCCAAAGATTGTTTCTTACTATGCAGGGATTATTTGGGTCTGAATTTTTCGAGTGATGATGTTACATACGTGCGCCAGCAACATCGTCCAGGTGAGTCATGTTGCCCATACCAAACAGTTCTTTTATCTCCTGAATCGCAGAAGCATCTTGCCCAGAAAAGACCTCGTCGATATGTGCCATGACAACTTGAACATCAGCTGAACAATTTTGAGGCATATGTTCCCTCTCGGGTTCAAAATACTGCCAGAAGTCACTACAGGGATTCATACACATGTTGAGAAATTCAATGACGAAAGGCTTACAGAATGGCCTCAACAACCGCTGAGGAAGCATATCCCGCAGCGAACAAGCCAGGTTTGCTGACATCAAATTAGTATCTGATTCAATGGAGATATGAGATACCCTACTTGACCATGGTCCAGCTCGTCAAGGCGCCTAGAAATTGTCATCAGTTACATAGATACTACCGTCTTGATGTACGTACCCGAGTAACTACCACCCGCAAGAATCCAAGGTGTTTTATCGGGGGTCACTTGGTCACCATCGGGCTGAGGAAGCACAACATTCTTCGCAAAGTATTCAAGGTCATCGATAGCCTGTTGAATTGTGTGCAGTTTCAAGCTCTCGGTTTTCAAATTGTCGATGGGGTTGCTTAAACCATAGAAGCGGTGTTCTAATATGATGGCACTCCCGTTCTGCTGTTCAGCTGGGGAAATAAGGCAAAACCAGACTGATTTACATGAGCACTCACCAATCTGGCCGTTGATGCTTCTGTTCGAGAGGTAACCATCCGCATATCCTGAGCGAAGGATTAATATTACGACATGACTGTGGGCTCATCACAAACCATCGGCATTGACTTCTCCTGGTGTCATGATGATGATTGGTCCGCCTACGATCTCATGAGTAAAAGACACCCTACAAAGTAAGCCCAACACCTACCGGGCTCGTAGAACTGGTACGTGTGCCAGAATCTTTGCTTGAAAGTACCTCGGCTTGGGTCATTGTGATCAATGAGTTGGTCAAACTCGTAAGTCTTGTTCAAAGGAGGGAGTACAGTTCCATTTCGGCTGACAACTGGTGTTTGCGATCTTTCCACCTCAATGAAAGGTATGCCAGGAGGCTTTAACATGTTGCCATGAAACCGGCCACCAGCTGTGACGACTTCTGCGAGCAAAGCGCAGACGAGAAGGGCAGCGACACGAAACATGGTTAGGACTTAGAAAGACAGAAAAGTATAGAACACGACCCTTAAATATGGAGAACTTACATATATTGGCGCCAACCACATTAGGCAAATCTCTGAAATCACGAGTGAGAACCGAGAAAACAGAAAAGAAGCTTACACCACCCTCGCATGTGCGGATGGCTCATCATAGAAATGTGTTTCCCAATGATGAGAATAAGACTCCTATGTCGAAGCTGTTTCATGCAAGAAGCTCACTCCCATCTTTGTTGTGAGATGTCCCGACACAGATGTTTCCGGCAGGAAGGCTAGTGATACAGCGTGGTTCTGAAAAGAACACATAGCTTGCTATAATTGTGTGACGGGCACGAAAAGGGATAACATAACACTCATGAACTGGTATTAGCCATTTGATGGCCTCTCGTCTCTGCAGAGTTCAGTGGGTGGAGCAAGTTCCGCCTCAACTTTGATCCCATCGATGAAACATTTGATCTGCATACATATCAAGAGATGGATTGATTGGTAGTAGTGTTCAAGGGACGACTGCTCGAATCTAGGAGCGAAGTACAAATTTAATTCTGAGGATGCGGCATCACGATGTCACGTGTACAGTTTTGTTTAAATTTATAACGCGGTGCTCGATCGCAGTCCGCGGTACCTAGTACCCTACAATACACAGTCCAAAACTACAAAGAGAAGCCTAACGGGAAATGTGAAATAAAACCCCAGATCACTCACAACTGATCCAGACACAAGAGAGGTGAGAAAAAAGAAGAATCACGTATACAGCTCGCGCTACAGCGCATCCACTCAAAATCCACTCGAAGCTTGATAGGGGCTGTTGATATACAATGATGAGAACTCCCACTCTCTCTTTGACCCACGCTATCCTGGGGAGAAACTTCATTATATGGCCTTTGGTAGAAAAGTGTCAGCAAAATGAATGTGAGCTCACATTTGCCTCCACACTACAGTTTGATCTGTCTATCAATAAAAAGCTGAAGGACATTAGGAAATTCTGGCAGGGCTTAACTCCTTGTCAGATCATGACATCAAGAGAAGACTCACATTTGATATTCAGGTCTTGCATCTCGGCATGAAGCATTCCGGCAGAATCTGGGTGCTCAGAATTGCCTATGGGGAGTCGTTGGCCACCTGCGGATAAATCTCACTTGACATGGGTTCACTCTTTTCGGTCCAGATATAGACTGTCCGACTCGAGTGGACTCGTGTAGTTGGCACCTTGTTTCCCATCTTGTTGTTCGTTACACCTCCAACAGACAGGTGCCGAAAACATCTGCCGCTGCTGCACGCCTCGGATATTCGGTCACTGTCTCAAGATTTTGATGTTCGCAAATAGCTCTTATCAGTTCATCTATCTCCGTTCACGCCTTTTGTTCAATGTCACTATCTAATGCTCATTTGTGGCGCTTTTTCCTTCTTTGGACCACTCAGGAGAAACCTTAATCGAGTTGGCTCAAGTCCCCCAATTTCACTGCTCTCCGATTCGTCCAAACGGCTTCTCCGAAGCCACACTTTCATTTAATTAACAAGAGAGGTTATCACAGTTCATTGATGACGTTTCGAAGGAAGATGCAAGACTAAGAACAAGTTACGGCTTGCATGGCACAAAGTGTCAGCAATGATATTCATGATACTTTGATGGCCGATCATCTAATGGGATAACCGGTCTTGGCGCGTTCTATCGTTCTATAGTTGCGTCAATGGTGAGTCCTGGTCTAGACTACTTCAGGACCAACCAAAGGTAATTCTGGCCAACCGTGGGCAAGTTGGGAAGTATAACTTGGGTTTCTTTTACCTCCTTCCTGCCAATTTTTCCATACGGCTTCAAAGCTGAGTTTTTTCCGTCTAACGAAGGCCTTACGCCCTTTACGCTCACGCAATTCACGCTCTCTCTCAAGATTTGACGATTCACCATAAGCATGATGCCTACTGTTGCAGCATTGACTCTCGCATTTTTGTCCTTTTTTGCTTCTGCATTTGTTATTCTTCGTATTATAATTCCCATTCTTCCACCACACCCTTTGAGCAAACGTGTTGCCCCTGTGAGTCTATCTATAGGTTTTTCAATTTACATCCCTTATGTTACCTCTCAGGCTGAATTTGGGCTGCCGAACTTTCGAAAGTTATCTCCTGCGGACAAGGCCCACGTATGGTTAGCAAGCTTGGACATGGCTGCACTTGCCATCTTCGTTTGGCAAGTAGTGAACGAGGCGAGGGGAGGCCCCTCTGGCCTCGCAAGCGCTTCAGACACGACCTCTTCAATCAGGCTCTGGACTATCCTAACAATCCGTCAGACCATGCTTTTTGTCATAGTAGTACTCACACTTGTCCACGTTCGCCTTGGGCGTCCCATCTCTTTCGGAAGAAAGCATTGGGTCTTATGGGCACCAAGTCTCGTTCTCGTCATTACATCCACTGCTATGACAGCAATCTTCTCCAGTATAGGTGTTCGTAGTCTATTTTTTGGACTAATTGCCTACTCAACGACTGTCACCGCCATCACCTTGACTTCGCTTACATTCCTCCTCACTACGTTGTTCGTCATCAAGCGCAATCTAAATGCCATCAATGAAGAGATGGATTCTTGGCCGCCGGTTCGAGAAACCCTCGAGAAGCCACGTCCATCATTTGCTACCGAGGATATCGATGCATTACGTCAAACTGGTTCTTGGATTTCATCGAACTCGAGCACCAGTTCTCGCCACTGCTCCATCTCGGCATGGTCATTTTCCACACAGCACTCTGCTCATCCTTCATCTAATGGTCATGGACGCCCTCAGGCTGGAGGTCATCATTCCGTTCCTGCCAAGTCAGGCTATTGGTTCGGGGCGGATTCGCAGGAGGAAATTCCCCCTGTCCCTCCCTTGCCTTTACCATATAGTCGGGCTTCACCTTGTATCGCAGACCCGGATCCATTTCGCAGGGACACACCCCGTCCTCGCCTGGGATCTCAGACTTCATGGTTGACATCAAGTGATGGCTCTCGTAGCACGGTGTCCGCTTGGTCATTCCCTACTACTACAAAAAATGAGCCATCAATTTATACTCCAAGTATGCGGGGCTGTCACACATCATCGACCCTGGTATCGCAATCCATCAATCCTGCTTTGGGTGGCGCACAAGTCCTCGGTGGGTACGGCTTTAATCCAAGTCAGGCGGAAAAAGCAGTTCCCCTTTGCTCAAGCCCACCTAGTTCGACCCTGGATGTCTCTCTCATTCGTAATGTGGGCTGGTTCTTGTTCATATTGATTCCCTATGTGAGTTCCACTTCTATACGTTGCCTGCATCAAATGAATACATCTTTACTAGACATTTTCTTTGCCTTACCTTGTCATTGTTTCTCAAAATCATACTTGTCCCCTGGTTGTTAGCACTTTCTTCATGCTCTCGATCTTGTTATCCTCTCCCATATTGGCTTTCAACATTATATTCCGATGTCCTTTCCCTATCCCTACTGGTCTCTTTGACGCCTCCAGTCAACTTTCGCCAGCTTTAGGATTGCCTAAGCCCGAGAACTGCATCCCTCGTTCTGGTTCTTTTGGACCTAAGCGCAGCGTGACCGCCAGTATCACTGTCGTGGAGGGTAGTCGCAGCGGTGACGTCTGGATTGCCCAAGGTGATGCTGTTGATGGCAAGGGCAAACTCGGTCGTGCAATCGAGGTTCTTAATCCCTGTCCCAAACTCTCGGTCATTCCCCTACCAAAGGAATGCACAGACGAGCCTGTCGCTCCGCCATCACCCATGCGTAATGAGTTTGTTCTCTCAAAAAGTAAACCGAAAAATGTAGAGAACGACCGAAGGAAGACTGGATCCAATGCTAGCTCTCACCTTTCTGGAGATGAATGCCTTGCTATTACGAGCAAGATCATGATTGCTCAACGTCATTATTCTACACTTGCCCAGACTGTCATTCTTCCTAGTACTCCTCCTGAGAAGGGAGAGGTCATAGCGACGGGCGCGACCACAAAGAGGGTATCCGGGCATCTTCGTTCTCGATCCACCACTCCAGTCAACGGGCCAAGCACACCGACTCCTACTGCAAGTTTCAAGATCAGCCCCACTCCTCCACCCCCCTTCCCCTTGCCGCCAACTCCACCTAGTGTTCGTCAAGCTCTTGCTATCACCCACAAGAAGTCATTTTCTTCTGGATTCAATTTCAACCGACCTGACGATGTAACCGAGGTTGAGGCAATGACTGCTGGGATCTTCCCTCTCTTTGTTCGTAGGTTGAACGTTGGAGACGACGCAAAAGCGACCGATGAGTACTCTATCTGTAGTAGTTATAGCAGGAGCCATGAGTCGAAAGCGTCGAAAAAAGTGAACGGGCTCTGGCTCGACTCTTTTTCACCTCATATTGCATCGACTCCGGCTCGAGGCAAAAAGTCTGGACAGCACCAGAAACATTACAGTCTACCCAGGTATCTTTTACACACACTTCTGCTGAGTCTATTCATACTGATGAATGCAATGTAGCCTGAGTCTTGGAAAGGGTGGCGTCCACTCTCCCTCAGTGTGGAGTGCGCACACTCGCGACGCTATTGAGGACAAAGTTGCCCGTTACAAGTATTCCACTATCCCGAGTAATGTTGAAGTGAGGAGGAGGAATACGATTTTGGGGGCAGAGTCTGTTCTTCCCAGTACAACCCCTCTCATTCAGATCCAAGAGCATTTGGAAGATCAGGATGATGTCAACTTTTTGAACCCTTTTAGCGAGGCTGACTTTAGTCGTGCGACATCCAGCTGCACGCTTCGTGTTGACATTCGTGGCGAATTAGATCATGCTCGTAACTCTCTGATCGGATCTGCTGCTTCCACCATGACGTTCTTTGAAGACGATGATACAGATTTTGCCTCGGGCCCAGTTGCCGAGAGCACCCCCCACAATAGCTTTACTGAGAAGAAAGTTCACAGACAACCTTTGTCACTGCAAAAGCATACTCACAAGCGCTCGGGCATTGTTTATATCAAATCAGAAAAATCTATGGACGATGATGTGATACCTGATGCTGGATCTGCACCCACGATGACTCGGTGGCCTAGTCGTGCTATCAAACCACTAGCACCTAAAATCAATAAACTTCAACGCAAAGCTTCGAACGTGTCTTCCATTTTCACTGGCGCCAAGTCTGACTCGCATAAAGCTAGCTTACGCCCTCTTACGCTGCTCCAAAATCGAGGTGCCAATGCTGCCATAAGTTCCACCACGATGAACGAAACTCGACCTTTGAGTTTTGGGAAGAAGCAAAAGCAGTCTAAAGCAGCGCGAGAAAATGCGGACGAAAACTCGGATCCCAACATCAGCCTTGGCTCTCATCGCAGGAAATTGAAGCCGTTGAAATTGGCAAGGTCTGAGACTTCAAAGATACGGGGCATCTTACGCCAGACTGAAGTCCTACCCCAAGTCATTGTTCGTCCTCCCTCTGAGACTGAACACGGTGGATCTGAGTACAACTTGCAACGCCATTGACTTTTTTTTCTGACATGATACCCAACAATGCTTCAAGCCATCTTAGTTCGCCTGTCAATATTACTATCCCCGACCTCTTTGCGCCACCTTGATTCCTTATCTATCATGATGAACTCCCCCTTTATTTTATCATTCATCTATATTCTTCACGTTCTCATTCATGACCGCTCATGACCCATTATGACTCGTAATCGCCATCGGTACAGATTTCCGTCTGAATTTCTGTTGCGTTCTTTTGGTAGCGCTCGGAATGCACCCTCATACACGTCAAGCCATTTATTTACCCATCTACTCATTTTCTTGTCATGCTCAATAGAGACACACATATTCGTATACGTCTTTCTTGCGTTCAAACATAGCATTTGAACTTTTGAGATTCTTTCTTGATATCTATCATGCTTGCTTTCGTATTCGTATAGACTGCTTTAATCATGTTTTATGCTTTCTAGATCTGTTATGTTTGACTTCTTCGGTTTTCCTATCATACGATGTACCATGATTAGGAAATCACTTGATCATGAGCAGCTAGAATTGTTGTTTGATTCGTCTCAAGTGATAAGGTGGGAATCTTCGTCTCAAAGTACAAAAAGCTTGGCTAATTACTCTACGGAACCAAAAATACTGACGATAGCAACGGGTGGTGGGCCGCCTTCTCGTGCCTTTATTTGTCCACAATAGGCAGCGACATGTTTCGAAGGATGCCAAGATACGGTAGGAGATGGCGTTAGAGCAGATATACGATGTACAGAAGCACCTGTCTCCGTAGCACACTGAGATTGATTAGTCTGAAAAGTTCTCGACGAGGTATAGTGAGGACTTACGATATCGATGTAGGGTCCCGTGCTCGCGATTGTGAGGAACTCGCCATCATGAGAAAAGCTTAAATCATTGACACTGTATCTATTTATGAGAAAATCAATAAGTAAATCGGGATGAAAACGAGAATATGAATGTCGTACTCGCAAGCTGTCAGAGTCCTAGCGACTATCCAGTCTCTCATATCGAAAAGATTCACTATGGAATCCAAACCACCCGAAGCCAGATATCTGCATGAGGAGAAAAAAAATTCAACTAGAAAGTTCACATGGGGAGGATTTTTCTTGATTTACCTTCCCCTTGGATCCAAAGCCAAAGCCATACACCCACCAACGTGAGCTGCTGGGGAGTCCTTGACTTCCAAACTGGGGTAATCGATCACTCGAAGAGTATGCTCAGAGTGAAAAGCGACCACGAGACCATCTCCTGAATGGTTGAAGATGGCTTTAGAACCAACCTGAGTATTGTATCAATAGAGAACGCTACGTCGCGCATAAAACCTGACGAACTGAGTCTTTTTGATTTGGCAAAACTTTGGTTTGCCATTGTTCTTTCGCTTCTTCAGTCTCCTTACCATAAGTCATGAACATCAGTTGATGAGCGGCCGTGACGAATAAAAGCGACCGTCCATCTGGAGCGTACTGGGTGTATGTAGGCGTGACTTTCAGAGAGCATTGTTGGATAAAACGACTTTCTGAGAGAGTGGACTGAGTAAAGAAAAAGTGTATGACAGTCGGTAAAGTAACCCACGGCGTGCATCCCAGAATACAATTCTCCTGTCCTTTTGACTCGATGTGCAGAATAACTCGGGGTGTGTTGGGTTCCATGAAACGTAATCAACATCATCTGAATGTCCACCAGAGTAGACTTGAGCAGATCTAAACTCGAGCTGCTGCAGTCAACCAGCCATTCAGCATGACAGTCAAATCTCAAGACAGAGACAGTCATTTTGTGTGGCAGAAGACTTACATTTTTCTCTGGGTTCCAGACTTTTGCTGTCTTGTCAACTCCAACGCCTGCAAGTTTTTTTCCATTACAATTCCATGCGACATGGGTGATGCCTTGAGAAGTCGGATGGCGATAGTCTTTCTGCTTGAATGTAGAAAAGTCTGGGGGCTAGCGAGTGGCAAAACGAGACATGATCATGATGGCATGATATATGGACAATGAGTTTTTCTGTCGAGTGGCCGAAGGACGTGACCATACGTGAATACCACGAACCGCGAACGTCATATGAGGGGGCGACGGAGGTCTCTGAGGTTGTGTGAGTTCTTCGTCTGTCGGCGTTGAAGTCATGATTGGTCGAGGATCAAAGGGTTTCCATATTGATAAAACACTACTTATTCATTCACAAGTACCAGAAAATATATTATCTTTGGATTTTTCCGACGCCATCCAAAGGGGCGCATCAGCTTTTTTGGGTTGTCCCAGCAGCGTAAGTTGGTTCATTCACGCCGAAGACGCCACGGCGAGTTGAGAAGAGAGAACGTCATTTCCTCATGATAATGAACAGCAACTGTAAAACTCTCCAACTATCTTACATTACCGAAAAAAACTATGCATCTTTGTTTAACCATTCTCCCAACAGGTGGCAAACCTGTATATATGAGAAGCGAATGCCCCTCCCTTTTCCCTTTTCTCATTATCTCGTATGAATAATTTGTCGAAGGAAAGTCTCTTCAGAGCTTTCCCTTGCTGTATTCTCCTATGCTCTTTAACCAATGAGAGATCCGTTCGGTCAGCTGATCTTTAGCTTCCACCATGATCCAGTGACCCCTGTCCTCCAGAGCGATGTCTTGATGTCTTGAAATGAACTTTCCGGAGTTCTGGATTGCTGTAGGCATAGCCGTAACATCCTCAGTTCCCCACATGAAAAGGACGGGTAAGTCTGGACGAAGGTTGGAGGGAAGGTCTGCAGCTTGATAGGATCAGCACTAGATATGGGAGATTAACTACGTGTCACTCACCAAGCTCTTCCTCGTGCCTATGTTTTGTCGTTCGGTAGTAGTTGAGAGGTCCGTTCATACCTTTACTCATCACTTGAACGTAATAATCAAGTTCCTGATCAAGGGAATTGAAATAACTGCAGAGATGCGTCAACTTGAACGAACTTGGGGTAGTAAGACTGAATTTTCTGCTTCAGGTGTGTGGTCGGATGATAGCTTGCTCAAGAGTTCGTCAAGTGAATAGCCCGAAATTAATTCAGGTGGATAATAACAAATCGATAAGAATCCTCGAAGCTGGTAAGTCGCTGAAATTAGTCAACCTCTGGAAACAAAGCTGGACATACGTTGGCTTCGATGTTAGCTGTCGACTCTTGGCTGGCGAAATATACTTGATATTTGAGGTTCGGTGACTTCCTTGCAATCTCTTGAATGGGTGTGTATATAGGCGAGGGAGGGGTGTAGGGAACACTCAGCCTGACGAGAGCATGTGAGGGTGATACCCTTGGGTAGAAGGAGGTTTGCACTCACATGATGAGAGCAGATAAGCGATCCGGATACCAGAGGGCAAACCTGCCTGCAATAAAAGAGCCCCAATCATGCCCAATGACGACCTTTTGGAAATCAGTCAGCGCTGTGGATTAAATATTTGATCCGTACAATCTTTTGTAGATCAATCAAGTCTAATATAGCGGCCAGATCCGCACACAGTCTTTTGGTCGTATATTCGCTGAAATCTTGGGGTTTATCTGTCTCTCCATAACCAAGCATATCGGGCACCACGACACGGAAGCCTTCTTGCACCCACGGTCCGATCTGGTAGCGCCATCCATACCTGACATCATGAGCACCGAGATTTGACGGCCTTGTTGCAGAACTCGTTACCAGAAGTCAGGGAAACCATGGATACAAAGGAATGTCGTATTCAACTGAGGATTGTAACGGACTGGTTGTTGGTCAATCTGATATACCCGATAAGCGACTGCTTAGGCCTCGAAGGGGATGCCACATTACAAAATGGTATATTCGACCTGTTGAGAGGAGTTCAGAACGGTGATTAAAGCTCTGAGGGTGGGCAGGATCCATGGTTGAGAGGAGGGAGCCAGGAGGGAGCCAGGAGGGAGCATGGCCTGAGTCATTGCGGAGTTCCAAATTTCTGATGCTGTACGATACAGCACCTCCTTGTTTCTTTCTCACTTCATTCTCAAAGGCAAGTCCATATCAATTTATATACCCTTTTTGCTGAGCCCCTCGCGCTGTTAGTTGCAACTATGCCAGCTGTATCGCAGAAAGCACGCACGAACAAGTCGAGGCTTGTAAGACGGAGACGACCTGCAAGAGGTGACATCGAGAGTGACGACGAAATCGAGCGAACAGTCCCCACAGACTCAGAGTTCGATTCAGATGAGTCCTTGTCGCCTGACTCGGCCACAGAATCAGAACATTCTGCATCTGAAGACGATATTCCTGACCGTCAGATTGATGCTCACACCCCTAATACAAGCCATAGTTCCGGTGCATTGGAAAAAGACAACATTATAAATGATGATTCTTCGAGAACTTTGTTTTCGACCACTGGGGATTGGTCGGAAATGGTTACAGATCCAATTAATGGCGCTTCAGAGCTACCTGTCATCGAGTTCTCCGACTTCAAGGTGAATGCCACACCGGATCCACGGCCTTCCCAGAAGAGAACAAGGAAGCCAAACAAGAAAAAAAACACAGATACTTTCTCTCCAGTTCTCCCCGCTTCACCGTCTAAATCTGTGAATGGTAACACCACAGAAGAGATTACTCCACCAGAAAAGGATTTATCTAAACCCTCTATCCCTCAACCTAAACGTCTTTTAGGGCAAAGCGCTCGCCAGGCATATCAACAAAGACTTGAAAGTGATCCTTCTTTTGTTCCTAAAGTCGGCGGCTTTTGGGGCCATGATGACCGCTTGATGGATAAAGACTTGCGTAGCCTCAGTGGCTGGTGGCGAGGTAAGTGGCAGGGCCGTGGCAGAGACAGAGGTGGTCTTGTATCCGGACCAGTTCGACGCGGGTCACACATTGATGAGAATAAAGAGGAAGAAGTCAATCTTCCCCCCATTGAACAACCGTGGACCCATGATGGTTTTGAAGAGATGAAGCGAAAGGAAGAGCAGCGTTCAGAAACCCAGGCTCAACGCCAAGCTGGTTCATCAGTTCGTGGTTCAGCTCGTGGTCGAGGTAGTACAGCTGCCCCCCGTGGATCTCGTGGAGGTCGTAGCGGACTGCCCCGTAGCGAACTTGTCAACCCAGGACGTCGTGCCTCTGCCATGATCAAACCTGATCGCGTCTGGTATGTTATGAGACCTGAGCACATGTGGACGAAGCAAAGTGAGAATTTCCTTTATTCTCAGCCCAAGCACCGTGGTTCAGGTCCATCATACCGAGTCCACCTCCCAGGATCCCAAACTCAACCTATCAGTTCCTTGTCTTCATATCATCTCTCAGAAGCGGCCAACCACGTCTCAGTCGCAACAGCCAGTGTAGCTGGCTCTGATGTTGGTGACAGGGCTGTTGTAGTCAAACTTCCAGTCAGGCACGAAGAAGAGGAATTGCTAAATACAGCAGATGAGGCCTCTTTAGACGACGTCTTTAAAGTCAGGCCTCGTCTTGTCAACACGGAGCCTATCCCCCTCCCAGCTCCATCAAGTGTCAAATCATCCTCTATTACCGATAGGCAAAGTGACTGTCCTCAGCCATCGCCTTCTGCTGGAGACCCTAATCCTGTCATCAGGTCACAGCTTGAGCAGCTAAGCATGAGTACTCCTTCAACAGACCCAACGAGACGAGCACAAACTGAAAAAGCTGTATTGCGTGATCCTGCAGCTGAAACGCCCAATGACGAAGTCACTAAATCACCTGTTTCTCAGGCCGCTCACCAGCGACCGTCTCTCCCCCAAATCCAGCCGGTTTACAGTCCATCATCTACACATCCTTCTTCTACATATCCTTCTCCCTATTATGCTGCTCTTCCTCCTGGTGTTGCTTTCGATCAGCCTGGTATTCCTTACGAAATGGCGACTGGTCGCCCTGTTTATATCCCTATTGCTGCCCCACCCCATAACTACAACCTCCGACCAAACGTGCATCCACATCTTCGTCCATCCTACGTTTCTCCTCACATGCATAACTCCTCCATCATGTCTCCTGATTTCGTCCAACAATCCCCTTCGCATTCTCATGCATCATCAGCCAGTGGTTTTATTGATCCGGCGACCGGTGTTCCGATATTCTCTTTTCCGAGAGCTTCTCGTATAGAAATTCGGGCTCCTGATGAAGCGACTGTCAAGTTGAATGACAACACTAAACGAACACCAGCTGCTTCTTTCAATGATAATGATCCATCACGTCTCAATATGTCGTCTGTCTCGTATGCTGCTCCCCCTTCTCATCCCGGTGTGAAGTATGGATATAATCCGTACAGCTCGCCCCCCGATGTGAACACCTTCCCCTCGTATGTATCTCCCCGAGAGGCAAGTGTATCTGCTGAAGCGAGCACGAACACGATTCAACCAATGATCCCTTACCCTACGTACCAACAATACTATTATCCAGAACCGATATATGGATACCCACAATACATGGATGTATCACAAGCTGGGCAATATGAAGCGTATCCACCCATGGAAACTCACGGAACTACCTATTATTGAGTGAAAGTGTATCATCTTCTCAGGCTTTCTTATCTCGCACTGTCAAGAGTTGCAATTTGGTTTCAATTTTGGTTTCTTACGATGATAATGATTGGTATGGCTTTTACTATCCTTCATTCTTGGGCTTTCCCTCCTCAGAGACAACATTCACACCATTAATTTGCTTTCCGTTGTCATTACTCACTTTATTACACGCACCTGCATCCATCTCTCAATTCTCTCAGTAACCAGTACATTCAATTCTCATTGTTATCTTCCATCTGCTCTGTCTGGTTGTTTGATTGCAATAACATTCATACATACTCGTAGTTCTATAGGTAAAAAAATTCATCTTTGTAGTATACTCCGCTTTCCCCTCTTCAACTCTTGAAGCTTTTGACAGTCGTTGAAGTTTGTGATATCCAATTCTTGGTTTGCATTGCCAAGTTCTTTTGTGCACCTTTTTTTGACTCTGAATATACTTTTTTTTCCATCCTAGCATTGTGGTT
>Ga0153947_1000314_pt1 | contig 23393 bp, 14 predicted proteins | sample TSNJ031MetaG_FD_104697 | JGI IMG/M metagenome (GOLD analysis project Ga0153947, IMG submission 104697) | Attine ant fungus gardens microbial communities from New Jersey, USA - TSNJ031 MetaG | ecosystem: Host-associated > Fungi > Mycelium > Unclassified | place: USA: New Jersey, Wharton State... | reverse complement strand
TCATGGAAAACGATACTGGCTCTGTTTTGCCTGTATCCCCTCCTTGGAAGTAGAATACAGCACTTTTTTTCTTTTTTTAAGTGGTTTTTTTATAAATGTCCTTGACATGGGGACCACTTTATTGTTGAGGAGCAACTTTTTATTCGTAAGCTTTGTCCGGAAAAAAATATTTTAACTGTAGGAACTAGAAAGTTTGATAAGAATAGCATTAATAATAGTTATAATATTTTCAACTTTGAAATATATGAATTAGGTGATATCAAAAACATGACTAGTGAAGATATTTTGATAGAAGAGGGTGAATGTGATGAAAAACAGAAGCGTTTATTGAATGCTTTAGCAGGAAAAACAGCATTTAATTTTCAACAGTATGATATCGAACATGCACCTACTTCAATGAACATACTTGTTGCTGCAGGAGCTGGTACAGGAAAAACATATTCGATGGTATCAAGAGTAGCATTTTTGTGTAATAGAATATCAGATGCAGTAGTTGATATTGTTAGTGATATTGTAATGATTACTTTTACAAATGATGCTGCCGACAATATGAATAGTCGTTTAAAAAGAATGTTTATGAATTATTTTGTGCTCACATCTAATGAAAAATATATGCACTTGATTGAAGATATGAGTCAGATTCAAATATCGACTATACATAAGTTTGCTATTTCTCTTTTGAAAAAAGATTGTATGCGCTTGGGGTTAGGATATGATTGTCAGATTTCAAGTGAAATCTATAACCGTAGGCAATTATATCATTCATATTTGAATACTTATCTCAGCGAAAAGACAGATGAAAATCCTGATTTTGTACATCAGCTGACATTTCCTTCTTATCAGTTGGAAGAAATGTTACTTGATTTTTGTGATCAATTATATAACAGAAGTATTGATGTGAAGAAATTATCAGTTAAAGAATTGGGTAATTCTGTAAATGCGCTGCCATATTTTAATGAACTCATCGAAAATGTGGTTATCAAGGCGGAAAAGGAATACGCAAAGATTATCAAGGAAAGTAATCTTTTAAGTCTGCGTGAATGCATGATTAAAATTAACGATTTAGTGACCCGTGGAAAGCTAATGAAACAGGGACATAGATATAAATATGTATTTGTGGATGAATTTCAGGATACAGATGATGTACAAATAGAGACTATTTTAGGGTTGCAGAAGATATTTGGTGAACAGTGTCGATTATTTGTTGTGGGAGATTTAAAACAAAGTATCTATAGGTTTAGAGGAGCAACATTAAGTGCATTTGAAAAAGTCAAGTGTAAAGAAGATGAATGGATTGATTACTCGCTTAATAGAAATTATCGTACAGATAAACGATTATTAGATAAATTAGATCGAATCTTTTCTGAAATGGGGGAACAACAGGTTCTGCCTTATGAATCAAAGGATCACCTTAGTAGCCGAATAGTGAAGGAATATGAAGATGATTTTTTGATTTGCACCGTATTAACACATAGTAAAAATAAAGAAGGATTTTATGATGATCTCTTTAAGGAGATAAAAGCTCAGACAGATGAAATAGAAAAGCTTAGTAAAACAAATAAACTAAGCAACGAAGAAAAAACCGTTGCCATTTTAGTAAGATATAATTGGCAGATTGCAAATATTGTTAAAGAAGCTGAGAAAGCAGGGGTTGTGGTTAAAGTTGTTGAAGGTGGGGATCTGTACAGGCTACCTTCAACAATGGATCTTTACAAGCTAGTAATGGCGATTACACATCCATGTAATATGGTATATTTAACAAACCTTATAGAATCTAATTATGTTTCAATGAATTTAAACTTGACTTTATTAAATGGTGGTGATCAAGAGTCTAAAACGGAGGAACTGGTTCGTGTATTAGATGAGTATTTTATGCTTCATCTGGGAAAGAAATGGAATCAGATAATAGCAGACTTTGAATCCAGACCAGTGCTGGTTGTGCTAAGAGAGATTTATGAAGCTACTAAGCCTTGGCTGGCGTACAACAATTATATTCAAATAGAGTACAGAAGAAATTATGAGTGCTTAATTGAAAAAATAATACAGAAATATGCGCGTGATTACATGACCATAAACATGGTTCGTGAGTTTTTGAAAATAAACATCACGACATATCAAGAAGAGACATCAAGAAATAAGGTGAATGAATCAAATAAAATCAAAGTGATATGCACAACAATACATAAATCAAAAGGTCTTGAATATGGAACAGTTATAGTCCCATATACAGGAAAGGATATTTCTGACATAAACGTGAGTGGATTAAGTGTAAATGTACTCGATGGAAAACTGTACTATAGTATATCTTATAGTAATCAAGGAATGGATTACAGTGACGGATTTAAAGTTGAAGCCGAAATTTATGAAAAGAAGTGTGAAGAGTCCAGAATACTATATGTTGCCCTGACAAGAGCTATTCGAAATCTTGTATGGCTTAAAGATCTTGATAGTAATGTCCAAATATGCTGGGGAGATTTTATGGAGGTTATTGAATAATGGCAATTACAATTTATACATATAGCAATCCATACAAAATAGATAAAGAGCCATATTGGGCTTCGATTCAAAATTGTTTTCATCTATGTGTTTCGCAGACATTAGTCAATGGTATGTGTGACCAATATAATAAATTCTTTAAGGGAAAACTTACAACCATTAGTAATTTTATAAATGTATTGTATGAAAACTGGGAAAGCGATGCAACAGCAATTAGCCAAAGGGCGGCAATAGATAATGTAATAGAATATTTGGATTTTGCATCAGCAATAGATGATGATATTAATTATTCGGACATTATTAATTCTCTAAAACGTAATAGAAGTTATGTTTTTGAGAGCATTCGCAAGATGTTTGAACTTGGAATGGAACCAGGTAACATCAAAGTATTAGAGCTGACATATGAGCAGAAGTGTGTAGTGAAAATATATAAAGAATTGAAGCGCACAGAAAATAAGTTTTTTACATTAAGAAATGATTTCACCGAAGAAGATATCAATAAGGCAATATCAAATACTATAATGTCAGTTATTGGAGATGGAAAGAAAAAAGAGGCAGAACACATACGAAATGATTCTGTGATAATTCATGGTATTCATCAGTTCTCTCCAATTATGTTAAAAACAATAGAAATACTAAGCAAGTATAAGCTAGTTGTTATTTTGTTCAATTATCAGCCTGACTATAAAAGTGTTTATCAGACATGGTTAGATGTTTATTCTTCGTTTGAATCGAAAGTGGTTTTTTCTCCTAAAAATTTAAATAATGATAGTCAAAATTATGAGGGCGGTAAAGTGGCAGACAATATTGCAGCTCTAATAGGCGGAAATACAGCAGCAATAGATTTCTCTGAGAGAATTAAAGTGACTGAGTTTGACAATTCAACAGAATTTGCGGGATATATAGCTAAGTTATTCGAGGCTGCAGAAAAGACAAGAAAAGATGATGGATATGCACATCCAACGTTGTACTATATGGAAGAACAATTCTATGCTGCAAATAGTAATGTAAATAATATTCTTAAAATATATTTTCCAGAGCAGTTTGGAGAACGTGATTTTTTGGACTATCCAATTGGACATTTCTTTCTTTCAGTTACTAATATGTGGGATCCGGAGACACAATCACTTTGTATCAAAGATCTTCAGGACCTATATGAGAGTCTTTCATGCGGTATAATCGTGGAGAAAACACATGGAGAGTTTCTTTCTACATTTGATAAGAGTAAATTATTCTTTTCAAATGAAACAACAATAAATGGTATTATTAAGAAACTAAAAATACTCAAAAATAGAATTGAAGAATTAAATGATGATGAACAAGGCAGAACAGAGTGTCTGAGAATAGAATACTTTGATCTGACAGAATCCGAAATTGATAATTTGATTAACGCGTTAAGGGATCTTAATGAAATAACGAAGTATTTTTATGAAGACTTTAATAATCAGAAAAATGACTTTAAGAAATTTTATAAAAAAATAGGTGATGTTCTGATTACTCATGTTCTTGAAGTTCAGGATATTGATGATGAGTTTAAGGAAATCGTTCAAAGAGTTTTGCTTAGATTAAATGAAATAGATAATGTTGAAGCTAACGCTTCATTTGACTGCTTAAAGGAGACAATGCAACTATATCTACAGCAAATTCCAAAAGAAGGAAGAGGGGCTAATTGGATAGTTCGTAATTTTGAGCAGATTGATGGTGACGTATTAAGAAAAAACTCCAATAAACAAAAGAAGATATATCATTTTGCTTATTTGTCAGATCGGGATATGAGTATCACACATAAGGATGAATTCCCATGGCCACTAGATATTAATTTTTTTGAAGTTGCACAAGCACCAGTAGACTGGAAATATCAAGTGTTTGTGACTTCACGTTTGGAATATAAAAATTTTAGACGTTATGCGTTAGTTTATGGTCTTGCTTTCAGTAAATGTTCAATAAAACTGAGTTATATAAAAAACGAAGATAAAGGTATCTCTGAATTATATTATTTGCTCAAGATCCTGAACGCAAATGTTAAGCCGTACGAACCAGAAATTACTGAAGGATTTAAGAAGACAGCAGAACATATTGAGATAGAAGATATTGGAATGGACAAGTTCTCCCAATACGATTTGATGAAATATAGGCTATGTAGATATCGTTTTTTAATGGAATCTGTCATAGAGGGAAGAAGTGTATACAAGGATGAATTTTTGTTAAGAAAATATTTAACTGTTGTATTGGAACATAGGGCTCGTAGGCATTTTTCGGGACATACATATATAAAAAACATTGTATTTAGTTATTTAAATGAGCAGATGGACGAGTTAAAGACTAAATTTACGTTTGTTAATCATGCAGATACCATTGATATAGCTCGTAGCGCTATAGATTACCTAGAAAAGTATGCAGTAAGCTATGGTAAGTTTGCACAGATAAAAGAAAAAGAAGTAGATCATATGATTAAGAGAGAGAATTTCTTGACAACGAAATTCGATAAGGGATCAGATGCAAAGAGCCGAGAAGTTTTTAAGAATTCTACACAAGCTGAAATTGATGATGTACTGAGTAGGGAAAAATTAAGCAAGGAAAAATACAAAAAGACCTTGAATAGACTTTGTGCAAATTGTTCTGAAAAGGACATATGTTTGGAAATTTTCAAGTCAAAGAAAAAATAAAAGGAGATTCGATTCGCAATGATCAGAAAAGGAATGTTTGTAAGATGCCCGATAGATAAAGAGCATCCTCAAAACCCAAGAGTATTTGCAACAGGAAAAGTGATTAGTGTAAATAATTTTAATGAATCAACACATATAAAATTTGCTGATCCTTTTGGGTATAAAAAATTCTTTGATTTTATTCCAGAGGAAGTTGAGGAAGCGCCGTTAGAAGCCTTAGATCATTGCCATCTTTTTAAAGGATCTATTGTTAAGTATGGAAGTAGAACAGCAACTGTTGTTGAATATAAGATTAGAGAAGATGATATCTTTGAGTACTATATTCAAGACAATGATAATAAGGAATATTTGTGCGTCGAGGAAGAGAGTCTTGTTGCCTCATTTTTCTCTGGCAGTGCAAATCCAACACATCAGCTAAAAAAATATGAATTTCAAAATCCATGTTGGTATCTTGGAAGACAGATTGTTAAGGATACTATGAATATTTTGGATAATTCCATATTCGGATTTAAGGAATTGGCTGGATGTAAGATATATTTAAAGGCATTTCAGCTAAATACAATCATGCTTTGTCTTCAAAGCGAAAGTTGTAGATTTATGTTGGCTGATGAAGTTGGTTTGGGAAAGACAATTGAGGCATGTTCAGTCCTAAAGATTTTTTTAAGTAATAAGGCGGAGCGAAAAATTCTAATTACAGTTCCAAGAGCATTAATTGCACAATGGAGAACAGAATTATTGTTCAAATTTGGGATCATGGAGGGAATTAATGAAAATAGTAATACAATATGTTTAATTCCTGTGGAAGAATTAAGTAATAGAGAGTGCTCTCAAATATGGGATTTTGTTATTGTTGATGAGGTGCATAATTACCTTAAGAAAAAGGATGTTTATGAAGAAGTGCATAGACTTAGTGTTAATGCTGAAAACATTATTCTATTAAGTGCTACGCCTATCCAGCAGAGAAAGGAAGAGTATTTAAATCTTTTGAGACTCATACTACCAGGTAAGTATGATGAAATATCAATCGATCAATTTTCTGATTTGGTGGAAAAACAGAATCGTATTTCAAGATTGACCCATACTCTTTTAGATGAACTGGATAGTTTTAAAAATGAATTGCTCCCAGAGGTGGAAGAAGAATGTCCTCATGATAATGAAGACATTCAAGATGAGCTTCAAGAGATAGAAGAGAATTTAATTGATTTATCTGAAATAATAGGAGATTCAAAGCTATTGCAGATGGTTGATGCAATTGACACAACGCAGGATGATTTTGGAATGTATGATATTCAAGTGGTTATTTCCTATATTTGTGACAATTACCAAATAGAAAGAAATATAATTCGAGGACGTCGCGCTATTTTAGGTGTATATCCGAAGGATTTAGATGGAGAGTTTGCAGAACGAAAGCTTGAAGAAATTTCATACTTAATAGACGAGGAAAGTAACTACTACGAAAATGAAGCTTATCGTACATTAATGGAATGGATAATTTCAAATCAAGAGATACTTGATGATGACAAAGTGGAAAAAGAAATTCAGCCACTTTTAGAGTCGTTTTTTAGTTCCCCTTGGGCATATAAAGCGAAATTGAATGTAATTTTTGAAAATAATAATATACTTCCAGAGGATGTAAAAAGAAGTGCGGATCGCTGGTTAGAAGATGAAGATGATGCCATAACAAAATTGGCTGATATTATGGATGACGTGGAGCTACATCCATCAAGGCTAATGAAATTAATTAGTTATATAGATACGGAGCTTTTTGGCAAGAAAATCGTGGTTTTTACAGATAATCCAGAGACATTTGATGTTTATTATCATGTATTACAAGAAGCATTTGGAGAAGAGGTAACGGGATTTTCAGAAACAATTGACAAGGATGAAGCAGAAATAAATATTTACAGATTTCAATCTGCTCCAGATTGTCATATACTTATCTGCGATAAAACGGGAGGTGAAGGCAGAAATCTTCAAATAGCAGATTATGTTGTACATGTTGATTTGCCATGGAACATTAATACAATTGAACAGCGAATAGGACGATTGGATAGAATGGGGCGCAATGTTGAAATCCCCGTTACTTCAATAGTAATTCATTCTATTAATAGTTACGAAGATCAATTGTTTAATTTCTGGAATAAGGGACTTAATGTATTTAAGAAATCTCTTAGTGGGCTTGAAATTATAATGAATGATATCAGCATGAAAATTGTAGAATCTATAAAGACTGACTTTGAATATGGATTGTATAGACTGATTCCGGAATTAATTAAAGAAGCTGAAGAAATGCGCGAGACAGTCCACAGAGAACAAATTTTTGATACTGTAGCATTAAGATTCAGACCACTATATATTCAACTAGAAAAATTACTTTCAAATTATCAATTTAATGAAAACCAATTATTTGCAAATACTATGATGAGTTGGGCTTCATTGGCTGGATTCGGTGAACTAAGGCAGAATAATTCGGAGACATTTATTTCCTTTGATGAAAATAACTTTTCTATACGGTCTGCACAGAATTCATTCTTACTTCCTCCGGATTGGGAAAATTACTTATCTAAAAAACAAAATGAACTTGCAATAAAAGTTCAGAGAGGACTGGAAGAAGAAAAAGAAAAGAATATATTGCATAACGATAGAATGATAAAAGGTTCATTTGATAGGAATGTAGCTATAAAAAATGATTATATTCATTTTTATGCTCCTGGAGATGAAATCTTTGATTGCATTGTTGATAATGCAATGCATTCTCATAGGGGAATGTGTACAGCGTTTGCTGCAAAATCGACAGTTGATTGGAAAGGATTTGTTTATACGTATTCAATTGAGCCGAATGAAAGACTTTTATTAAACGAAGGGATTTCCTTATATGCACTGGGATTATTTAGACAATATCTAGCTACTTCGATACAAGTTGTTCCGGTTGCATTTACTATATACAGTGATGTTCCGGAAAAAATGGTGTTGACCGAACATAGACGTATTTCTCAAATGGGGTATTTTAATAGATTTGACACAATAGATCATTTGGGAAGGAGAGGTAAAGAGGCTGGATTTTTAAAAATTCCAACAAGATATAGTGCAAGTAATCTTGATTGGTTTAAGGCTCAATATCCAGAAGAAAGATGGGAAAAACTTGTTGATCAAAGCAGTAAAACTGCAAGAAAAAAAGCTTGCGATAGGTTTATTAAAGAGTCTAATCTGACTGGAGCAAAAGAAATGATTGAACAGATTCTTTCAACAAAAGAATCAAGAGTAAATTATTTTGGAACTATTAACGATGATTCTATTGAGCAATTAAAAAGGCAGTATGAGATTATCTATGAAAGCTTGTCGAAGCCTATTATTCGAATAGAGTCAGCCTGCTATATGTGGTTGGTAAAGAGATGAATAAAGAATACATAATTGATAACATTGAAAAATTAATAAATGGCGAAATTGATGAGTTCATTCTGGATAAGAACAAAAGCAGTAGTAATACAGTTGTTTCATTTATGGAAAATTCAACAATTCGACTGATTAATACGTTTAAACAGTACCAATGTGGTAAGTGTGGAATATCAGATTACCTGGTTTCTCTTCGGAATTTTATGCTTGTTTTTCAAACACCTTTAAGGATTGACAACACAGATATTATCGAGAATAACCACTTTGGAATTTATAAAAATATAACAGAGTTTAGATATTACTCGACATATGATATTCCGGAGTATATTGAGCATGATTCTTTTATTGAGAATGCTTTTATTAATGCTACTACGCAAGAGGCTAAGACAGAATCAAGATATTCTTTAAAAACTAACGGTTATGTGAAGAAACTAACAGGGTTTGATTTCTTTAAGTCCATTGAACAAAAACTATGCGTATATGGAGCGTTAAATACTCCGTCAGGATATACAACATTAGTTTCAATGCCAACTGGAGGAGGAAAAAGCTTAGTAACTCAAACCATTGGCTTTGAGGCAAAAGGTCTTTCAATCGTTGTTGTTCCAACAGTATCTCTGGCAATTGATCAGGAACGAGCAGCAAAAAGAATTATAAAGAATGCAGCAGAAGATGAAATTTTTTGCTACTACAGCGGAACAAAAAATTTTGCTGAAATATCCGATGCAATCGTAAAACAGACAGCAAAATTGTTATTTATTTCTCCGGAAGCGTTAATAAAAAATGAACAATTTGAACAGTTAATACAACAGGCAAATAGTAATAGATTTATTAAAAATTTTATAATTGACGAAGCACATATAGTTGTTGCATGGGGAGATTTTTTTAGGGTAGATTATCAGTGTCTTGGACCGTGGAGAAGTGAGCTTTTAAAAGTGAATCCAGATATAAGAACTTTTTTATTATCAGCTACGTTTCGAGATGATACAGTAGCAACATTAAAGAAAATGTTTGTTGACGATGAAAAATGGATAGAGATAAGATGTGATTCATTACGTAAAGAACCACATTATATTATGACAAGAGCAAAGGGATATTATGATAAATGCAGTAGAGTATTAGAACTTGTAAATAAGCTTCCACGTCCCATGATTATATATGTAAACGCTCCGTATGCAGCAAAAAAATGGAAAGAGTATCTGGGAAAGTACGGCTATGAAAATGTCAAAACTTTTACTGGAGAAACAAAGTCAGACGAACGTAAGACGTTGATTGAAGAATGGGCTAAAAACAAGAATGAACTAATGATAGCTACTTCGGCATTTGGTGTTGGTGTTGATAAACCGGATGTGAGAACAGTCATTCATTTGTATGTGCCTGAGAGTCCGGATACATATTATCAAGAATTGGGCAGAGGCGGAAGAGATGGTTTGCCTTGTTTAAGTGTTATGTGTATTAATGATGATGATATATCTAGAGCAGTTAATCACGTAAGTAAGGTTCTTACTACAGAAAAGTTATGGGGACGATGGTGGAGCATGTATAGAAATCCTTCAAATCAATGGCAAAATGGATCAATTGCAATGTTTGCGTCAACTAAACCTAATTATAATAAGACAAATTATTTTGAAGAGGGTAATGATACAGATGAAAAATGGAATATTAATGTATTGTTACTATTAAGCAGATATGAGCAGATTAAAATATTAGCATTAGATCTTGGCAAAGATAATAGATATGTATTTACTGTAAAGATTCTTAATGATAAAATAACAATAGATTTAGATGAAACTAAAAAACTATTTGACGCAATTAGAGAAAAGGAATCAATAAAGGCACAAGACTCCTTTGACTTAATTAGAAATGCAATAGAGGAAGATACTAAATCGTGTTGGTCAAAGATGTTTCATGAAACATATCCACTAGTATCAGAATATTGTCCAGGCTGCAATCAACACGATAATCAAGTGGCAGATGAATTGCACAGATTTCCTCTTCTTGATGTTGTGAATGGTCCGGAAAAATCTATTTCTGAGTCAATGAAGGAATTTTTTTCGGATACTAATGAAGCTCTTATTATCTCAAAGGAAGAGGAATCTATATTAATAGGTAAGTATCTTCCTAATGTTGTTGTTTGTGAAAATATAGAAAATATAGAAAATATAGAAAAAATACTTAGCCCTGAAATCAATTACATGAATTTTGCAGAGTTTAGGGCATTGCAGGGGCGTAACAATGATTTCTATATTTCCGGTTTAGTTCTGGCAATTTATAGTGAAAACCAGGACAAAGCAGCTTTAGAATATCAAACAATGATGAAATATTTGAATAAGTACAGATATGTTATTCATGTGTCGAAATCCGATTTTTGCATCTCAAAATCAAGCGGTAAAAATATATCAGATCAGATAGATGGAAGCGTGATAAGTTAGGAGGAAATGTATGTTTACTGGGAATATGGTGACGGAAGCAATTCCAGCAAGAGTATTTGCATTGTATAAGATAGTAACAAGTAAAAAGGATATTGCTCGTAGTGAGTTACAAGGTCTAATGGAACCTGAAGGTATTTATGAGGGTAATTCTTATTTTTCAACGATTTTAAAGACTGCAACAGAGTTAAAAATTGTTGATTTACAGGACAACTATGTTGTACCGATTGTACCTAAACAATTAAAAACAATTGAAGATTTTAGAAGATACACTATATCAAAATTATCAAGTTTTGAGGACAGTCAATTTTACAAATGTACTAATACGATTGTAAATATGAATGAAAGAGTGTATAAGTATAATTTGATATCGGATTCGGAAATACTTAACTATATTTCTGAAAAAATTGGGCAACAAATAACTGCGCCAATGGTGCGCGGATGGCGTTTTTGGGCACAGTTTCTTGGATTTGGATATATGTTTAATAGAGCGTTTTTACCTAATGCATATGTATTTACAAAGAATGTAATCTCTCTAATGAATCTGGGAAAAATGGAAGAATATTTTATTGATGATTTTATGGTTAGATTTAATCAATACGGAAAGATTATTACTGAGAATCTCCAAACTGAAAAGAACTTCAACATTGCTTTATCTAGTGCATTAAGAGAGTTACATGATAACGGAGAAATCACGTTAAAATATGATAATGACCAAGGTAGCAAATGGATTCTTTATCCTTCAAATGAGTTGTTTAATGCCCCTGTGGCATCAATAGTTTATAAGGGGGTAAAACGATGAATAAAGAGGTTGCGAAACAGAGATATAAAGATGTATTTAGACCAGATGTAATCAATAATTCACAAGGTGATTTTTTGGCAACACATGTTCCGATGAAAAATCTATATGTAACAGATTATGCTGATGTAAAAGATCAAGACCGAAAGCATCCTTTAACAGAAGAAGAAGTGTATGATCTATTTTTTACTTTGAAGGAAGAAGACCAATTTGTCTTAGTTAAGGGGGCCAGTGGAGCGGGAAAATCACATTTAATCAGATGGTTTAATACAATGTTGGAACTGCGTAAGTTAGATAATGAGATAGTGTTATTTATTCGAAGAGCAGACAATACATTAAAGGGGACAATCCGACAATTAATCGATTTACCAGAGGTAAAGATTTTACCCAATAGGGAACTATATAAAAAGCTTGCCTCTGCTTCCACAACGGTTCCTGAATTAGAATTAAGAAATACAATATACTATTGGTTTATAAATTTAATTGAGAGTGATAATGGAAAAGCTGGGGATAGCGAAGAACGTATTATAAGTAACGTCGATCGAAAACATTTAGTGGCATTGTTTCAGAATTCCTTATTTAAAGAGCGAATGATGGAAGATGGAGGACCAATTGATCGCATCTATAGCAAATTCGCAGAGAACAAGACATCTGAAATAAATGATGAGGCTGCTGAGTTTAAATGTTCGGATTTTGAAATTGATTCAGAATTTAGAACTGAACTGATCAATGTTGGCGCAGATGACAAGGCAAGAAAAATAGCTGACAAATTGATTGATAACGATAAGTTTATCAAAAAAATCGTAGATTATGTAAATCTATTTGTAGAAAAAGTGGTTCAAAGGTGTGCAGGACTGGAACCAGGAGATCTTGGAAAAGTAATTGAAGAAATAAGGCAGGAATTATATAAGCAGGAAAAGAGTTTAACAATTCTGATTGAAGACATTACGGCTGCATCTGGTGTTGACGATTCACTTTTAGATGCATTACTTACGGATCGAAGTGGTTATGCAGATAAAAAGATGTGTAGGATAAATTCGATTGTGGGTTCGACAGATGGTTATTATATTGACAAGTTTAGAACAAATACTAAGGGAAGAATTAAGAATTTTATTAATGTTCCAGACGAAATGTTTAATTGGGATTCGGAGGGATTAATTGAATTTTTTGCTCGATATTTAAACACGGTATCACTTGAAGAAAAAAACATAAATGAGTGGATTGACGCGAAAGCGAATGCAGAGAATTATCCTGTCCATAGGGTTACTGTTGGTAAAGGATGGGGAGAATACAAACTTGGTGAAAAGGAAATTAATCTATTTCCATTTAGTGAACATGCCATCCTTTTTTTATACAAAAAACAAGATATAAATAGAAGAAACCCAAGAGCTTTGATGCGTGAAATTATAGAACCGTATTTGTTTGATGCTTTAGAAGACATACGTCAGTATCCGGTTCGTAGGACATCACTTGAAGGTATTAATCCGGCGCTCCAAAATGTTATTTATAATAGAAATGATCTGGATGATGACACAAAGATTAGACTGTTTCAATTTATGTATATATGGGGTGACGGAACCGATGGAATTTATGAAGAAAACGGAACTAGATATCTAGGTGGTATTCCTGAATATGTATACGATGAGCTTGGATTGCCTATTATTGACGGGAAAAAAGTTGAAAAACCAAATAGTGAAAATGTTGTAGAAAAACTGAACGATAAAACAAAGGAAAAAGATAAAGGGGCTGACAAGACATCAACTAATGAGAATGAACAAGTTATCATTGCCCTAAAAGAGGTGGATAAGTGGATTGAGCATAAAGACTACAAATTGAGTATAGGTGCGACCACGAAAAATGTTCGTGCACTGAATGACGCAAGAAAGAATATAAATAATTACTTGTATAATGTGATTGACTGGTCTTCTGAAGGAGTACCAATTGATGCAATGATTAAAATAAGAGACACACAAGGGAAGTTTCTTGTTGCTTTTGAACGGCAAACCATGAAAAGTGATGCCGTTGTGACATTATCTGCATCAATTGAATCTCGGAAAATAATTGAGGCTTTTGTGCGCTGGTGTGAAATTGGAAATAAGTCTTGGAACTTTTCAGGTGCAACAGATTATTTATACAGAGTACAACGTTGGAGCGAAAGTATAAAGCCTATTATTATCAATGCTATAATGCATTATAATGATAAAGCAGTTGATTATTTCTCATATGCTGTAGCTGCCGAGTATTATCGATTGATTCTAAATGGATATTGCAAGAATTTTCAAAATCCACAGAATATTGCACCAGAATTACTTTTACAGAAGAATCAACCCATGTCATTAGAGAATGGACATACAAAGACCTGGAATGATCTTATGAGTATGACAAATGGTTCTGATGGAAAGGGAAATCGTAATTGTGTATTACAGTATTATAACCTGCCTCAAGGAACAGCGATTACCTCGACGAATTATGAGTATGATTATGTTGTGTTTAATAAAGCTGTTAAAAAGGTTATTAATACAGGTTTGAAATACTCAGATGATGAATTACAGTTGGATGATCCCGTAAGAAAAAGAAGAATGTCTAGTGAATACCTGAAAAAGATACTAGATAGAATAGAGACTGTTGTAGAAGATGAAAAGAAAGCTATTGCGTCTAAAATTGATGTATTAAAGCCATTATTAGATTTAGATGAATTAGAATCAGAAGATGATATTAAAGAATTAATAAAAAATATTAAAAATTTTTACATTCATGCACAAACTAGCCATGTAAGTGTAGCAGTTCATTATGATGCAACATTTGTTAATAGTTTCCAAAAGAATGCCGGAACAATTTTAAGCGCGATCAAGGTTGCTTTGCAGGTTCAAAATATTGAGGAACCAGTGGAAGCTTTGATTAGATTGAGTAAAGATCCATTAAAGGGACTATCATCATTTGCAAGTTTATTGAACACAGTAAATGCTGATATTGAGAAAGCTAATTTGGATATTGAGAATAGAATGAAAAATAAATCTTCCGATGGTGATAATGGAAATGAAACACAGTATGTTGAAGAAAGAAAACAAATTCAACAGTGTAAAGAAATAATTGAGGAGGTAAAGAAAAATCATGTTAACGGATGAGATTAAGAAATCTATTAAGCAGTTAAAGCAATTAGATGTTTTGGAAAGTGCTGTTCAAGATGCAGAGAAGAAAGCGAAAAATGATTCTGATTATGCAACATTGGTCACTGATTTTACAACCTCAATGTCAAAGCTTTATATCGCAAATAAAACTTTGAACTATGAGTTGAGCGATGAAACATTGCAGTTCACTGAAGAAACCATTGAAAAGCTTGAAAGTGTAATTTCAGCGGGAGCGGTTGATAAAGAGGAGTTAAGTGCAGCTAAACAACATGTGAACAGAAAAGTGACGCCGAATCTCTCAAAAGAATGGAAAACATTTCATCAGAAAAAAACATCTGGAATATCTGGAAAGTTAGCTACGATTGGAAGTTTGGTGCAAGATCAAGATAGGATAGTTCAAATTAAAACAAATATTTCAAATGGTAGTGACTGGGATGGTCTTTTCTTGGCTGACGTTGGAACTTACACAAGATTAGATCTACTAAAAAGTAGCATTGATGAAGTAGATGAGATTGAAGAAAGCTTAAATTTAAGTGACGAAATAAGAGATTTTGTTGTATTAGTTACTGGAGGAAAAGCAAAAATAAGCGATCTTAATGAAAATATAATTAAATGGATAAAAGATGAAAAATTAGATGAAAAGTTCATAGTAGATTTTAAGAAATAATTTTAGAATCTTTTATTTAAATACAATTGACATCAAATATACTTAAGGATATACTTAAGTAGGTACTTAAGTATATCCCTTTGTGCATGTATGGAGGAAGTATGGAGTTTGTATATAGATTTCCTGTGGTAAGAGGTATTCAAGCTGGAACTAAATACTATATAGCGATGGTTCCATTAAAAATGCTTTCTAAAATGTTCCCAGTAGATGATGAAGAATTTGTGCCCCCAGAGTATAGAGCGCAAAGAAAATTGAATGAAGCAAGGATTCCAATAATTAGTAGGTATATATTAGATAATAGAGATTCGTATGTGTTTTCTGCATTGGCAGCTTCTATAGATGGTGAATTTGCATTTGAAGAAAATAAAAAAAATCCAGATACAGGAGTTTTGGAAGTGTCCATGGATGCGCATTTTTTGATAAACGATGGACAACATCGTAAATCGGCAATTCTTAATGCATTGAAAGAAGATCCGACGCTTGAAAATGAGACTATTTCTATAGTTTTTTATGCAGACCAAGGATTAAAAAGAAGTCAGCAGATTTTTACTGATCTAAATAAAAATGCAGTAAAGACGTCAAATTCAATCTCTGAATTGTATGATTCAAGGGATGAGATGGCAGTGATCACTCGAAATGTTATATGGAATATTGAGTTTTTGAACACATACACAGATAAAGAGAAAGATATACTTGGAAAGTATTCTTCTAGTCTGTTTACTTTAAATACTTTTTATGCGGCAAATAAGTATATTATTGGACGAAATCAAAGTAATGATTGTGAAAATTTTTTGCATACATATTGGACAACGGTAGTTAACCATATGAAACAATGGCAAGAACTTCAAAATCGTGAGATAACAAAAATTGATTTAAGAGAGAATTTTATTGCGACACAAAGTATTGTTATTCAAGCATTTGGACGTGTCGGAAATTATTTTTATTCCAATGAAGTTGATCTAGAAGCATATCTTGAAAAGATTGAGAAGATAAATTGGAGTAGAAATGCAAAACAATGGTATTTAAGAGCTGTAAGTAAAAATGGTCGAATAATCACAAATAAAAAGGCTGCTATGCTTATTGCCAATGTAATTAAAAAAGCGATAGGGATTCCCCTTACACAGGAAGAAAAAAATACTGAGGAATCTTTGATCAAAAATATAGAAGGGTAGAGGACAAAAGATGGCAGTTGCAAAAGAGACAATCAATGGATTGATTGTTACTATTCAGAATTTATATATGGCAGATGATATTCCATGGATGATTGGGTATTCAGGAGGCAAGGATAGTACAGCTGCTGTTCAATTAGTTTGGATGGCAATAGGAAAACTCCCTAAAAATGATAGAAAAAAGCCAATTCATATTATGAACACAGATACTTTAGTTGAATCTCCTGTTGTTTCAAAATGGGTAGAAAAATCACTTGAGTCTATGAACAAAGAAGCAAAAGAGAAAAAACTACCTTTCGTTCCCGAACGATTAATTCCAGATTACAACAATACATTTTGGGTAAATTTAATAGGAAGAGGATATCCATTCCCAAGAATGAAGTATCGTTGGTGTACAGATAGATTAAAGATTCAGCCTGTAAACAATTTTATAAAAAATAAAATAGCTGAACATGGAGAAGTGATTCTTGTACTTGGAACTAGAAAGCAAGAAAGTTCAAGACGAAATAGAACGATGACAAATCTTGAGAAGAAAAGAGTTAGAGAATTATTAAGTCCTAATCCGACATTAGCAAATCAATTAGTTTTTTCGCCAATGGAAGATTGGACTGATGATGATGTCTGGGCATTTCTGATGCAGTATAAGAATCCTTGGGGATATTCAAATATGGATTTGATGGCAATGTATCGTGGGGCAACAGCTGATAATGAGTGTCCGCTTATGATAGATAAAACTTTACCTTCATGTGGAAAGAGTCGTTTTGGTTGTTGGGTATGCACCATGGTTGAAAAGGATAAATCTATGGAAGCAATGATTGCGAATGATCAAGAAAAAGAGTGGATGACTTCATTGCTTGAGTTTAGAAACGAATTTGGAAATGAAGCAGGGGATCGTGAAAGAAGAAGTTTCAGGAGAATGAGAGGAAACCTTCAAGGGAATTATGGAAAACTATTTCATGGACCGTACAAAAAGGAAGTCAGAGAACAATGGCTTGAGAAATTATTATCAATACAAAAAGATATTAACGAAAATGGGCCTGAAGAGTTTAGTAATCTTGAACTGATAAGATTGCCAGAATTACAAGCTATAAGACGTATTTGGGTGAATGATAAGCATGAGTTTGACGATTCAGTGCCTCAAATTTATAAAAAAGTATTGGGTAGATCGTTTGAGGATTTGGAATGGATTCATAATGAAAACTTTGAAAGTGATGAATGGGAAATTCTAAAAAAAGTATGTTCGCAAATGTATCCTGACGAAGAATTAGCTTTCGAAATGATGTATACCTTAATTGATATAGAGAATAGAGCGTCTGGAGTAAATCAGAGAAAAGGCATTCTTGATGATATTAATAGTACATTGGGAAGGACCTTTTATAAGGATGAAGAGGATGCAAAACAATTTTATTCTGAAATGATGACTCGAAAAAAAGAACATGGTGGTAAGTATAATGAGAAATTCCTAGATTACCAACCGTTAGTGTCAGAATTTGAAGATGATGAGGAAAAATAGCTAATGATAATAAAAAAATTGACATTATGTAATTTCGGTGTTTACGCCGGAGAAAATACATTTATATTTGAAGAACGAAAGCCAATAGTGTTAGTGGGGGGAATGAACGGTCGAGGTAAGACAACTTTTCTCGAAGCAGTACTCTTGGCGTTATATGGTTCAAATTCCTTTGCATATTCTGAGAGCAATCAAAAATCGTATGCACAGTATTTGCGTTCATTTGTTAATAGAAGTGAAAGTGATAAGACTTGTAGTGTAGAACTTGAATTTGAAATCAACAATGGGATTAAGGAAAACTATATTGTAAAAAGAGATTGGAATACTATAACTAAAATAACAAAGGAACAAATAAGTGTTTATAAGGATGGAATTTATAATGAATTTTTGACAAATAACTGGCCAATGTTTGTAGAGAATATTTTACCAAGTGCTTTATCAAGCTTCTTCTTCTTCGATGGCGAGAAAATTGCGGAGCTAGCTGTGGATAATACAAATGTTCAGTTAAAGAATTCTATTCGTTCAATGCTCGGGATATCTGTACTTGATGTTTTAAGTAATGATATTATGCGTAACCTTAAAAAAGCAAATAAACAAGGGGAAGATAACAAGAATGCAGAAGGAGTCCAGGCTCTAAGAGAAGAAAAAGAAAAGGCAACAGAGGCATTAGCAACGATAGATGCTCAGATTGAAGAGTTAAGTCATAAGTTAGTTAAAGGTAGAGACAATTTAGAAGCATTACATCAGTTATATACTGCTAAAGGTGGCGATGCTGTAGATAAGCGTCAAGAGACGGTGCAAAAAAGAGCTTCTCTTATGGCTGATTTATCAGGAGAAGAAAGTAGATTATATGAGTTAACATCTTCAGAATTACCATTACTTCTTGTTAAAGATTTAATTCGAGATATTAAGCTGCAAGCCACAGATGAGCATGTAGATATGATTATGAAGCAGGCAATTGCTCAATTTGATGGATTATATAGGGAATTTGCATCAGAATATACAGGAGACACTACGGCGAGCTTGGAATTTATCAATTATGTAAAAGAGCAGGTTAATAGTGATCAGAGCGAACCAATATATGAGTTGTCAGATCAGGCGTTATTCCAGACAAATAATTTGATTGAAAGTATTATGAAGAATATTGCTGATGAGACAAGAAATATTTTAGCGTCGAAAAAGAAACTCAAAAAACAAACTGGAGAATTAGATAGCTATCTTTCATTAGACATAAATGATAATGAGCTTCAAGAAATATATAAGCAAATAAAAGGGTCAGAGCAAGTTATAATCGATAATCAGGTAAGAATGGTCGAGCTAGGTCGGCAGAGAAGCATAGCTAATTCTAGGGTGATAACCGCAACAGCTGAGTTCAGTAAATATGTAGAATCTTATTTATCTACAGCTGAGTTAAGAGATAATACAGATCGAACCATTAAGTATTCAAATATGGCGCTGAACATAATAGAAAAATATACGGTTGAACTTCAAAAGAGAAAGACGGATGTATTAGCAGAGACCATTACAGATTGTTATAAAAAACTTGCAAATAAGAAAAATTTAATTCAGAAAATTGTTGTGGATTCAGAAACTTTGGATATTCAATATTTATCCGAAGATGGCAAGGAAGTTTCCAAGGATTCTTTATCTGCAGGTGAAAAGCAATTAATGGTGATTTCAATTTTGTGGGCTTTAGCTATATGTTCAAAGAAAAAATTGCCAGTAATAATTGACACACCATTATCAAGGTTAGATTCGCTACATAGAACATCATTGATTACAAAATATTTTCCTAATGCAGGAGAACAAACCATTATTTTATCAACAGATTCTGAAATAGATGCGGGGTATTATAAATTAATAAAGGAAAATGTCGGAGATGAATTCACATTGAACTATGATGAAACAACGAAAAGAACCTCAATTGAGAGAGGGTATTTGATTGGAGCAGATATATGATAATGAAGCAGGTACGTCTTTCGCAACAGGCAAAAGATCAATTATCAAGACTAAAAGGAAAAACAGGAATTAAAAATTGGAATGTTTTATGTAGATGGGCATTATGTTATTCGTTAAGTGAAAAAACAATTCCAACAGATATTCCTATTATTGCTGATAGTAATTTGGAGATGATGTCATGGTACACCTTTGGCGGTGATTATTATGAAATATATGAAGCACTTGTGAAAGCTTGGTGCATTCAAATGAACTTACCAACGGATGATGAAAATGTTTCTAAATACTTTCGATTAAATTTAGAGAGAGGGATTGCACATCTCTGTGGAACTGGATTTATTAAGAGTATTGATGATCTGGTAAATCTGTCAGTAAAGGAGAAATAATAGTGAGTGTATACTTAGATTACAATGCTTCAGCGCCAATTGATTTACGAGTTCTAGATACAATGATTGATGTTTACAAGAATAATATAGGTAATGCTGACAGTAGAACTCATAATTACGGAGAGAGTGTGCGTAAAGTTGTTGAGAACGCAAGAAGACAAGTGGCAAGTCTTTTAAGTGTATCAGTAGATGAAGTTTTTTTTACAAGTGGAGCAACAGAAAGTAATAACATTGCCATTCAAGGACTGAGAGAATATGCAAAAAAAAATAATAAAAAGCATATCATAACAACTGCAATTGAACATAAAGCTGTTTTAGAAACTGTAAGGCATTTACAGAGTGAAGGGTTTGAAATTGACATTGTTTCTCCAGATTTGTCTGGTCGGGTGAGCATAGATGAAATTCTTGATAAAACTCGAGATGATACTTTATTAGTCAGTGTGATGCATGTCAATAATGAGACTGGAATAATTCAACCGGTCAAGGAATTGGGCGAGGCTTTGCAGGAAAGAGATGTGTTATTTCATATAGATGCAACTCAAAGCTGTGGAAAACTCGTAGAAGAGGTTAGAAGCCTAAAGTATAATATGTTGTCCATTAGTGCACATAAGTTAATGGGACCACAGGGAGTAGGGGTTCTTGTTTTAAGAAAGAAAACTTACAGATTTCCACCTGTTAATGCGATATTCTATGGCGGTCAGCAAGAGCATGGGATTCGTCCTGGCACTATTCCTGTAGCCTTAACTGCAGGGTGCGGAAAGGCGTGTGAGATTGCTGAAAGTGAATATAAAAAGAATAATGCATATTTGCATGAAATAAAAGAGAAGGTATTAAATGAACTGAATGCTTCTGGAATTGATTATCATGTAAACGGAGATCAAAAATACTGTATAGACAGTACATTGAACATTTGTATTGATGGGGTTTCGTCAGAGGCACTTATGATTTCAACTAAACAGTATTGTGGTTTATCTAATGGTTCTGCATGTACATCAAAAAGCTATTCGCCAAGTTACGTACTTGTAGCTATGGGAATTCCAATATCACAGATAGAGAATTCTGTAAGAATTAGCTGGGGACCAGATATATCTATAAGTGATGTAATAGAAAATCTTCGAGAATTGCTAGAGATAGCTAAACAGATAAGGAATTAGATTAGGAGAGGGCATAATGGATCAGGAATTACGTTTAGAAATTATATATGAAAATAATTTAGATACTGAAAATTCGAGATATTTATACGGGAGAAGAACTTAATGTGGAAAAATTTGATCTTGATCAATTTATCCCAAGATCTTATATAGCGAATGATGAGTTGTGGAATCTTACACCAATGAGTAAGAATCTTAATTCAAGCAAGAATAATAAACTGCCACCATGGGATAAGTGCTTTAAAGCGTTTGCAGAAAATCAATTCTATTTGTATCATTTAATATTTACTATAAAAGATACGACATTGCAAAAAAAATTTGAAAAAAGCAGACGCCATAACTTGAATTCAATATGGGCATCAGAGAGTTTGTACATAAAGGGGAATACGGAAGAACAATTTATAAATATTTTAAAGCATAATTTGAAACCAGTTTACGATGCAGCACAATTGCAAGGATATGATTTATGGTGACTTTAAAACAAGAGAACACAACAATTGAGTATTATAATTAAAATACGGATAGCTCGAACCTTCATGTTGTCCATAAGCTCCTTCCCTATGCCTTCCGTCAGTTTTTGTGAAAGGTGCAACAATAGGATCTGTTCCCATCTGTATTGCTATTTATATGATCTGCAAGGCACTTGACCGCACCAGCGGCGCAGGCGACTTTCATCGTACCCTCCAGATAATAACGCGGCTATGCAACATGATCGGTCATGAGGCCCCAGATAAAACAGGGCAATTCCCTGGCTGTATATACCGCTCCCTAAAGACCATCTGTTAATTGCATATTACGCAGTGGCGGAGCCACCAAATCTTCTAAAATAGAGCCATATAATTTGTTATGAAGAGCCAGTAAGTTGATGGTGGGAGCCACCTCTTTGAGATGGCTCCTTGAAGTAATTGCCTCATTCAGATATTCGCCGTTTGCGCTGACGCATGGAAACATTTCCATCAATCATCATGATATACGCTGCTGGTACAATCCGATCCAGTATGGAATCAGCCAGAGCACTTCCTCCCAGTCTATCATGCCAGCCTTACGGGATGAATTGAGAGCAGATAATGGTAGAGGACTGTCCGCATCTGTACTCCATCAGTTCCAGCAAATCCCTCTGTTCGGTATCGGAAGTTGGAATCAGAAGGAACTCGTCCAGGATCATAAGGGAATATTTCTGATACTGTTTCATAAGCTGCTGGTATTTTCCCTGAATCCGTGCAGCTTCAAATTCACTGAATAGTTACTGTAAATGGTAGTCATACAATTGTGTGCCACATATCATTATAGAGATATTTCTCCGGATGGTACAGCCAACCGTTTAGATGGTACGATCTGACCGGCGAGGTGGTCCTGTTCGTGCGTGCAGATGGTCTTAGGAGACCAATCCGTCGGAATATTCATCCGGCATAAAAAAGCGGAACTTGATCCTATAAGAAACAAAGAACATATGCCACCGGAGCATCAGAAATATCTGGCTTATGCTCCGGAAGAATTCTTGTTCTGGGCCGATTCTGTTGGCAAGTCAACGAAAAAGGCAGTAGATTACTTTCTGACATCCGGTAAAGAACCTGAACAAGGATACAAGTACTGTGTCAGCCTCATGAAGACAGCCGACCGTTATGGGCAGCTCCGCATGGAAAAGG
>Ga0153947_1000311_pt1 | contig 23510 bp, 16 predicted proteins | sample TSNJ031MetaG_FD_104697 | JGI IMG/M metagenome (GOLD analysis project Ga0153947, IMG submission 104697) | Attine ant fungus gardens microbial communities from New Jersey, USA - TSNJ031 MetaG | ecosystem: Host-associated > Fungi > Mycelium > Unclassified | place: USA: New Jersey, Wharton State... | reverse complement strand
GCATCTTCTTTGCTATAGAAATACTGACGCTGGATGGCGATATTTCCATTCTCCACATCCTTCCGATATGTGGAAAGGACATAATCAAAGATTGGGTGATACTTGCAGGCCAAAACCACACCGTTATGCTCATTGATCTTGACAACTCCGTTTTGTACTTTAGCCGCCAGCTCATCATCATATGGTTTGTCGGAGCATATCCCACAGGCAATTGCTGTGGTCTTCGCCAGGCTTTGGAGCCGATCCATCTGCTTTTCATCCACTTCCACAAAAGGATTCTTTATAATGGTATCCTGCTTGCCGTAAAAGGCGATCTGCCGGTCACGGTGATAAATATCCGCCACATAATCCGGGGAAGATGGTGGGCGGATGGAAAATCCTTTCTTCTCCAAGACTTCAAAATAGGATTTATAGAATTCTGTTTTACTTTTCATAATGTGCCTTACTCCTGTAATTTTTATTAATATTGCTTTTAATTCTGCAAAAGAGGCAAAAAATACAGCTACAGCAAAATGCCGTAACCATCGCATCAACAACAGATTTATCCGGGATCCCGCGATTCCCTTTGCCAGGATATCATCATGTCAAACACATTGAACTGCTTCTTTTCATTCTCATAACCGGTATTTCCCAATAGCGCGATACATCCATAGGCCCTCCAGGCAGTCCACATGATACACCTTATTCAATTCCATACTTAATGCTCATATCCTTTGTCCTGATATTTTAAATACAACTCCTTCTGCGCGGCTTTAGAAAGCTCACCGCTATTTTCCTTGTTCCAGTCCTCAAGTTCGGCTTCATTCGTGCCAACAACTGAATTCAGCATATCCAATATCTCCATAACTAACTGTTCCGCAAAGAATGTGCGGCGGCTTTTTAGGTGTTTTTCAGATTTTTTCTCAGCTTCCAGACGGTTCAAGCTTTTCACCATTCCCAAAATCCGGTTGGCAATTATCTTATCCGCTTCCTTACCAAATTGCGCTTTTATTTTGTCCAAATGCTCTGTATCAGCACTGTACAAAGATGACATTTTTATCTTACTGTCTATATAATCAGCCTTCAGTGTCTTAAGTGTAAGATTATGCTCCAGAAGAAATTCTACCAAACTGTCCGCTTCACCCTTAACCTCCGGCGGCAACAGTTGGTATGCAATTCTTCCTTTTAGCGGTAAGATTGCTTTAATCTGAAATACCCGGTTTGCTATTTCATTCAATACCACATCGTCCAATTCCATTGATTCTTCAAACTTCTCTTCTCTCTCATATCCTCTCCATTGCCACCACGGATTGCCTTTTCCCTGCCGCCGGATATGGCACTCAAATTCATCCACCAGTTCATCACTGATTCTTCGCATATTTTCTACCGCAAGATTTTTCTGTTGGCCAAATTCTTTGATTTTGAGCGCAAAGGTATCCCTGATCATCTGTTTCCGGATGGCATTTGGAATTGCCGGATGGGTATAAGGATTCTTCACCCGTGACGAGGTATCCCAAAAGACTACGTGGATATGGGGATGTTTCTTCTCCTTATGCAAAGCACAGGCCCACTGCAAATGCTCCCTTTTAATATGATTCTTCTCGGCAATCGTCATGATATGATTCTCAATATATCGCTGCCAGGCTTTCTGATCCTTCAGCATCAGTTCATTCGCCGTCTCTTCATCAAAAGAAATAATACTCCTATACATCGTGATGTGCTTTTTAGAATTTTGATATACCAGACGGGCGATCTCTTTCCAGTCCGCAAATTCGGTAAGAGGACCTGGTTCAAGTTTTCCAAACAAACCATGTTCCATCCCCTCATTTTTTGCCACCCTGGGACGGGTGGCAATATAACGGATATGGGCATAATTCTTGCTGGCAGTGCTTTTATAATTAGGATTTTGGAATCTCTGTTTATAGATTAAGATGGATATTACCGCTCAACTCCTTTCAGCGATCCCATACATCTTTTGGTGGATCGTACAAGATATCATATGTCGTCCCGTCTATCGTTCTAAAAAATCGTTCCTGCTTGCTGCCAGCGTCTCTAACAGCTCAAAATCAAATTCCTCCACCCAGTTGTCTTTGGCAATCCGCTTCGCCTCTTCGATGTCCGCTTCGGTCGCTTCTGCGATGCTGACAATCTCAAAGTCCTCGCCGAATGCCATTATTCCGGAAAAATAAAAATTAATATATCCTTCTACACTCCAAAATGGGTGGCCATGGAAATCCGTGGCCCGCCCCTTATACCAATCCGGAATTACAAACGATTCTTCGCTATACGCGGTTTTTAGCTCTATTTTCAGCAATGTTCCTTCTCCTTTCTCATGCCTTTTATGATAAAAATCCGTATCCGGGAAAATTATATGGAAGTAATTTCCCGGAATACGGGGCAAAGTAAGCTTCTGGTTCTCTCATTTCCATACTGCTCTTCATATTCCTTCTTTCCCTCAAATACAATCGAGAGATTCCCATGAACATTCAGCCATTCAATGACAAACCAAAAGCCCAGTCCCCTCTGATCCGGCTGCCACATGCCCCGTTCATTGAACATGCCGCCCCGCAGGACATAATCCGCAATTTTCGGTTCTTCTCTCTGCACCTGCAGCATTCGATCCCGATCCTGCGTAATCCCAAATAAGCAATAAATACAGCCAGTACGGCGGCACTTGGTGGTGCGGAATTTACAGTCCGTATATTCTCCCAGGTACTCATGGAAGGAAATCTGCCCTTTTACTTCATTCTTTTTTATGTATGGCTCTATTTCCCCGTAACAATCGGCCCAGGGATGCTTTAGATCCAGCATTCTGATTTTTTCCTCCGGCCATCCCTGATTGCGGTAACCGTCATAAATAGTCTCAAGGATCTCATCATGATACTGATATAGATATCGAAGGATGTCTTGTTCCCGCCAAAAAGCCATGGGAGTGCTGTTCGGCTCTTTGCTCTGAAAGGAATTGCAGCCGCTTTTCAGCCATTTTCCCTTCCGCAGCTGGCTTTCTTCCGCCATGGTCGCTATGATCGGATACTTGCCGGTTCGCCTACTGAACCGGTGCATCGGCTTTTTCTTCATTTCCCGACAGCAGATATCGGACAGTTCGAAGGGCGCGTCCAGTAAAAAGCGGTACTTTGGCCGGTTATAGATGCTTAAATTACCATCCTTTCTTCTGTTGGTTCCTTCCAGCCGTTCCAACCGACCCTGCTTATAGGGTCCTTCCTTCGCATGCCTGGCTACCCAGACATAGCTTGCTACCTCCTTTCCAATCACCGGATATCCGTACTGAATCACCACCTCTTTAAACGTTATCTCCGGTTTTACCCAGGTCACATGTTCATAATGTTTGACAAATTGACGCAGGCCCTGGTACTCCAGTCCTGTATCCGCGAAAACTGCCGGTAATCCAGGATACATCTGCCGGAGAATATGTAAGAGCACTGTCGAATCTTTCCCTCCTGAGAAAGCCGCATAAACACAGTCCTCTCCAAATTCTTCGGCAAACTCCTGAATACGGAGCCGTGTTTTCTGTATCTTCACCTCAAGTGGCAAAGACTGCAGCATTTTTAATTCCGTTTGTGTTGGCATCTTTTATGAAAGGAGCCAGGAATCCTGTTGCGGTGGCCACCGCTCCAACCTCCTTTCCTATTTCATTATGTTTTTTCTGTTACATTCCAATTAATCATGATTAAAGTTCTTCCTTCCTTCAAAACAACAGTTGATCCCATACATCTTCCGGCGAGTCGTACTCCTCATCCTCAGCTGCACGGCAGGCACAAGCATAATTTTCCATCGTGGTGTGATAACGCTTGGTTTCTCCCATTAAGAATTTCACCCCACCCTCAAGACTGGGTGGGGTGGTTTCATATTCCTGGTAGAAACGATAGCGATCTGTTCGGGGTTCCGGTTTTGGTTCCAGCATATCTATAAATTCCTCATACCCAAACGGACATACCCGGCCAATCTCCTGGCAAGCTGCATTTAGAGACAGCAGCGTATCTGTCAGTTCAAGCTTCGATAGAACAATCTCGCCAATTTTTTCATTTGCAGCCAACTGAACCTTTATCTGCTCCGAACCGTGAACAGGCAGTTCTACCACCAATGTACCTTTTTGATGTTGTATGACTCCCGCTACCATAAACCTCCTTTCAGCGCTCCAGCTCATCATTTTCACTGGGCAATTTTTCAAAGCCTGCAAGCATTTCCTCCTGCATCTGTTCCAAGTTACGGTGGATACGCTGAGTCCTTTGATAAGGCGACGCATCCAGAGTCATCTTGATCTGGTTATTTTCATCAAATTCAAAGACCAGTTTGATTTGTTCGAAAGCAATATAGAAAGCATCACAAACCTGCTGGGTATGCGGATACCCCAAGCGTGATATATCAAACGGCGTCACCTTGCAGTTACTTGTCCATGAAAAAAGATTATGGGCAATATCAATGATCTGTCTGCTGGTCTCATCGAACCCACGGGTTGCACGCTTCATTGCAGCAAAGTTAATCCCCTCATAGCTGACAAACCTTTCTGCCTCCTTCTTCAGTTCCGGGTCATAAGATAATAAATAAAATGCCGCCCGGTAAGATGCATCCAGCTCCCTGCTGTTTCCACCTGCCCGCGCGGCCAACTCCAAATAACGTTTTCCCTGTGACATCTTTACCTCACCTTTCTAACAAATCGTCCATTTCTGATGTAAAATCCGATTTCTGATCAGAAAACCGGTTTCTTAATTCCTTTGTTTCTTCCTGACCGGTAGCCAATGAAAGCATATGCTCATCTTTATTATAGCAATAAACACCATTAGAGAGTATATCCTCCGGCTCCAGGACTCCCCCCTGATTAACGGAAATCACTATCGACTGTAATTCGGATGCATTGAATTCCTCTGTCACTTTCATTAAGATCACTTCATGGATACTACTCGGCATAATAAGCAGGTCAGCGTCTGAATTTTCTGCGATCTGCTGCAATACTTCCGGATACAGCATTACAGTTGCTCCCCATTTACCAGATGAATTACTAAGCACATATTGCTGATAAGATTCTATTTCCGCTGTCTTAGGCAAACCCTTTTCCACCTCCTTTATACCCATGATATCCATCATCACATCTTCTATACTGACTATGGTGGCCGGATTCTTTTTTATACAATTGGACAATGCCTCTTCGTATGCCGTATCAAACGAAACCTTCCATAAATCCAACATTTGATAATCGATCCTGGCAAATGCCGAAATAGGATCATCTGTTTCGAATTCAAGCCTTAATATTGCCGACAGGTCCGTATTTTCTAAATCCTTATGCGGAACATCTGTCAGCAGTTCCTTATTATAATCCCGGTTAATCAGCTGCACCACAAGCTGGTCCTTGATCTTGTTATAATCTGTTATATCTTCCGGCAAGCTTTTGAACTGCGTCGTTTTATTATCTAAGTAGATCTGCACCATCTCTTTTGCGATATTTTCTATACTTCTGCCATTCTCCTCATCCTCAAAGTAACTGTCCACATATATTCGGGGAACTAACGTATCATGTTCATTTTTGATAATCAGAGCTTCCAATTTTGTATCATTATTCTTATGAGATGTCACAATATCTACATTTGCTGACTGATGACCTTCCGGCAAATGTTCTTTTACCTTTTCACAAAGCTGACTTAAAAACTCCTGATAATCCATAACATCATTCCTTCTTTCTTAAATTATAGTTTTTCTGCAAGACGCCGCAGATGATCTGTATCCTGTAAAAAGCTATTGATTTGAAAATCCTTTTTCTGCATATAATCCACGCCCAATGTAACTGCTTCATTTAACATCTGATCAAATTGATCCTGGGTTCCTTCATGAGCAATGTTCATCAACACTTTGAGCAGTAAGAAAAATGCGGCTGCATCGATCTTACCGGACTTCATATGCATTTTGGCAATGCGATTCGCCTGCTGTTCGACGATACCTTTGATATCTTCAAGATGATAGACCGCCAGCAACTCCTGCCGGATAATACCAGCAATGAAATCCACATCGTCCCTATATCCTTCCACTGATAGACCCTTTTCTACAAATTGCCTTACCAACTCGGAAGTGGTCGTATGGTTTCTGGCCGCCAGCCGATCCAATGCCTTTAACATATCCGGCGGGAAGTTGATCGAGCGTTTCACGCTTCTTTCCGGCATAATCCCCTCCTTTCCATGAGGTTCCAAGCAGAACCCTCACATATTGATAGGAACCCCGTTGCAGGCTTTGCCTGCAAGCTGTTTCCGTGGCGGGTGGAACCCACCTATTCCTGCCTTAAGATAAGTCCAAAATCAAAGATTTTGGCACTTAAAAAACCCCCTGCCAGTGGACAGGGGGAAATATCGAAAATTAAAGATAACAACTGCTTCGCTACCTATTCTACAGCAACTTTAGTCTTATCATAAATATCTACCAGACAAGACTCTTCCAGAAGTTGATAGAATTCATTAATAGTGTTATGACTTTGATTATCACTAAATCCAGCTTTTCTATTTTCACTAAAAGTAAAACTGATAATTTTCTTTGCTCTTGAAAGAGCAACAAAAAATGCACATCTATCTTCCATTGGTTGATTTCTAAAATTCCAAAACGCACTATCCTCTAAACCAACAAAATAAACTGCGTCATACTCCAAACCTTTACTTTTGTGTATTGTCATAATTGGAACTGAATTAAGTCCCTCAAAATTATTAATAGCATTTTCCAGATCAAAAGCTATTGTATTAAGTTCCAACCACAATAATCTTACAATATCCCCTTTTACTTTATTCAGGTAACACCCCTGCGAGTATACAGGAAACAAACTTTTTATTTTATCAGTTTCATAAAATTCCAAAATTGATTCAATTACTCTTTCAAATGATTCAATTTTGTTACATATTGATAGTGTATTTCTACATTCATTCAAGAAACTATATAGACTCCTCTGCTTATTTAATAAAAAATCTGGCGAGTCTATCTTTTGATCATATATGCTATCAAAATAAAGCATAACTTGTTCCCAACTTTCAGGATTTCTTTGGGGTAATAAAAGCTTCAGTGTACTTAATATAAGTACTGTTAATGGCTCCTTTAAAAGATCTTGGTATTCAGTCTCTAGTCTAGCCTTGACTCCTAACAGTAATAAATAGTTTATAATTTCAAATGTGTATTTTTCAGGCTTCTGTTTACAAAGAATACAAATATCATTCAATGCTATCCCCTCTTCACTCAGGCGCACTATATCTTTTGCAATAATTTCTGCTTCCTGTTTTGCATCTTTAAACTTATATAATCTGATTTCACCATCGCTTCTATTCCATTTAGGAGAGCATTGAATTTCTTTAGATTCATCCTTCAACAATCCATACATCATTTTCTGCAATTCAACTAATCTTGGTGCTGATCTATGATTCATAAGTAAAAACCTTTCACCTGCTAGAAAGTCCTGACAATAATCCCGAAATGCAGTCTTCAAAGCTCCTGCCCATAACATAATTCTTTGTTTATTGTCACCTACTGCCGTTAATACACAGGATGTATCCATGAAACAAGTTTTAACAAATTGATATTGCAATAATGTGGTATCTTGGAACTCATCTAAAAAAACATGTGAATATGTCAACAATAACGCTCTCTTTATATATTTGTTTGTTCGTATAATATATTCAGCCAAACGTGTAATCATCTTATATGTAAGACAAGGCTTAACTGTATTACTACCCTTAATAAGTATCAGCCATGCCTTTTCATTTATTCCTGTCTTCGACTCCACTATAGGCAACGTAACTGAAGCTAACTGACTGTCCAAAAAGGAAATCAAGCTACTGGCTGATAGACCTTTCGTGTTAACAAAGCCAGCTTCTTCAAAGGCCCGCATAACCCATTCACTCTCATTTACCAAATAGGCTGAATCTGGTCGACATATGTCTGGTAAACTGTTAATAAAGTGATCCAAAATTCTTTTAGCAAATGCATCATAAGTCAATGAAACAAAACGTTCCCTAGAGGTTTCTCCGCATCTAGCTTGTACGCGCTTACTTAAATTTGAAGATGAATCTGCTTTAAAACTGATGGCAAGAATCTTCCTTGGCAAAGTACATATATTAGTTTGAAACAAATAGCAAGCCTTTTGAGCCAGTAATTCCGTTTTTCCTGCTCCCGGTCCAGCTACAATCAATACATTACTTTCGTCCTTTATTGAAGCTAATGCATTATCCTCTAAGGTCAGGCCATCCAAAGGAAGCCAATTATCACTTAATATTATTTTATTTTTATTCATGCTTACCTCTACTATGATTTAAGTTTTCCCATTAATTAAATCTTCGCATCTTTTCACCACACTTTTTAGAACTTCTGGTGCAAAATCAACTAATTTATCTGGTTCTATTTTTGATAGTGCCAAGTAATGTGTACTTGGTTTTCCCCGATTAAGAAAGAAATAATTGTACCAAACCATAAGTTTCCGTTGTTCCTCACTATAAGTTTCTCCATCACCACCATTTTCTTTAAGCGTATTTCTTATATCCTTTTCTACACGTATCAAATAATCTGGATCCAAAGGGTTATCCGTCTCGATATCAGCTATTTTTATTTTTTCTTTATCTTCTGATTTCTTTTTAATATATGGTCCCTCTTTTTCACTTAGAATGCCCTTGTAAATATCTCCAAATTTTTCTAACATCAGAAAATCAATATCGAGTGGAGACGAAAAGAAAACATTGTATTCTTCCAAAAGATTTATCCAAGAAAATAGTGCTTGGTCATCCTTTTCTAAAGGCCAAGTGTGCATATCATCTAATTCCGCATCACTTAATATGCCTTTCTTAACACTTAACAATCCCTCCCTTGATATTCCTATAGCAAGCAACTGTTTTAAAACATATTTTATACGTCCCCATCCACCGCCATCTCTCTCTCTGTCCAGATCAAGAAGTGTAACATATGGTATCTCTAAATCATTAAGCAAACGCCAAAAATGATTTACATGTCTTCCCCCCAATGGAACAACCGAAATTCCACTACTGTCAATATTATGCCCAGATAAATCTAAAAGCTTTGGAATAATAATCTGTTCACTATCCCCCTCCCCCAAAATCACTAATTTGGCAAAATACATTTCCGGATAGGCCTGTACTGCTTCTTTAATAAATTTGTATTTGTCCTCATCCTTCTCTTTGGATGGAAATCGAATAGCCCTTACATATGTTGACAAATCTTTGTCGCTTAACCGTAAATAACGTATATTCTCTGGATTCAATCGTTTTACAATCGCAGAAGAATGGGTCGCAATTATTGTTTGAGCATTATTATTCAAGGATATTTCCTCAAATTTTTTTATCAACTTACCTACTAAATGTGGGGAAATATGATTTTCTGGTTCTTCCACTGCCAGAATCGTTAAGATTGGCGGAACAATATTGAATGTCTTTTCCACTTTCCCAGATTCAATCTCTTTTCTTATTTCATCCTCAACTGCAAGTATACTGTTTACCATTGATATGTAAAATAATGAACGCAACCCATCTCCCATTTCATCTATTTTATACTCTCGTCCAGTCACAGTAGGAGAAAAAACAACTTCAGATTTTTTCATTATCGAATCCATATTTGTATTATTAAACTGAATATCGGCATTCGAATATCTATAATCTGAATCATAATTTTTCCATTGATCATGTATAGCTGTCTTTAAAACCGAAACTCCATCTTCTTTAACAAATACTGTATTTAATTCTTCTATTTTCGTTTTAATACCATCTTTTGTTGTATCCGTCCAGTTAATACCTTCCATAATGCGATACATCATTGTTCCTGATACATTTTTTAATTGCTTTGAGGGGTCTCGGACAGCCGGGACATAAATCATTCTAATCTTATCTAAATCATGCCTATTCGCGCTTCTCTTATGACGTTCTTCAATATCATCAGCTTCAGGGCACCCAATATAATAGACTTTTGATTCAATGGAACCCTCTATACCTATCCCCTTTTCCCAAGATGCTTCTAACCTAATTCTTAAATATGGAATCCCTCCTGGTTCTTCTACCACAAAGTGATTAAAAAATACAGGAACATCATATTTTCCCTCTTCTTCTTTATCAAGCTCAGGAAAAGAAAAAACTGCTTCAATATATAATTCTTGAATAACCATATCCTCTGGCTCTATACCTTGTGGCAAATGAAAATCACTACGTAGTAAATTTCGATCACTTGAGTTTTCTGCAAATAGCTTCAATAACGCTTGTAATGCACTGGTTTTTCCGCTACTGTTATTTCCAATCAATGTTGTTAGGTCTTTAAATAAGATTTCCTGCTCTTGTTCTCCAAAACAACGAAAATTACACAATTTCAGTTTCACTAATTCCATTATATCGCCCCTTTATTAATTAAATTCATAAATGTCAAAATATATCCCTCAATGACATATTATTTATTAATTGTAAAGCCTTAGACGATTTGTTTCAATAGAAAGTTTATCGTTCTTCTCTTTCTTCAACTTCCATTACTGTTTCTTTTAACATCAGTTTTCTATAACTATCTAAATCCAGATTAAAGTCTTTCCCCTGCGGCGTCTGAATAAACACCCGATAGCCCTGTTCCTGATATTTCAATGCACACTCCTCCGCCCGCACCTGACCATGATTATGAACCGACCCATCTGGTAGCTTCCCATCCACATCATTATCATAACAAAATACAATCTCCTCAATCTCCAGGTGACACTTCAAATACCGCTGCAATGCCTTATCTGACAAACAGCCTTCCGATACCCGATGATCCTCCCGCCAATCAATCCCATGCAGCTTACAAAGTGTTGCGTGACTCATAGCGTCAATCGGTGCCTCAAACTCATACACCCGGTTTGACCGCCCCTCCATCGTAAATCCATAGGTCTTATCCGAATTTGTTACATCCTGCCGGAAGTTGCTTCCCTCCATTGGTGCCCGCAAGGCACAATACCTTGCTTTTCCATTCTCATCATACCCAACAAACGCACAATTGTGAAAAACCCTTCCATTCCGCTCCGTCCTGGCACCATAAATCTTGCCCCCCTTAATCATTTCCGCAACAATCTCATCATCAATCTTTCGGGTAATGGTCAGATAATCAATAGTTCTCATAAAGCTCTTATCCTGTGGCGGCAGCACCAATTCTCCCCGTTCTTTTTTCTCCACCGGTGCAACATAATGCTCCGTCAGCTCATAAGCCCGGCACCCTAAAATCAGCTCCACCGCTTCTTTAAAATCGGCAGCACCCAAATATTCCTTAACAAAATCAATGATATTCCCCTTCTTGTCACCAGAAAAGCAATGAAATCCTTTTCCGCTCTTAAACAGAAACAAACCGCCGCTATGCTTCACATGAACCGTATTCCGGTCTCCCTTTTCAATTTTAAATCCCTTTTGAACAGCAAAATCAATCAAATTCGTATCAAATACCTGCCGCATCTGTTCTTCTGTAAACGGTAGGGGTCTTTTCTGTGTTTGCATGTATCTGCCCATGTATCCTCCCTTCCAAGCAAAAAGTGCCAGCAAAATGGTATCTTACCGCTCTACCAGCTCCAACCTATTTCTCTGACTTTAATCACTTCTGCGCTATCGTTCCATCTCCTCCTCTTCTGCATGCTCATGAATATACTTCAGCACATCCTTCGGGTCACAGCAGGGCACAAACTCATGATTCTGATAGTCTGCCAGAACCGCTTTCATTTCCTGTGGCAATTTATCATTATCTACATGAATGTCACAGGCCACTGGAGCCGTATACCCGTAATCATAAGGATCATAGGTATCTCACAAAAATTGACGCACCTGCTCCGACATTTCTTCTTCGCTCTGGTTAATACAGCCATACTTTATCAGGAAATCCGTCCCCCAATGCTCGCCAGAAGACAATAAATCCTGTTCCAGCAAGGCGATACATAAATTCCCGTTCTCCTTCGACTGCACTTTTATGTAAGGCATTCAGCACGTTCTTGGCATAAGCCTTTTCTTCCGTCAGGTAATCTGCCTGAAGCTGCCCATAGTTAATTTTGGGCAACACGTTTTTATTAATGTAATCCACATAACGATTCATGATACTATCGTCCATACTTCCTCTTACTGAACTATTTCATTCGGAAATGCTTCCGGTTCCAGTTGTACCTGCAATTCATGAACCTGTGGTAAAATACACTCTGCTTTATGAATGATATTATCCAGCAAGCAGTTCTCACCCGGTTCATTTTTCATCGCTGCCTGCAAAACAAGGTTATAGATTGTCTTCATTTCATCATTTGTAAAGAGTGGTGTCGTCTCTTGCTTAAAATACTGCAGTAGCTCCTTTTCAGCAGCCGTCATACCAAACAACTTACTTGCATAAACAGCCTGCTGATAGGCTTCTCTATGAGCAATTGGCTCCCTTGAACCATCCTTATGCAGCATATAGCAATCCAGCCCATGCTTCACCGCTTTTTCTGCATCCAGCGGACCGGTCAGCTCCATATCATCTGCCGTATAACCATAATCATACAGCCGGTCATGGTTCAAGCGTTTCACATAATTGTCAATCGCCATCGGTTCCACCGCCTCCCAAAAAAGACCATGCCCCTGAACCACTGCTCTGGCAAGCTGCTCCGGCTCCTCCACCAAAAATCGTTTTCGTTCGACGCTGCCATATCTCTGTGTAATGGATTCCCAGTTCTGGTTATAATCCCTGTAATCAAACACACGGCAGTCATTGGGATTCTTAAATACCACTTCCACACCTGTGGGTGCAAAAGAATGGGTACAAACATAATCCAGATGCTGCTGATAATCAATCTCCAAAATATTGCCCATTACTTTGTCGTCATCCATCCCCTGCAGCTCAATCCAAAAAGCTTTGATATGGTCGCTCCGGCAACCGCCATAATAGAGCCAGGTGTTATACGTACTGGTCTGAGCAATATACACACTCCGTTCCGGAAAGCACCAGGTGCCGCTGTCACGGCTTAACCACAAAAAATGCCGGTTACCATATCTCTCCCCGGCAGCTTCCTTAAGCATTTCCTTATCATATTCAAAGTCCGATTGAAAATAGTTCGTGTTATGTTCAACGACTTTTTGTAATGTCACCAGGACATCCACGTTCATAAAAGAAGCATTTGTCCGGAACTCATACCCCTGATGCTTAAGGCTTTGCCGCAGCTCTGCGATGATTTCTTCTCTCGTTCCACGAACAGAGCTTCCATTATGTTGATGCTGTTCTCGAAACCTGTCTCCCATATCCACCGGCAACAACTTCAGTTTCTCACCATAGGGTAAGATAAAATTGCACACACCTTTGGGTTGATGGTCTGCAAACGGTATTTCCGCAAATATCTGGCGGATATCACCCACTGATGCAGATGGTTTCTGCCGGATTTCATAAAGTTTGTCACGGGATAGTGTGAGTGTCCATAATTCATAATCATTTACCGCCATCTTTGCCAAAGCATTAATCGTACTGTATTCCATGCTCACCCCCCTGTTCCTGTTCCTGTTCCTCTGCGTGTTCCCAACTTTCTTCCAGTTCCGGCAGACTATCTACCAGCTTTTCCATCACCTGCAATAATTGCTTCTCATCATCAAAACGAATGGTATCGTCATTCGTTCTACGAAAGGTACAGGCACTATGCAAAACCATTAATTCTTCTTTACTAAAAAACTGTTTTTCATCCACCAGACCAGCACGAACAACAAAATCCTTTTTTTTAGATTGAAAATTCGATTCATAATAATGTCCCCAATGAACCCCCGTATCATCATAATCGTACTCCCATGTTACAAAGCTCAATTCCTGATTTTGCTTCATTTTTGCCGCTAACACAGCCTTTCCCATCTCCGCAATCAGACGAAACCCGCCTTCACCTATTGCAGAAAACGGTTCCGCCCGATCAAACAACCGGTATACTTCCCGCATATCTTTAAATAGCTGTACAACTTCTTTCTGCTCCTGTTTCACAAACTGATTGCGATTGAAAAACAAATCACCCACTACATTTAAACGGCATAGTTCAATTTCATTTTTCTCTATAACAGTCCATATGCCATCTGTTTCGATACGGCCCGCTACCTTATATCCCTGCATTCTCATCCGTCCAAGAAATGCCAGCCGGAACCCTTCCATTACTGCATGTTTCATCAAAATCTCCTATCGTGCATATTCATCATCTTCTGTTTCCTCTTCATATTCCTCCATCTTTGTAAGTTCAAATCCCTGCTCTTTGATATTTGTAAACCATTGTGACATAAATAGCTTCAAGTCTTTGACCTGAGCCGGTTTTACATTCTCTACCTCATAAAAAATCCCCATGTCATCCTGCAGATATGAGGTCGGATAAATCGCTTTATTCTGTTCATCCACACAAAACGTAATTTCCGGCGCCCGCATCGCATCCCCATTTTTCTCATAATAATGTGCGATACTATATTCACCATCACCGATATTCTCAATTACCAGCTTATCAAAATGGAGTGCCTCCAGTCTCATATAATATGCCTGATGGAAGATTGGTTCCGCAAACACACACAACTTTCTGTAAAGGACCTGTTCCAATGTCAAAGAGCTGGTATCGGTATCCGTCCCCTTTTCTCCATCCCCCAGGGCATCCTCCCCATCCGTTCTAAATTCCAATGCCAAGTCAAGCTCCACCTTCCTTTTTTGCAATTCTGCCAAACGTGCTTCATTAGGAAATAGCATAGAAAGCTGAGCCTTCGCTGCCCCCAGCTGCTGTTCCAGATTCTGTAGGTCTCTCTCCGTCTCCAATTGATATTTTTTAATCCGCTCCACCAACTTTTCAATTCTTGTAATATTTCCAAGCTCCGATTCTCCCAGATCCGCAGAATAATGCTGATTTCCTTTCAGCTGAATCGAAAGGTCTCCAAACATAGTTCGCACCAAGCGAATCGGGAACCCGGCGTAGCATCCCACCGCCATAGCATCATCCCGTGACTTTCCCAGTCTTCTGGCTAACACCATAAAATGCTCTGCCGCTTTGGTTCTCTCTGTATGAATCCGTCCCTCCAGTTCCATGGAAAACTCTCCGGTAAGATTCTCCCGGGCAGAGATAAAATCCGCTTTCAGCCCTTCCAGCTTCTGATATCCTCTTTCTATTTCTCTGGGATAACTCCTGGTAACTTTCTCCTGCAGCTGATTCCGCTCATTCTGCCATGCCGACTTTAGAACGGTCAACCGGCTGATTTCATTATCCGTCTCCATCTTTTCCTTGATTCTTGGATCGGATGTTGCAAGAGCCTTAAACTCCGCATATTGAAGCACGGTATCATCCATATCCTCACAGCTCCGAAGAGCTGAACGCCCGGTCATAATCTGACTGATATACCGCTGCTTCTGCTCTAAAATCTGCCAGAGGTAGGCGTCAAAGGTATTCTCTGTAATATAGTTAAAGATGGATATTTCTTCGTTTGTATTTCCCTGCCGAAGGATACGTCCGTTTCTCTGAATCAAGTCCGACGGCCGCCATGGAACATCCAGATGATGGAGGGCAATCAGCTTATCCTGGACATTCATGCCTGTCCCCATTTTTTCCGTACTTCCAATCAGTATCCGGATTCTGCCATTCTGCACATTCTCGAAAAGAATTTCTCGCTGGACATCACTTTTTGCATCGTGAATAAAAGCCATTTCATCCTCTTTTACCCCCTGACGAAGGAGTGCTTCTTTGAGGGCTTCATAAAAATTATAGCTACCATCATACTTTGGTGTTCCTTGATCACAGAAAATCAACTGTGTTGACTTCTCTCTTTCGGTCTGGTGATAGATGTCAGCAGCATTTCTGGCACAGACATTCAGCTTTGTTTCCGAGTCATCCGGCAGGGTGGAATCCACCGCCCTTGGGTCTACTGCCAACAGCCGTGCTTCATGAGTCAGCTTAAGGAAATTGTCCTCCGAACTGTCTACCCTGCCATCCCGGATCGCCTCCGCCCGTTCCCCAAGCTCCATCACCATCTGCTTCTGCTCCGGCGTGATTTGGGTCTTTATCATCTGTACCTTTCCGTCTTTCAGTCGGGGAACCGGCAGGTCCAGCATATCCGCCGTTTTAATATCGGCAATCACACGGAATATTCCCATTAACTCCGGGATATTATGAAACCGGGCAAAGCGGTTTTTCATCTGATATCCGTTGCCTTCCGGTTTGATTTCCAGGGAAGTCTCTACTTTTCCAAAGGTGCTGGCCCAGGCGTCAAACATCAGCAGTCCTCTCTTATCCAGTTCTCTTGGCTGCAAAGTTTTCTGCATCACATATAATTCCGCCATGGAATTGGAAATCGGCGTTCCAGTTAAATAAATCACGCCTTTTCCATTTCCAATCTCATTGATGTACTGAGCCTTCATATGCATATCCATGGCACGCTGGCTGCTCTGCCCGCTGACACCGGCAACATTCCTCATTTTTGTATAGGAGAAATTATTTTTATACACATGGGCCTCATCCACAACCAGACAATCAACACCCAACTCTTCAAAGTTGATCACATCGTCTTTTTTTTCCGCATTATACAGCCTGTCATAGCGAAACTGCAGGTTCTTACGAAAAATCTGCATCTGCTTGAGAGACCAGCTCGTCCCGTTCCTGGATTTTTCCTCACTGATAGCAGCAGAAATACCTTCCAGCTCGTCCCGCATCGCCGCAATCTGCCGTTCCCTGGATAATCCAATCAGTTCAAAGGAGGAATGTGCCATGATGATAGCATCGTAGTCCCCGGTCGCAATACGGCTTGCAAACCTGCGCCGGTTCTTCCGTTCAAAATCCCTTTTCTCCGCAACCAGAATATTAGCACGGGGATAAAGCTTCATATATTCATCTGCCCATTGACCGACTAAATGGTTGGGAACCGCGAACAACGGCTTGTGGATTCTTCCCAGACGTTTCAATTCATAGGTTAACACAATCGAACTAAATGTTTTTCCGGCGCCAACCTCATGTGCCATCAGAAGATTTCCGTCACTGTAAATTCCCATTGCCACAACATCCCGCTGGTGCTTACGCAGGGCAATCTCTTCATTTATGTCCGGCAGGATCAAATCATCTCCATTGTAAGTACGGGGACGGATGTTATTGAACCGTTCATTATAAAGGTCTGTTAGCCGGGCCCCCCGTTCCGGATCAGCAAACAGCCAGCTTTCAAACTGGAGCTTTAGTTGCGCCTGCTTTTCCCGGGCCAGTATGGTTTCCGCTTTATTCAGGACATACCTCACTTTATCTTCCCCTGTTGCGGGGTCTACATAATCGACTCGATCCTTTACCTCTACCGACCTTAAATTCAAAGAGGACTCCAGTATTTCATAGGCATTCATCCGCTCAGTGCCATAGGTCTGATTTACCGTAACCGATGTTTTTTCATTGCCCTTGTTGGTTATAAAGTAAGCTGCGCTATATTTGGAAAATTCAAGCTGAATCGGATGATAACCATTCCGGTTATATAACATCGTCTTCATAGTGTCATACATAAATTGCTCATAAACATCCTCCGGTATCCAGGTACTGCCCAAAGAAAAACTGATTTCCTCCGGAGTCAGCGGAGTCGGCTGTACCTCCCGCAGTGCTGCTACATTCCTTGCAAAACGCTCCGGCTCCTGCTCTGCCTTCAACATCGCTTCTGCCAGTTTATCCTTCACATATCCGGACAAATATTCTTCTGCCGTCTTCCATCCCCCATATGGGTCCCCGGAATATTCTGCCGGATCCTGATAAATCCTGTTCCCTAATTCCTCAATGATTTCATCTGCTGCAGCCTGATTGTTCTCCGGCTTATAATACAACAGGGACATATATTGCAGGTCAACAGATCCTTTCATATTCAAAGAAACCTTAAGAGCTTCCTCCGCAGAAAATACTACGGTTGGCATTGCCTTTGGCTTAATTGTCGCCTTAAAAAACATCGCGGTTTTCTCATAAACACCTTTTTGCTCCTTGCATTCCTCCTCGATGGAACGCAAAAGCGGTGCATTGGAATCCCTGGCATAGGCGGCTACATTTGCTCTGGAATTCAGAAAACCATTGGCTGCAACAAAACGGTCATACGTCTGATTAAGATGTATCAGTCGGGTTTGCAGATGGGCTTCATATTCCGATGAGGAAAGCTTCTTCTCCTGGTAATCCGGATCCGATTGGAACGCAATTAAGTCCCGGACGATTCCCGTCAGCTCCACCATGCCCTGTATCCGCTCCGCTTTTTTAGCTGAGATATCCTGACGGTACATCCGGGAATGTTCCTGAAAATAGATGGTATCTTCTATCACTGCATAACTGAAATTCCGCACATCAGGACTGGCCGGCAGCGACTCGCTGGTTACGGTCTTTTCTTCTGCATATTCCGAGGTCGCTTCCTCATAGGTCCCTTCCAGGTAAAAAACCGCCTGCTCCAACCGTTCCTGTAAATCATCCTCCGGGTTTGGATGGCAGGCTGTTGTTTTGGCATTTCCAAACATACTTTCATCAAATACCATAGTTCCCAGAACCATTTCCGGATGGTCAATGAAATAGCTGTTCATGGGAATGCCGTTTTTATTTTCTTCGATGGAAAGCCATGGGCTGTTCTCCTCATCCGGGACAATCTCCCTTTCCCGCTTTTTCAGGAACAGAATATCGGCGGTTGCCTCGGTTCCAGCTACCGCTTTAAATGCATTGTTCGGCAGACGGATGGCACCTAACAGTTCTGCCCTTTGAGCAAGATACTTACGATTCGTCTGGTTCGCCTTATCCAAGGTGTATTTTGACGTGATGACTGCCACAATACCGCCTGGTCTAGTTTTATCCAGCGATTTTGCCAGAAAATAATCGTGTATCTTAAACCGGTAACGGTCATAACGCCTGTCACTCACCCGGATATCATTAAAAGGAATATTCCCGATAACCACATCGAAAAACTGATCCGGATAATCACAGTCCTCAAACCCTTTCACCTGAATTTCTGCTGTGGGGTACAGCTGCCTCGCAATATCGCCGGAAATGGTATCCAGCTCCACACCATACAGTTGGGACGCTTCCATGCTGCCAGGCAGTACTGAATAAAAGTTGCCGGTTCCCATCGCCGGATCCAGGATATTTCCACTTTGAAAACCTAATTTCCCAAGTGCGGCATATATGGATGATATGATGGATTGTTCCGTGTAATAAGCAGTTGTGGTACTCTGCTGGGCAGACAGAAATTCGTCTTCCGTCAGCAGGGATTTGATTTCCCCATACTCCGTTTCCCAACCGCTTTTACCCGGTGTCAGTGCATTGGCAAGCCCTCCCCATCCGACAAAGCGGGCAAGCACAATCTGCTCGTCTTGTGTGACAGCACGCCCCTGTTCCTGTAAATCCTTAAGCAGGCGAATTGCAGCTATGTTGTTCCGACATTTGGTTTTGGCACCACCTTCATACAGATGATGTTCTTCCGAAAAGCGATAATTTAATTCTAATTCTACATCTGCTTCATCTGATTCCGCAGTTTGCCTGTCTGACAGACTATCCTCATGTTCTGCCCTAACCAAATCTCCCGGTTTCATGTGATCTGGTTCAAGTCTGGCATCAACTCCGTCACCATCCTCCAGCTCATAAGCCTCGTCTTCTTCCTGAAAGGCATCAAATAAATTCAGCTGTATTTGCCAACTGGCACGTCCGGTTTGCTCTTCCTCCCAACGCTCCATATCGGACAGCCTTGGCTCTTTACCCATTTCATCCGGGATGGAAAAATCATCAAAAATGTCGTCCTCTTCCCGTGGATATATCCCCTCTAAAATCAACTGTTCAATCCGATCAGCCAACTCCTCGTAAGAGATGAGAAGCGACTGTTGGTCAATCTGAAAATGTAGTCCCTCTTCCTGCGCAATCGTATTGATAACCACTCCGCTTAATAAACCGGCCACGTTCAGACCATGACAGATTGTTTTCAGAAACGCTTCCCTTTTCGTATCACTTTCGTTTTGCTGAAAAAAAAGAATAATGTCTGCCTGCCATTCTTTCATATGCGGTACAGGGTTTTCCATACAGAGAATTGCATCAACAATTTCAAATAATTCCTCTTCAGTCAGTAATCCGCTGCTGTCTGCCTTTTCTTCTTCAACCGGTCTCTCTGCGCTCCGCTTCGGTGGAACAGAAAAAAGGCCGTCAATGGACGGTTTTCTCTGCTCCACTGACGGCTTTTCTTCCTGTTTATGCTGTTTTACCGGTACTTCTTCACGAATTCCTCCAGAATCACTTCCTCTGCCATCGTGGTGATGGTGTTCATCCTCTGGATTCGTTCCATGGTATCCTCGGGAAGCTGCTGTTTCTTTAACATTTCCTGTATCAGTACTTCCTTCCGTTCTTCCACTTCCTGGTCTACCTGCCGAATCATCTCGTTGATTTTCCCCATTACGACTAAGCTGGACAGGCGATGTGGATAATTCGCCAACATGAATTCCTTCCACATCCTTCCGAACTTCCCTACCGCCAGGCTGTCCAGTTCCGGATTCTCTGATATCTGCAGGGCCGGTAGCATCATTCCTGTTTTGTTCTCCTGGTACTGCAATTCCATTAATGGCTCTTTCCTCATAGACGGTACTCCTTTCCTTTTTTATTGTCTCAATTTCCTGATTAATTTCCTTTAAGATTGGTCTGACAACGGAAACCGCATAATTTCCGATCGTCATAAACAACTCCAGACTGTTGAAATGATTAATGTTTTCAAACAGTTCCTGTTCAAACCCGATGGTCGGGATTCCGCATTTATAAAATACGGTGTATAACACGCTTTCCGCAATCAATCTGTAACATTCATTTTTTACTGCATCCGGGGGCATCCCATAAAGGATACTTTTTTCATCATTGACTGTAAACTGCTCCAGCTCCGGCAGCAACTGCATGGTTCGCTGCTTTACATACCCCTGCAGGCAGGCTTCTATGCTGGATGTTTCCGTATGATATTTCTCATGGAACCGTTTCATGATATCCGGATGGTATTGCTCCTCCAACTCCCAACGATACTTCATAACCGCCCGAAAGCTTTCTTCTGAACCATTGGTATCCATAAAATCGAATAGATATTTAAAACTGGCGGTTGGGTTTGCCATATCAATGACGGCAATCCCCTTTGCACCTTTGTTAATACTGCGGTTAATCCTGCGGTCGTGCCATTCGTCAAAGGTCGCCATCTGGGTAAAATCAGGACGCTGGGCATAGACCAGGACAATATTATCAAATGACCGTTTGTAATAGCGTGCAGCGGCTGTTAACAACCCTTTCCACTCCTCTGGATTCTTGGTGTACTCCAAAACCGCCTGATGGTACAGCTTCACAAGACTCGTAGCCTTGCTCAATTTATCACCCCCTCGTATACCGAAATTGATTAAATCTGTTCTTTTCATTAAAGTACAGGTTGTCCCAGATCAAATAGGTACTTCCTCTCCTGTCCACTATATAACTTCCTCAAAATCAACCGACTGATCTGTTTCTGCGGTTTGTATCCTGAAAAACAGTTCCAGAGCCTGTTCGATAATTCCTTCAATTTCTTTCTGGCTTTCTCCTGATTTGAAATATTTAGATATAACTGTTGGCTTTACTTTAACTGGCTGCGGTTTATTGCTTTTGGGCTTCTGTGACTTTTCTCCTGACAGAATCTGCAACACCATAGTGTCTGTTAATTTGCCCCTTTCGAAATATTCTCTTAACAGCTCTGCCTTTTTCGTATCAACTTTTAAACCATCTGAATCCAAAAAATCAACTATCATCTGCTGAATCTCTCTGTCTTCAATAAAGGATATCTCGTAGGCCGCTATAAATCCGATTTCATTCTTATCGACCTTTGACAATATGGAAGGGATCAATTTAGCAAGACGAATATACTTGGCAACCTTGTCTCTGGATAATCCATAATCCTTCCCTACTTTTTCATCGGTTCGGGACTTCGTCTGACTTTCAGACAAAGTTTTATTTCCCGTTATTCTATCAGGGTTTAAGAGCTGTTCAATCTCACTTAAAAGATCATTTCTTTTCCCCTGCGACTTCAGTGCATCATAGTGCTGTGCCAGACAATATGCCCGTTCCGAATGGCTCATATCTGCAAAGGAACGCTGATGCAGGTTTGTCTCCGTCACAATCAGAACAGCTTCTTCCATCGTCAAATGTTCTTTGATAATGACCGGACTTTTAGTTAACCCTGCAAGCTTAGCGGCATTGCGCCGATTATGTCCGCTCAAAATAACAAACCGGTTATCATCCGTATGCCATATGATGAGTGGAAGTAAAATCCCCATCTGTCGGATACTCTCTGCCATATCATGAAGTCGCTGGCCTTCATATAATTTGAACTTATGGTTCGGAAATGATTCCATCTGGTCAAAGTCCATTTCCTGAAGTCCTCCCTGCACCGGAATCGGTGCGGATTCTGTGGCTGCATCTGAATCAAAATTCAGCATTTCAGCAAAATCATCAAGGATAATCTTTGGCTTACCCAACCTGATTCATCTCCTTTCTGCCCTGCCCCTCCAGAAACTCCATGGTGAATTTATTATAGGCGATTGCCGCCGGATTCGCAGGCATATATTCACATATTGTTTTGTGATAGTTTACTGCCTCTGCTACCTTAATTGAACGTGGAATATGCGTTTTAAAAATCGGAACCTTGTCAGCAAAACCATACTGAATCATTTCATTTACCTGTGCCGACACAATGGTATTTGCTGACTCCATCGTAATCAGAATTCCTTCTATTGTTAATTGATGGTTACTGTTTTTACGAATCACCTGATAATGCTTCAGCAGTTCTGCCAGCCCCTGCGTGGATAATAATTCTGCCTGCGTCGGTATAATAATGCTGTCGGCGCACATCATGACGTTTATCATCGGGGTACCCATCTGCGGCATGCAATCAATGATAATATAGTCATACTGGCTCTTGATGGTATCAACATACTGGAAAAGGATCCGTTCCCGGAAATCCACGTTGCAAAGATTCCTCTCTAACGTAAAAAGCTGTGAGTTGGATGGAATAAGATCTACTCCGCAATTTGTTTTTATAATATACGCATCCATAGAAGGAAGGGGTTGCTCTTCAATCAGCCTGCGAATAATGGTGTTGATAGTAATTTCCAGCTTATTCACATTTTTCACGCCTAAGATAATACTTGAATGACCTTGTCCGTCAAAATCAATCAAGGCTGTACGATAACCCAGTTTTGCCAATCGTTCCGCAAGGGTTGTTGCTGTGGCTGTTTTGCCAACGCCTCCTTTCTCGTTCATTATTGCAATTACCTTTGCCATTTGCAAATTCTCCTCTCCTCCCACATAAGTTCAAAATCTCTTGGTAGATTCTGAAAATGATGTACCATGACATGAAATTGTGGTATAGTTTATTAGATTAGATTTCATAAAGTACAAAAATAGGGATAAAATTAGCAGCCTCTCATAAACCTGACGTTTATCAGTTTGTCTAACTTTATCCCTATTATAACCCCTTCCCCTTTTATCCTCTTTCCTTCTGCCATCACCAACTCTATGGCCGTTTTGCTGCTGCCGTCTGTCGCCCGGGCGCAGGCGGAAGGCAATAAAG
>Ga0153947_1000306_pt1 | contig 23796 bp, 20 predicted proteins | sample TSNJ031MetaG_FD_104697 | JGI IMG/M metagenome (GOLD analysis project Ga0153947, IMG submission 104697) | Attine ant fungus gardens microbial communities from New Jersey, USA - TSNJ031 MetaG | ecosystem: Host-associated > Fungi > Mycelium > Unclassified | place: USA: New Jersey, Wharton State... | reverse complement strand
TAGATGGCTTGATGGTAAGAATATAGAGGAAAAGGCACCTTAACATGCATTATATATAATTTTTCACGATACAATTAAAAAAAAATTTACTTTCGCACAATAATGGGATATAATTAATGTGTGAAAGTAAGGTGATGGAATTTGAGTAAAAAAGAAATTTTAGACAAAATGGTTGATAAAAATGGTGGTGTACTGCTTACCAGTGATGTGATTCGAGAGGGAATCTCTAAAACATACCTTATGGAATATGTAAAAAAAATGAATCTGGAGCGGGTGCATATGGGAGTCTACCTCTCATCGGATGCGTGGACAGATTATTTCTATCTTTTACAAATCAGATATCCACAAGTTGTTTTTTCACATGAGACAGCACTATATTTATTAGGCTTAGCCGAGCGTGAACCGTTACAATTCACAGTTACTGCTAAAGCTGGATACCATGCTAAGAGCATGTCGGCACAAAATATTAAGGTGTATCGCATTAAGAAAGAACTTTTTGAATTAGGCGTTGTTGAGGTAAAATCACCTTCAGGGCGTATTTTGAGAGCATATAATGCTGAGAGAACAGTTTGCGATTTGTTACGTAGCCGGAGCCAAGTAGAAATTCAGGATTTACAAAGTGCATTAAAAGAGTATACGAGAAGTAGTGAAAAAAATCTTCCGCAATTAATGCGTTATGCAAAAGAACTTCATGTAGAGAAACTGCTAAGACAATATTTGGAGGTGCTGCTCTAATGATCAGAACATCAAGACAATTAAAGGCATTGATAAGAAATTTGACACAGGGAAACAGTACACAGGCACAAATTTTTATTCGTAATTATGTAATGGAACGTTTTTTGGAAAGGATATCTTTATCTAAATACCGTAACAACTTTATTTTAAAAGGTGGAATGTTGGTGACGGCCATGGTTGGCCTGGACACTCGTTCTACAATTGATATTGATACAACCATTAAGAATATGCCATTGTCGGTTGAAACGGCAAAAGAAATGATAGAAGAAATTATCTTAATTCCGGTAGATGATGGGATGATATTTTCTATTAATAAGGTCTCGGAAATTATGGAAGAAGCAGAGTATAGTGGCATTCGTGCAGTATTGGATGCAAAGCTGGAAATGATGCATACACCATTGAAAGTTGATATTTCTACGGGGGATGTTATTACACCGAGTGAGGTTTCGTATTCATTTAAGTTAATGTTTGAAGAACGGACAATTTCAATCCTTGCGTATAATTTGGAGACTGTGCTGGCGGAGAAAATGGAAACCGTTATATCAAGAGGTATAGTGAATACGAGATTGAGAGATTATTACGATTTATATATTCTTCAGGAAGAATATGCTCATGTGATTGATATGGATCAGTTTTGTAAGGCTCTTCGTGCAACGAGTAGAAAGCGAAGATCCAGTCAAATTGTAGAGGATGGGGACTTCATTTTACAGGAGATCCTGGAGAGCAAAAGTATGCAGGATATGTGGGGAAAATACCAAAAGAAGTTTACTTATGCAGAAGATATTTCCTGGGGAATGATAATGAAAGCAGTTACTTCTTTATATACAGAAGGCGTATCTTTTGGCATAAAGTCAGGTATACGGTGATGGCTATTGCCTGCCAATCATCACATCACAAAATGCTTCTGATTTTACGAAGTTGCTGCAAGATGTGGGAGATAATAAGGTCAAAGAAGAAAATCAAAGTAGTAATGAGCTGTCATAGTCATTACTACTTTTTCTGGGGGGTGTCTGGCATAGTATTGTCGGGATATAACTAAAAAATTGTTCTTGTCCTTGATTCATAATCATAAATCCCTCCCCTCATTCAATAGGTAAATTGTGCTGCCTAAGAAATGACAGTTTGTCCCAATAGCCACGCTGCAAGATAATTTTACCCTTGACTATATGAAAAAATCCACAGCCACGTAGTCCCAATGGATCGCGCCATTCCATTATCGCCCATTCACCGTCCTCAAATATATTCTCGACGATGCAAACCATTTTGGCAGCTGAAAATTCAGCGGTGAACATCGTACGGATTGCATCGACGCCGATAACCGGCTCATTTGCTACCTGATGATTGGTTGCATCGTTATGGTACAGCGAAACAATGGTGTCAACATCTGCACAGTTAAACGCTTCAACCCATTTTGCTAAAACTGCCTTCGGAGACATTACCGGCTCACGAACGGCAGCGCGGATAACTGCCATTGCATTTTTGCTAATCCCGTGCCAAGAGGCGATTTCAACATCATCCAATTCATCCAGTTCTGCAAGTGTTGTTATGCTATGTGCCTCGATTGCACGGCGGGCGGGTGCTGCAAGTTTTCTTAACAGGTCTTCCAATTTCACATTTGCCATATATATTCCTCCCCTCAAGTTTGAATAAATGCAACCTATTCTTTCATCTTTTCCGGTCAGATAGTGAGGAGGAAAAGTATGTATTTATCAGAATTATTTTTGCAGGTATATGTAAAAAAAGAATCGGTGTTGGCAGCCCTAAAGAAATGCGATCAAGAATTGAAGGGAAGGCTTAAACAAGATATGGAAACAGAACACATTCTGGATTACTATTTAAAAGAGAATGGTGGATCGAGCTATAAGCGTTTTACCGAATTAATGGATTTTATGGATGTATACTGTGATGTGGCGAATGAAGTGGGCCGTAAAGAAATGGATGAAAATGATATTCAAATAGTGAATATTGCTGAAGAAATAAAAGGGGCATATCATGCGGAAATGTGTGAGGTACTGCCAGTTCAGTGGACGCAGGAAGAGCAAGATAATCTGGAAACGCTTTGTCAGGCAATTGAGGATATACATAATGGAAAATATATTGTTTTTTTGAAAGTGGTAAAGGGGGTCTGGTATACTTGCAGTTCGTTATTGCTGAATGATTTTGAAAAGCAGTTACTCAGCTTTGGTTATTATGAGGTAAAGCACAAAATCATCGAGTTTTAAGCGGCAGCACTGATGAATCTCATAATATTTGATTTCTGTATCGTTGCATTGATGATCTCAGCAGCCTAATCCTGATCAGCAGCACTTACTGGCAGCCCATTGCATACCACGGATTTGACATAATCGATTAAAGTAGTTTTGATGTCTTCAGTCAGGTCATGGTATGGTTTTGCATAGTAAGTTTTTAGAGTTTCCAGTGGTACTTGTTCTCTGTTCTGCTTCAGTGTCAGCAGTAGTTTTTCGAGTTTTGCCTCCAGCACAGCTATTCTGGCAACCATAACAGCCACCTCCCTTCAACTGCCTGTATTTACAGATACCTTTGCTAGTCATGCACATGTCCCTTTCCAGCCAGTAATGCGGCAATCAATTGTGCCGCCATCCGCTCACTATCGGTAAGTGAACTTCGCTTTTTCCGGAAGAGTACTAAAGTCATGCCGATTCCAAATGGAATGATCGTGTCTACATAGCTGCCTTTTTAAGTCGTCGCTGATATTGGATCGTCCAGGATCACCTGCTCCTCTGTCTGCATGTAGTCAGCAAGCGCAGATGATACTTCAGTTCCGGCTGGAATGTAATTTCCTCTGGACGCAATGATACGTGTTCCCGAAATTGCTGCTACACTGCAGTGGATCGTTTTAAACAGGACATCCAAATGATGCTGGATTTCCTTATCATCCACATAGTCATATTTCCGAAGCAGAAGGCTATCCTGATTCGCTGTAAATTCCAGCGGATCCCCTTCCGTAAGATTCATTGTTTTCCGGATTTCCGATGGGATAACGATACGACCCTGGCGGTCGATGTTACGAATTACTGCAATACTCATATATAGTTTCTCCTTTCACATGTGGAAGGGGCAGTGTGACCGCACCCTTCCATTTCATTTTAAGCAAATTTTAGCATATAAGAAAGTTGGGGGAAATCGCAGGAGAGTGCCAATTGATGCTATGTTTGTGCCTTTTGAATGACTGGTAAGTGAGATTTGGTGTAAGGATGTATTCTATGCTATGCTTTTATGGATAAATTTGTTATAATCCTAACAAGAGAAAAAGCAAGCACTAATTAGTAAGGCGGCTTTATGGTCATAAGGTGTGGTTGCATTTTTATATAGTTGAGGTGAAGGAATGTACATAAGAAAAATTCATATTCAGAACTACAGGGTTTTTAATGATTTTACAATGGAATTTCATAAGGGGCTCAATGTAATCATTGGAGCCAATAATTCCGGTAAGACAGGATTGTTATATGCTGTCAAGTTGCTGCGCTCTCCAGCAGACATTTCAATAAATGATTTCAATAAGAATAACTTAATGCATTATGGTGAGTTGTATACAAAGGAAGCACCACAAATAACTATTGAATATAATATTAGCCACCAGATTTCTGAAGATGATACGAACGATGAGAGTATCATTCATCTTTTACCGTTTTTGGGTATGAAGGAAATTGCAGAAAACAGGCAGGAAACAGATGGTTCAGTTCAATATAATATCGGTGCACAAATTAAAGCAGTATATTCATTGGATGTAAAATATCTTGATGAGTATAGGAAAGCTGTTTCCTCGATAAGTAATTTTGATGAGTTTTTAATTCTTCTAAAACGATTTGTCGGGAATCATTATTCGTGGAACTATACAAATGGTGTTAGTGAAACAAAAGCTGAACAGAAAGAAGCGATGGGAGTCTTTGATATTCGATTTATTGGTGCAGAACGCACCAGCGAAGAAGTTCGTAAAGAAACTAAACGGGAAATTGACACTTTTACCAAAGATGCTAATAATGCAGCAGGGTTTGATAAGTTCAAACAAGATGTTTCTCAAGAACTTGAAAAATTACTGATACCTACCATTACAAAGTTGTCGGACCTGTTCGAAAATGAGAAAAACGTTATCGGCTTAGAAAAAGGCAATGTATCAATTGCTTCCAGTGTTCGTGCTGATTTATCTCTTTCAGATGCATACATCACAGAGGTTAAGGATACAAAGGCTGGGTTCACGGTTCCTCTGCAACATAACGGGCTCGGTTATAATAACCTAATTAATATATATATGTTAATCAAATTGACCGAAATTAAAAAGGGAAAAGATTTTCGTATCCTATGTTTAGAGGAACCAGAAGCTCACCTGCATCCAGCTATGCAATACAAGCTATTCAAATATTTGAGGAATTTGGATAAGGCTGATGATCTGAATCAACAGATTTTTGTTACTTCACATTCAAGCAATATATCCGCTGTAGCAGGAATAGAAAATATGTTTATGCTTGCATATAACCGTGAAGGAAAGCATGTTGATTGTTGTCAGCAAAGTCTTTCAAAGCAATTTCAAGATGTTGATGGTACTACCAATAAAAAAATTGCCAAAAACCATCTTGCTAAATTTTTGGATGTAACTCGCTCCGATATGTTATTTGCAGACAAAGTTATTTTAGTGGAAGGAATAGCTGAAAAATTGTTAATGCCCGTATTCATGGAAAAATGTGGGTGTCCATACGAAGATGAACATATTTCTATAGTTGAAATAGGTGGAAAGCATTTTGAACATTTCGTAGAGCTTTTTAATTGTAACAAGGTTAATAAAAAAGTTTTGTGCATTACTGATAACGACTTCGTATGGTTTGATGATAATAATCAATTAAAAAGTATTGAGAAATATAAAGCTGAAGCACCAGAACACATTGTAAAACTTAATGAACGGTTTCCTATTAGTAATTTTAAGATTCAAACTCAGTCATTGGGCGGGCGGACATTTGAAGATGAGTTCTTTCTCACCAATTATGAAGATAAAGAAGTTACAAAAATTATTTTCAAAAAGGCAGTTCCAGATTATTTAGGAGATTTCCTTGATAAACATGGGTTTAGCTGTGCAGAGTGGGACACCCATATAGGAGAAATTGATGGTCGATCTCGAAAACGTATTCATGACTTTATGACTGCTTATAAGAATAGAGTTGATAAGGCAACAGAATATGCAACTCGCTATGAAAAGATATTGTTTTCTGAAATGTACCTCCATTATGCGAAGGGTATGAAAGGTGATATTGCGCTTGGGTTGTTGGTAGATGAAGCCTTGATTGATGAAGCAGGTAATTCAAAACTTGTAGTACCGCAATATATTCAGGAGGGATTGAAATGGCTATTGAAATAACTTCTGGCGATATTTTCACCGCCGAACAGTTGACCAAGCACGCTAAGATATATGCAGGGCCAGGAGCAGGGAAAACTCATTTTTTAGTACAAAATGTTAAGAATATAATTACAACGAACCCGTTGATAACTGATAGTCGCTCTAGGAAAGTCCTTTGTATTACCTATACGAACGCTGCTGTGGGTGAAATAAATCACCGCCTTGAGAGATTTACGGATTATGTTGAAGCGCATACAATACATGGATTTATAATTGAGCACATCATTCGCCCTTTTCAACAAGACTTACGTGCACTTATGAAATCTGATTTTGGTATAGCAGTGAATGGAAAAGGAAGAATTTCATCACAGGTTGAAGGCTTAGGAATTTTGCATGGTATTGATCGGAATGAAATATATGAATACATCAGAAGGACAAATCCATCGGAATTCGGGCAAGAAGTTTTTGAATATAGTAAAAAAACTATGAGTGAAACCGAGGTGAATGATGAGCTTTTTGTCTCATCCGGTACAAGTGATGCACCTCGTGAAATGAAGTTGAAAGCATCTGGAAAAATAGACTCTCGTCATATTGTTCCTCTCAAACAATATATTTGGTCGGTTGTAAAAAGGCTTACTCATAATGAGATTTTATATTTTGGATATCGAATTTTGGAAACCAACCCCACAGCATTATATGCCATGCGTGTAAAATTTCCGTTTATTTTTGTTGATGAGTTTCAAGATACTAGTCCCCTTCAAACCATGCTTATAAAACTAATAGGTGGAAAATCATCGGTTATAGGAATTGTTGGGGATGTTGCTCAATCTATATACAGCTTCCAAGGTGCAAGGCCTGCGGATTTTGGAGAGTTCAGCATCCCTGGAAATCGTGAATTAGTGGAATACTCCATAAGTGGGAATAGACGTTCAACAGTAAATATAGTCAGTTTTTGCAATTTCTTGAGGCAGTCCGATAATACAGTTGTTCAAAATAGTATTCGCCTTTATCCTGATGAAGAAAGCAAATCCTTATGTGAGTCAAAAAAGGTTCATTTTTTAATAGGGGATTCACCAGTTGTGCAGGAACTTTTGCATGAAATAATTGAAGACGGCGGTGTTGTTCTTACAAGGGCTTGGGCGGCCGCATTTTCTTACATCCGCGGTGTAAGTGAGGAGCAGGTAAAGCTCTTAAGGAAAATCTATAACTCATATTACAATTCGCCTATTCAGTTAAGGGATGAGATAGCCGAACATAATAATGTCACATGGGTCAGAGCTTTTCGTTTTATATTTAACCTTTGGCAGAGCTATCAAACGGGTTCTTTCATAGATGTTATAAAGGCGCTTAAACTATACATTAATATCAATATTGATAAAATTACTCCCAAGGCTATATTTTTAATTAGAGAATTAGCAGAGAAAATTTTCAGTGAGATATCCGATCAACATATGACAACAGCAGTAATCATATCATTTAATTCGGTATTGAAAGAGGATAAATTTGTCTTTCTTACCAAGGTACTTTTTGAACCTGACTTTCAGATTCCTCTTTTTGATGAACTTGATAATGAGAAGTTAGTATCTGCTGTCAGTTCATTAACCTGGGACACATCTAATAAGTTATTTAATGATGTTTTTTCTGAGGGAAGTAAGTACATGACTGTTCATCAAGCTAAAGGATTAGAATGGAAAAAAGTCATTGTAAGTGTAATCCCAAATAAGTTTGATAACGCGAGTCTTACAAATCTATATTCCATGCCGACATTGACTGCTGAGTCTTCAACGGATGAATTTGGACGAATGTATTATGTTGCCTGTAGTCGTGCAAAAGAAGACTTATATATACACATTTCTTCAGGATGTAGTTCCAGTACCATTGAGACGGCAATTTCTGTTTATACGAAAAAAACTGAGCAGAGAATAGATTACGAAATTATAGTATAATTTTCAGCTGTTAGTTAAGCAAAAAGTTATCTGTAACTGAAGGAGAAGCGGTATGTTTAATTACCATAATTTAAATGATGTTGAATTTGAAGCTCTTTGCAAAGATGTCATGGAGCGTATGTTGTCAATAAACCTACGCATTTTTGCAAAAGGAAGGGATGGAGGAATTGATTTAACGGACAATGTTTTAAAACATAATATAGTTGTTCAAGTGAAGCATTACATAAGGAGCACCTTTTCAAATTTGCGCGCTACCCTTAGAACGGAAGTCAAGAATGTAAAGAAGTGGAATCCTAGAAAATATTATCTATGTTGTGGCATGGAATTAACAGATGCAAATATTGGTGAAGTGTATAGTATGTTTTCTGGATACATGGAATCGGATGCAAATATTATAACCCTTATTGAGATTGATGAATTTTTGCAAAAGAAGGAAAATGAAGATATAGTCAGAAAGCATTATAAATTGTGGATGTATGCTTCAAACATCTTGAATCAAATATATAATCAAAATATATTTGTTGATTGTGAAGCCTTGCTAAGTGATATAGAGGAAGAATGTAAATATTTTGTGCAAACAGAAATATATAATAATTGTATAGAATGTTTGGATAAATACAGGATTCTGATGCTAACAGGTCATCCCGGTGTTGGTAAAACAATTACTTCAAAAATGTTGGTTTTATATTATGCTTCACAGGGGTATGTGGTAAGATATACTACAAATGGCGATTTGATGGATATAAAACATGCCCTATCCCTAGAGCGAGATGCTAAAGAAATTGTTCTACTTGACGATTGTCTGGGCCAGCACTATTTTAGCATGAAAGAGACCCAAGAGAGTGAATTAATATCGTTGTCCAAGTACATTAAAATGCATGAGAATAAAAAACTTCTCCTTAATTCAAGAATAACAATATTAAATGAGGCAAGGGAAAGATATGAATCTTTCGACTTGTTTTTCAAGGAAAAGAAGATTGATAAGCTTACAATAAATATGGATAATATTAACTCGTTGGAGAAAGCTAGGATTTTTTATAATCATTTGATTTCAAAGAATATTCCAAGAGAATATTATGATAATGTATGTGCAGATAAGAATTATTTTAAAATTGTCAAGCACGATAATTACACTCCGCGAATCATCGAGCATGTTACACTAAGTTCAAATTATTTAACTATTTCTCCGAATCAGTTTGTGGATTATATCCTTGAGGCTTTAAATAATCCCCAGAACATTTGGAAAAATGAGTACTATCAAAGAATAAAGGAAGAAGATAGGGCGTTCCTAATTACGCTATATTCGCTAACAGATACCACTATTGATTATGAGATTCTTAAGAATTGTTTTGAATATCGGCTTTCGCAAATGAGTAACATTGATTATACGCTTAATAATTTTGAAATGGTCTTGGCGAGGCTAAATCAATCGATTATCAAAATTGTGGATAATAAAGGGAAAATGCATATTAGTGTGATTAACCCATCTGTCAATGATTTTCTAAAGCACATTTTTAATACAAATGGATTAGAACTTGAAAAAACTCGTGGTGCAATCATAAATTTTTTACAATTGGAAAGGTGCTATTCAAAAGATAAATTGCCACAAATAATAGAAAAGAAGATGTTTGACGAAACCATACTTAGCATAAATTTTGGTAATCAGGCGGAAAAAGACTATTTTATCACATCTAATGTGTGCGAAAAAAATATTTTGAATATGGTATACAAAGGCAGTATTGAGAATTTCCTGCAGGGTGCGTTGAGTTGGGGAACAATACAAGGATTATTATCGCATGTTGACATTTTAAAGCTTTTATTAGCTGAACCAATACTAAGCTATTATAATATAGAAGGCTTTTTGGATGAGCTGACAATAGAAAATTTACTTGAAGGACTAGAGTTGGAGGAGTTAGTATCGATAATTAATGTCTTGCATGAGTATATTTTTTACAGCGAAGTCGAGAATGAGTTTTTATCATGGTTTACGGATATTTGTAAACAGGCATTATCTGAGAGCATATCGGATTATATTAGCGATGTTAATATTTCAGAATATTGTGATAACTATGATATTCAAGACTTAGTGAATGATAATATGTCATATGGTCGGTATGGAGTAGAGATTAATGAAGATCGAGTAAAGGGTATCATAGAAGGGTGGATAAATGACGATATCTATGAAGAAATATCTGATAAAATCGGAATTCTACGTGAAGGATTGCAAATTAAAATAGACATACCAACTGTTCAGATAGATAAAGGTGAAATTGACGATGTTATTAACTCATACCTAGAATCAGGTGATGGTGACTATGGTGATCATTATGAAGGGAGGGGGAGTTCTGGAGAGTCTTATGTAAATGAAATAGAAGCTATTTTTGAAAGATAGGAATCATACATAAGAGTGGGAAAATGGGTTCGACTATTGTTGAATTCAAAGTAACTATATAATAAAAAAGGCTTCCCAGCATTGTAAATTATAATTAATAAGGTGTTAAGTGACAAATGAGTTTGACAATAAAACCCCCTTTTTCTTCAAATTTATTATAAATAAGTTTGACAATTTTATCCCCGGATTATTCAGTCAAAAAGCTTGCAGAATCAGGCTTTGCTAATGATTTTATTAATGATTTTAGATTTACAGCACTTTAAAAGTGACAAACTATTTGTCATTGTGTCAAACTTTTTTGTCATTTAACATAAAGGGAAGCCTGATGATTTTATTTAGATATTTTGTTTTATGATTCGAGTAATAATGCCCACAGCAACATTCCGTTCATCATCTATATGGGTAACCACGAAAGATACATGATCCTTTTTGCCAACGGTCCGGCTATCATAGCAGGAGTGAGCAATGGCGTTGCCCCCAATGGATAGTCGAACAAAAACGGTGCCTTTATGGATATCTTCCACAGTGCCGGCATATTTTCCTTGAGCCTTGCAGAGCTTCAGGCTTTCTTTAGAGGCGGCCGTGATAAATCAAAACTGGAACTAATACGCCCCCGAGTGACAGCGGAATCAGCAGATGTGTCCGTGACAAATATGGATTTACATGGAGTATATCTGCACTGAAAGATTGATAACAAAAAGGCTTACCAACAGCTGTAGGTAGATGCTGAGGGAAGCTTTTAAAATTAGATATTTTGTTGAATGATTCGGGTAATGATACCGACGCCATGTCTCGCTCATCATCTTTGTCGAGTAAAATTTGTTGTTCTATAAAGTCGATAAAGAATAATTCTAACGGCTAGTGTCATATACCATAAATTGGATTGCAGTCTATATTTTTTGGGGTTTCTTTGATATAATGGGAATAAATAAAATTGTCGATTGGAGATTACATATGTGGAAAGATAGCGAAACAGAATTGGATTTCCTTGATTTTAATTATTTGATTCAAATTCTGAAAGATACAGTAAATGATGAAAAATTATTGCCGTCTAGTGTTGGGCTTTATGGAGACTGGGGAAGCGGAAAATCAAGTTTAATGTATATGAGCAAAAAGGAATTGGAAGATCAAAAAGATGGAACAGTTTGCTTGATTTTTAATGGATGGCTATACGAGGGATATGATGACGCAAAAACTGCTATGTTAGGTGCAATTCTTGATGGAATTAAATCAGAAGGAAAAATGGTAGGAAAGGCAAAACTCGTATTAGGAACGCTATATGAGAGTGTTGATAAATTTAAACTTGTGAAAAATGGTTTGAAATTTGGATTGGATATGATATTAACGGGAGGCGTTGGCTCAATCACTGATATAGCAATACGCGGAGTTGCGGAGAAAGTGGCTAAGAAGGCTACGGATATTGATTATGAAGATATTGTTTCAGATATTAAGAATGCATTGGATTATAAAGAGCTACGTGAGGACATTCGAGAGTTTCGAGAGAAATTTGCGGAGCTGTTAGTAGAGGTGAAAATTAAAAAATTAGTAATTTTTGTTGATGAGCTTGATCGCTGTAGTCCCGGTACAATATTGGAAACATTAGAGGCCATGAGATTGTTCTTATTCAACGGAAATGTTTCTTTTGTAATCGGAGCAGATGAACGACACATTGCCTATGCAATAAAAACAAAGTTTAAAGATATTGAAGGTATAAATATGGATATCGGTAAGGAGTATCAAGAGAAATTGATTCAATATCCAATTAGAATACCATCTCTTAATGATTCGGAAACAGAGTTTTACATATTATGCTTATTAGCACAGGAGCATTTGAATGATAATGATTTTAATAAATTAGTATTGAAATTAGGAGAAAAAAAGAAAAAAGATTTCCTGAATTTTGATTTGTCGTATTCGGTAGTAAAAGAAATTGATGAGACTATTGCGGATACATTGAAAGATGATCTTTTAACGGCGAAGCAATTGTCATCGATTTTATCAAAGGGATTGAATGGAAATCCAAGACAATGCAAACGCTTCCTAAATAGCGTAGATATGCGAAAAAAGATGGCTCAGTATAGAGGAGTTACCTTGAATATAAAAGTTTTGGCTAAGATTATGGAAACGGAGTATTTTAGGACATCATTATTTAGAAAAATGGCGAGTTTATTAAATGAAGGCAAACTGGTAAACGAATTGCAATGCTTTGAAAATAAGAACTATGATGAGCTTAAAGAGTTGGCCTTATGGAAAGACGATATATGGGTTAGAGAGTGGATGCTGATTGAACCTGCTTTATCAGGCGAAAGGTTAGAAGAATATTTTTATTTCATGAGAACAACATTGGATAATAAACTGGCTGCTAGTGTTCGAAAAATGTCAGAAAAAGCACAAAAAATTTATAGTGGAATAATTAAATATTCGGATATGGCTCTGAAGGCGGCATTACAGCAGATCGAGGAATTATCAGAATTTGATAGAATACAAATCTTAGATGGGCTTTATAACGAAATGATTCAGGATGAAGAATTGGACAGCAATAAGACCAACTTCTTTCTTAAGTGGGGAAAGAGCACAAAAGATATGCAGATAAGTACAATTGAATATCTTGATGGTATAAGTGGTGTTAAGATTACGCGGCCGTTAATTCCATTGATTGAGGCATTCTATGCGGACTGTGATGATAAGAGTAAGATTTTAAATATATTTGAAAAGTGGAAGAAGGACAAACCAGATTTAGTGAAAAAGCTGGATGAGATTGCAAAGGAGAAGTAACATGGGAACATCAAGTAGTTATGGGGGGCAAAAAGATAAAAAAGGTCTCTTGCCGAATGATTATGATGAGAATGGGGGAAAAGTTCCGCCAACTAGTTGGAAGGGGACCAAGACAGAATTTTCAAAATATATAAATGGCAATGGTGGAAGTGGGGTTAGGGGAACCGCAAGCAACTTTGTAAAGGCATCAGGTGGATCAAATGCGCTGGTGCGCAACTCTGGCGCAGGTACTCGGGCTGCAACGAATATAGGTAACTTATTTACGAAAATTTCGTCGCAGGGATTTGAGAAAACATTTGATGAATTAGGAATCAATTACCGCGGTAAGAGTGTAGAAGAAATATGTTCATCTTTAGTGAATTACATAGCAAAGGACTCAAATACAAAAGATGATGCAGTTGCAAGGGAAGCGTCAACAAATGCCTTGGTAGAGATTTATAAATATATGGATGAAAACAAAGTGACATTTGATGCAATGGAGTCAGTTCCAACGGAATTGATGGATTGTGTTTTTTGCAAATATGTTGAGAATTATATTTGGGGAAAGATATTGAATGATTTAGAAATATGCCTCGAAAAGCATGCCAATGATATTGAAAAAACGATAAGCATAGAGCGTGAAATGAAATTATATGTATCCAATGTTGTTTCAACAGCTTTTGAGTCAGAGGGAATGAGAGAAAAAATATTTGGAAATCAATCTGCCGAGGCAGGTGTACAGGAGCTATATTGCCGCTGCTATAAAGAATTGGAGGATTATTAAATGAAATTATTATGCATGGTTGATGCAGATGAGGTCATAAACATAGAGGATGCAAAAATCATTAATATCAATAGTAATTACGATTTCACTTACACCTTTTGGAATGAAATTAAGAATCTGAGGAACTTTTATTCGGATGAAGGATTGGATTTATTATATCTATCCTTATTTGTATTTGCAGCAGATAGATTATTCTTGCGAGAAAGTGCAAATGATTCCTGGAGCCGAGACATAGAATTGTTTATTCCGGTTTTATCTATTGATAGATGGAAGGAGGTTAGAGAGCTGACGGAAAAAATGATTAGCTTTCTAAGTGGCGATAAGTGGAGATTGCATTTCAGAAAGAGGGTATTGACCGAAAATGAAAAAAGATATAAAGAAAAATATGGGAAGCAAACGTCTGAAAAACAGTCGTTTGAAACATTATGTATGCTATCAGGTGGACTTGATTCTTTCATTGGTGCAATAAATTTATTGGAATCTTCTGATAAAGGCAAGGTGTTATTTGTAAGCCTTTATGGAGGCGGAAAGGGTACAAAAGAATATCAGGATATTCTTAAGGGCGAATTTATTGATAAATATGGTCTTTCAAAGTATCAGTTTTATCAGAATTATGCAGCGGTAATAAATGGTGTGGAGGATACTACTCGAACAAGATCATTTATGTTCTTTTCGCATGCTATTGTATACGCAACTGCGATGGCGGAAAATGTGACATTGATTATTCCTGAAAATGGACTGATTTCATTAAATATTCCTTTAGCGCATACTCGACTTGGAACCAGTAGTACAAGGACAACGCACCCCTACTATATGAAATTGTTACAAATGCTTATAGATAGGTTGGGTATAATAGTCAAACTTTATAATCCATTTCAATTCAAAACAAAAGGGGAAATGGCAGCAGAATGTAAAAATACGGATTTATTGCAGGGTAATATTATACATACTATGTCATGCTCTCATCCGGATGTAGGACGTTATAAAGGGATGAACAAAACCCTTCATTGTGGGTATTGTTTGCCATGTACTATTCGAAAAGCGGCATTGCTTAGGGGGAGACTTACTGATACAAGTGAATATTTGATAAGCGATTACAATTCTGGGGATGTAGCAAGAGAAAGTATGAATGCGTACAAGTTGGCACTCAGGACGTTTGAATCTAAAAACGCATTTTTAAAAGTACAAAGCTCTGGTCCAATTGAAGAGAATATTATGGAATATGCAGACTTGTATAACCGTGGAATGCTGGAGTTGAAAACATATCTGGAGGGTTTTAATGTTTGACTTTAAAATGGATGCACATATGCATTTTGATTTATATGATGATAGGCAAACGGTTGTGGATTATATTAAAGCTCAAAAATCCTATACAATTGCAGTTACTAATTTGCCGAATGTCTATAAAAGATATATTGGTAAATATGATGACAATCCTTATTTGAAGATTGCGCTGGGGTTGCATCCAGAATTGGCTGTACAATATAAGGACCAGCTGCCCGCTTTTAAAACTGTTTGTGATACTACGAGATTCATAGGGGAAATAGGATTAGATTATACTGAAGCCAGTGAGCATGAAAAGGAAATTCAAAAGAGTATATTTGGTAGCATTTTGGACTGGAGTTCAGGGAAAAAGAAGGTTCTTAGTATTCATAGTAGAAAAGCAGCGGTGGATGTTATTAATTTATTAGAGGGGTTTGAGGGGAGAGTTATTTTGCACTGGTATACAGGAACTCTATCCAATTTAGAAAGAGCTATTGACAAAGGATATTATTTTTCTATAAACCAGCAAATGATAAATAGTAATGCTGGTAAGAAAATTATTTCTAAGATTCCAGCAAATAGGATATTACTGGAAAGCGATGCACCATTTACAAGAGGGATGGAAGAAAAATATAGCACTAGATTTATGGAGGATATAAATAGCTATATATCCTCAATTTATAATCAAGACGTAGACACGGTGAAAAAACGTTTAAAGGCAAACTTTAAGGATATACTGAACTGAGAGCATTGCTATAGCTGATTTTTGAAAATAAAATAGGCGGCAAGCATTCACACTTGCCGCTTCCCTTTACAGGTTTTGTTTAATTATACGAGTAATAATGCCAACTGCCACATTCCGTTAATAATCTATATGGGTAACCACGAAAGATACATGATCCTTTTTGCCAACGGTTCGACTATCATAGCAGGAGTGGGCGATGGCATTGACGCCAATGGATAATCGAACGAAAACGGTGCCTTTATGGATATCTTCCACAGTGCCGGCATATTTTCCTTGAGCTTTGCAAAGCTTCAGGTTTTCCCTAGAGGCATTTCCCTCCACACTTTTCACATCTACCTTAATAGATACGTACTCAGGAGAGTCAACAGAAATACTTAATACACGAACCAAAACTGTTGTGCCTACGTGAAAGCGTTCCCTGGCATCTCCCAGCCAATCAAAACTCAGATCCCTGGCCAGAATGGAGGTTTCCACTCCAAATATTTCGGCCCGAACCACTTTTTCAGCAACAGCAACAATTCTGGCCTGCACGATGCGGTCTTCATGAACTTTGGACATTCCATTTGGACCAACATCCAGATAGAAGATCTGGCGTTTCTTCAGCATAGCGTCTTTCCGACTGGCGACGATGCTGCGGGTCTGGCTATCAAGCCCCTTGACAATAAAGTCAATCTCACAACCAAGCATATTATTCAAGATTTTATTTTGCCGAAGAGCGATTTCTCCATAGTCATGCTCCTCATCCACAGTAAGGTTGATCATCATTTCAGCAACCGGGATAACGGCACGGAAATTCTTATAATAAACAATAGCGATAGAAGCACCGCCTTCCAGTTTTTCAATTCCGCCAAGATTGCCGGTTAGAATACGTTTTGTGCGATAGGCATTTTGAATCTCATGCCATATGGTGTCTTCCTTGGTTTGCACGGTTTCGATTGGGGTGTCTGCATCAATTGTTAGAATTGGTATATTAGGATTCATTTCATTAGCCATAAATAAGCTCCTTTCCGATTAAGACATGATGGAGTCTTTATCCAGTGGGATCATTGTCGGATAATCATCATCCATCAGCTCAGGTTCCATAGTTTCTTCACTAACATACCTACTGAATGAATCAACGGGTATATTTTGCTGAGGCATTTGCGGTTGGTGACAAGTTGTATAAGTGAAATCTGCCTCACTATTCAGAGGTTTCTTTCTCGTTTTTTGTGCCCTTGGTTTAGGCGGCTTGTAATCAATTTCTTCATGGTTATACTTCCTCCACTCCGGAATATGCTCAACAGCTCTTCGTGATACTAATTTCTCCGATTCCGGATGCAACGTATAATCAAACTTTTCTGCTTTTAACACCTTCTGACCGCGCAGGATAATCAATTCTTCATCAAGCCCAAGACGAAGTACTTCATCTTGAGTCAGAACCGATCTTTTCCCAATGCTTTCCGTTTGCCGATATTCTGGAGTGTAATCTAAAACTCTCCAGGAATTGAGCTGCTTCGCTTCCGAGGATACGGCCACCGATGCAATCCCACTTCTGGCCGAGATAAATTCAGCGGTAATCGGGTCGGTACACCCTAAAAATACCGTCGTGTCACAGTTGCCGAGGATTTCCTGCCATTGATTGTAAGGATACCGGTTTTGCATCTGCGGTAGGTTTTGAAAAATACAGCTCATACTAAGACGGCGACTGCGGATTACAGAGATCTTAGTGCTGAGCTCCGCGATGGTTCCACTGGCTGCACCTAATTCGTCGGCAAGAATATGTACTGGTACCGGGAGCTGCCCCTTTTTACCGTAACGGTCTGCATACCGTACCAGCTTAATAAATACAAACGACAAAAACAGCGATGACAAGAAGTCAAAACTATGATCCTGATCGGAGATAATACAAAAATACGCACACTTCTCACGACCGGGCAGCGTCAGATCAATTTCATCATAGCTGGTGATCTTCCGGATAATCTTACTCTGAAAGATTTGTAAACGCGAACCAAGTCCGATAATTACTCCGGTTCGCACTGTTTCAGATGCCTGCTTGTAGATGCAGTAAGGAAGCTTAGCAGGGTGATCCACTGGTAAAAGGTCAAAGAGACTGTTCAATTCCTTTTCCGAAGTCATGGTTAAGAGTTTATATACTTGTCCGATATTTTTGGATTCATCAGGAAATCCCTGTTCAACGTAAAGGATCAGCGCTTTTAGCAGGTTGAGTTCAGAGTTATCCCAGAACCGTTCCCCTTTTCCGGTTCCGGTATTTTGAATAATGACATCGGCAAAAATCTGTGCCATGGTTTCCTGACCTTCAATTTCGCATAGGCAGTTCCAGCTGTCGGAGTTCTCAGGAGAAACCAGATTAAAGATCTTTACAGTATAACCATTGGCTTCTAAGTAAACCGCCATATCTTCATAGAGCTCCGATTTTGGATCAGTTATAATCAGGCTCTCTCCGCGTGTGACACTCTGAAACACAGCATTTCTAACATAGGCACGACTCTTCATTGAGCCGGAAGCACCATACACAGCAACATTCCGATTCATCCGGGTGCGCTCTGGAAGACAAACGGCTTTGTTACCAATCATGCCCAAGATGATTCCTTTGGTATTTCGGACGTTCTTAATAAGTTTCAGTACTTTGTGCATTTCTTTTTCATCCATAAACCCGGATGTGCCATAGGTACCTTTATTGGAATAGGTCAAATTGCGGTCCCGATCGGTAATTCCGCCATTGCGATCATATCCCAGGCGCATGATGAACAGGATCAGGATAATAAAGAATAGAAAGCAAACAAGTAAGCCATACATATTGTACGGAAACCATTTGAGTGCACTGTAGCATGCGGCCGGTTCCAGGGAAGGCAACATGGGGCTGCTACCATCGCCGGCAAAGTTCCCTTCCACTTTCCAGCGCTGATAATTGGCAATAAACTGGGTGATGTAGCCGCTTAAATAAGTTGCGGATATGATCAGTGGAAGTAAAAGAAAAAGCTTCCACCATTTATGTTTCATGCAAAAACCCCCTTTTGAATTTAGAGAAATCAATGCTGGAATAGCTCACATTTGGGTTCATTACACTTTGCAGAACCGGCTGTTGAAAATCAAAGCAGATGATGGTACCCTGTTTCTCAAATATGCCGAGTGCAGCATTGAATTTATTGATTCGTATCATGTCAAAATCATATGCTAATAGGACCGGCTTGCCATTTGCATCCAGCGCGTCATGCTCGAAGGCATCATTTTCTTTTGGCAGCATGTCCGAGAGTAAAAGGTTATTTAGTTGTTTCTGGATTGACGTAGAGCATAGAAGTTTAATCATTATGGAGCCGGCCTCTGTATTCGGCACATAGTGAAAATGCTCATATGTAGTATCCAGCATAAAAAGAGTTCTCTTGTAGCCCCCGGTGCTTGTCATCAACAGCTTGGCTGTATCCATTTCAGTGCCCATCATAATTGCTTTGACCGGTGGGCGCATGGAATATGGATTACTCAGTAAATGATGTTGCATAAAGGCGCTGACACGTATTTCGGTCCGGTATTCCCATTTGAGCAGGTGACCTCCGGTATTGTAGATGATGTATACACAAGGTTGTGCCAACAGCACCCCTACAGAACGGGAATTTTTGATTTTTGTTGTACTGTCCCCCAAAGCTTTAATTTCTCTGGAAGAATAGAAGAGTGGCAAGCTTCGCAAATCAAAGACACCCACTTCGCATTCGGGTGAGAATATCTTTGGCTTTTGATCCGGATAAATAGGGATGCTGGCGAATAAGAGTGTCAAATAAGCTTCCGCCTTTTGATGCAAGCGCATACGGCGTGGTACTTCTGAGCGGATTTGGTTCGTTTCGGTATTTCCGGTCAGATAGAAGATAAAACGCTCCGGATTATTTGCGAGCAACAATTGTTTTGCCTTCTTAGTCAGCCGATAGCCCCGTAATCTGTCTCGGTAGTGAGTCCGAATCAGCTTACTGCTTTTTAATTCAGTAATGAGTTTTTCCTGGTAAGATGAACTGTTGATCAGGCGACTCAACTGGCCTGCTGGGAATTCGCCCGAAATCCCAATTAACTCCAGAGTTCTGTAACGTATGGAATCTATATTGTCCAAAGCATCACCTCAATTCGATTTTCTACCTATGAGACTCCAAACTTGGGTAAAATACAGGAAATCATGACGCAAAAAAAGCGCAAATGTACGACCCGCGTTGCGAATATTACCCATATCTGATTTTAAAGAAAATAAGTGTTTAAAAATCCGATACTATATTTCGGTGTTCATAGATGTTTTTAACCAGTCGGTGAAGACCTGTTTTTCCATGATATGGATCAAGGTATAATCCTGATCTCCTAACGTGGTTGTGTAGTGTGTGTCGCAATAAGTACCACTGTCATCATGCAGAACAAAGGCAGCAATCGTATCAAGGAGTTGCTTAAATTCAATGTTGTCATAATCCCGGATCCGGTGTAATTCCAGTGAGCGGTCATAAACTTGAGTAAAACAGATGACACAGTCCCTGAAAACCGGTAGTGGCTCCTCCTGTAAATAGGATTGAAAGGCATAATAGACAGGGTCATTCAGAAATGCTGTATTTGAATGGACCAGTCTTTTGGGCAACAATCCTGGAAGCGTAATAGCCAAAATGCCACTTTCGTAGGCTAAATGAATGTCATGCTCTTCTTGTGCTTGCACCATATACTTTGGCTTAGGAATTGCACCGGTGGCAAAAACTAGGCCTCGCAACTGGCAGGCAATACGTTCAGAGCGTAATGCGATATTTGTACTTAAAGATTGGAAGTTATCCGGTTGTTTGGAGACATCGGTGATCTTTAGTGTTGATAAAGAGTTAAGTAAAAGTGAAATTTCGTTCTCAATAGTTTGTATTCGAGTGTATAGATTAGTTTTGTTCATTGGTGGTTCCTCCTTTTTGGTAGTAGCTGACAACACCGTTTTCTACAAGGCAGTAAGCAACTGCGCCAGAAACATTTATTTGCGTTGCCTGTTTTGTGAATTCAAGTACGATCAGACGGTTCGAGTCATCTTTTTGGATGGTGGAAAGGACATGATTTATCAATGCTTCTTGTTCAATTGGAACATAAATGATTTCATAGACCTCTTCCTGGGCAAAAAAGATGATTTTTGTGGGAAAATCACTGCTGGTATGGTACTGAATACTCTTTTTAAAGTCTAACAGCACCCATATAGAGGCAATCATTCCATAGTCGGGAGAAGCAGCTGATTCCGCACAATCGCAGAGCAGGTTCTTCTCTTCATCAAAATAGAGCCGCTTTTGCTTGAGGAGCTTGCGTATTAATGTTTTTGTCGTCTCTTCCTTTTTGGGGAGAAACATAAGAGCCTGTTCAAACGTGATTGTATGGTAGTTTGTGACAATGCGAAGTAAATCAGCAACTTCCCCACGATAGATATCATCTCTGGTTTTCATAAACACTCCTTTCTGGGCTTTACGTGTACTATACGTACAGAGTACATATAGAAGTTTTTATGTATTCTGTACGTATTGGATACATAATGGCGTTAAAATAAAAAATGCACCTCTCTGGGTGCGGTAAAGAAAACTATAAGCAGTATCATAATAGCATAGGTAAAATATCCGTTCAATCGCAGGAATGTGCCAATTGTGTGTCAGAATAAGTAGTAGAGATTAGGGAAATTATGGATTGCGCATAAAAGTAAAGTAGAGTATAATAAGCCCAGATAAACAAAGGATAATATGGAATTATTATATGTTACATAGAATGAATTATTGAAGGATTTTTTGTAATGAGAGGAGTGCATCATGCTATCCCGATTAGAACATAAATTTAAGATTCGAAGAGTAAGCAAGGCAACAGATAATGAATATTTAGAAGCCTTGAAAATATACAATGGAACGACACCGTATGAAATAAGAACCAGTTCCAACGAGATTACATATTGGTTGACCAACCGAAATGAGACGAATGGATTTGAAATATATCTTTTTGTACTATATCTCAATGATGAGATTATTGGCCTCTCTATGACTACCTATATTAAAACGACCAAAATTGTAATTGATGAATACCTAGCGGTGGAAGATCCGTTCCGGCTCAATCTCGTCTTGTTGTCGTATCAGAGCTTGTTACAGAATTATTTCCAGGTGAATGCAATAGAGGTGGCATTTTTTATAACAGAAATTAGTAATAAGAATAATGGACAGAGTGTGGACAAAGAAAGTCGCATATCAATGAAAATGTTGTGTATGGAAGACTATGGGAAAGTATCTGCATTATACTATACCTTACCACTTGGCCTGACCAACCATGAAAGCAGTTTTGAGGCGTTCCTTTACCTCAAATCAAACGACATGATCAACGCACTGTCCAATGAAACCTATCTTGGCATTATTAAATCAATCTATTATGATTACTATATTACTTGGTACACTCCATTTCTAACAGTGACGCAATTGGATGAATATAAGCAGAAGGTAGAACACTATTACAATCTTGTAAAAAACAGCTTGATTTCATCTGGTAAACCTAATATAAGCATTGCCTTGAGTAAATGTGAAACAGTTGGTCCTAACACTAACGAGAAGCTATCTGGCGTCCTACCTACCGTAAAAAAAGGTAGTTGGATAAAGTATCCCGTGATTTTATTATTGATTCTATGTATGCCATTGCTTCTTATTTGGGGCTACTCTTATGCCTTGAATTACCTTAATATCCAAATGAGTTCTCTCAGCAATGCAATTGGAGCTATCATCAGTTCTATATTAACAGCTGCGGTATCTCTTTACTTGGCGAATAAGAAGTCATGACTTCTTGCAAATATACATAATGTTATTTGCATGTTTTCGTGTATATGGCAATTTGCCGGCAACTCCATCAAGTTTTTTAGAAAACATAACGGATATTCGGTCACTAAATAACTTGGAAGCGATACCGTCTATAAGATGAAATTTATACTCTTTCTCTATTATAAACTGGTGGGCTCCCAATATCCCCCTTATATACTGTGGCGAGAAAAGCCATTGATTATGCTGAACGTTGAGGTATTCAATACTTTCAACTGCTGCATCCTTTTTATATATATCTTGCCCAATATACTCAAACCCCCAACTGCTTTCATATTCAAGGATTAGATGTCCTCCAAACTTCAACACCCGCCATAGTTCTGAAATAGCGCTGACCGGATCGCAATAATTCAGCACACTACCAACGCATATTGCATTATCAAAAGTGTCTGAGTCGATGGGAAGGTTTTCTATGCTTGATACCAAAAAATCATCATACTGTTTAATCTTGTCTTCCGCAATATCCACATGCAGCATACGATTGTAATTGAGATTATAATCACTTCCACCAGAACCAGCATTAATAATATCGGTATTGGTCAGAAAAGTGCACTGGTGTATGTATGCCAATATTTTTTCTCGTGTGTACATATGCCAAATATCATCATCGGACCAGACCGATGGAATGCCATTGTAAAATCTTCGAATCATTTCCAAGTCTACTTTTTTCATGTTCTCTCCCGCAAGCGAGTAAATAATAATTCCATATTATCCTTTGTTTAGCAGGCAGTCACATAAAACTTGAATATTTGTAATAATAAAAATTGGATGTATGTAGATGGAATATATTATATGTTAGTATCAGAAAAAACAAAAAACAAGTGAACCAATAAGTAAATAAATGGATTGCGACAGAAAAGGAAATGGGATATAATAAATGCAGATAAACAAAGGATAATACCTAATTATGTAGAGGATAAAGGGATGAATTTACCAAGTTGTTCAGAAAATGAATATTTAGTAGCTGTTGATAGATTATCGGCTCATGTTAATAATAAAGATATTTTTT
>Ga0153947_1000300_pt1 | contig 24154 bp, 19 predicted proteins | sample TSNJ031MetaG_FD_104697 | JGI IMG/M metagenome (GOLD analysis project Ga0153947, IMG submission 104697) | Attine ant fungus gardens microbial communities from New Jersey, USA - TSNJ031 MetaG | ecosystem: Host-associated > Fungi > Mycelium > Unclassified | place: USA: New Jersey, Wharton State... | reverse complement strand
GTCGCTTTCAAAGATCGGGCCAAAATAAACGGTATCCATTCCCATTGCCTGCAAATGTGGAATCCATCCCGCCACCTTTTCAATGCGGCTGTGGGTTTGGCCGTCATTCTCCAAAGGGGCTCCGCAGAAACCCAATGGGTAGATGTGGTAGATATTGCTCTTGTTATACCAGATTTGTTCCATCCATTCTCTCCTTATATGTTGTCGCCTACAGCAATCTGATTTGTAAGCCGGAGTATATGGAGAAACCTTCGGCGACTCTGCGGAGGTCTCCCTCATATATTTGTACGTTTTTCGTTATGAAATACCCTCGCCACCGGATTTACTGAACTGATCCATATGGCTTCCCTCCACAATCCCATATACATTCGCCCTATTGCGTGTTATGGATGCGAAGGTGAATTGAGGATAATGTTTATTAGCAAAGTAAAGTCACCCACCTTTTGAGATCACACAAGCAAGTATCCAAATGTTCGCCGCTGATACGCCAAAGTCCGCTGGTTTTTGCCCAAATAGTAGCGTTGTTGCCGATGCTCCATATATCGTATAGAATACGCAAATATGGCAGCGCCTCCAGATCACCGGCAGATACGCCCTTAAACGACATATAACCCTGCAATTGCGCTTGCCAGAACCGTTCTTTATCGTATAGCTTGCCGACTGAATAAGCGCCCAGTAAATCAAATGACAAATAGCCATATCCGCACGCATCAAAGTCATAGAAGGTTATGATCCCGTTATCGGTAACGTTTAAATTATCAAGTGACATATCGCCATGACATACCCCCATACTCATATCCTTGTCAAGAGCAGACAGTTTTTCTTTTGCTTTAGAGGACACATCTTGCAAAAAAAGCCAGTCATCTTGCCTATCAAGCATATATGATTTGATATATGCAAGAGGCTTTTCCAACATATTAACAGTGTTTAACCCAAAGCGTTCATGTACGCTTTGAAAAGTAATCGAGGCATTGTGAAGCTTTGCGAGTTCTTCCCCTACTCTGCGGTACAAACTATCCGTGAAGGGGCGCTGCGGCTTTCCCCCTCGGGCATAATCATATAGTACATAAAAACGTAATCCCTCCGGGGCGTCAAGGGAGTGGATGAACTCTCCGTCAATTGCCCGAACCGGTAATGATACATGTACGCCATGCTTACTTACATGAGCAAGAAAATCTATTTCAAACAGTATGTTTTCTTTGGTGCGCCAGCCTTCACGGTATAACTTAAAAACAAACTTATTGGAATCTGACGTAACTTTATAAACATCATTCACGTATGAACGGAGCAATACGCATTCTTTTATACTACCAACATCATAATTTATTCCTATAATGTCGGCAATTGTTTTCGGTGATAAGACTGATGACACCCACTCACTATTCATTAATTATTCCCCCTATAGCTATAACTGTTCATGCGTTTATCGTCCTAATCGAACTATCGTTAATTATAGCATAGAGAAGACTTTTATTGCATCTATTTAACAAAACCCCTCAGCCAGCGATAGCTGCCGCGGCGCTGCTCCTTCTGCCAGCAGATTATATAGGGCGAGGGGGTCGTCGGCCACAGCCCCCGTGTACCTTCCGTTGCAGGTGATAAAATGGCGGCTGCGCCCCAGGCTGATCCCCAGCTTTTTCAGCGCGTCATGAGTGAGTGTTCCCATTCTGCGGGCCTCCAAAATCCGTTTGGCGTAGGTGATGCCAATACCTGGTATCCGCAGGAGCATCTCATAATCGGCAGTATTCACCTCCACCGGAAACAGGTGGAGGTTTCGCAGCGCCCAGCCCACTTTGGGGTCCAATTCTTCACGTAGGTTGGGGTCTGAGGCAGTGACCAGCTCATCCGGCCCATAGCCGTACAGCTGCATCAGCCGGTCCGCCTGGTAAAGCCGTTTTACCCGCCATAACGGGGTAGCCGCCAGCTCAAGTTCACTGTAACCCGCAGCGGGGTCATTGTAGTGGAAGGCGGTATAGTAGACCCGGCTCAGGTTATATTTTTTGTAGAGCGCGTTGGACAGGCGCAGAATGGTGGTGTCGTCCTCCCCAGTGCTTCCAGCCATCAGCTGGGTGGTCTGAGAGGTGGCGAATCTGGGGACACGGTGGCTATTCTCCTGCCTCATCGCCTTGATTTGCGCGCTGATCTGCCCCATTGGGGTGAGGATATTGTGCCTATTTTTGTTCCGCGCAATCCGGCTATATCCCTCACTTTTGGCCACCTCTATATTGACACTCAGCCGGTCCGCATATGCTCCGGCCTTCTGAATCAGCAAAGGATCTGCGCCAGGCATCACCTTGGCGTGAATGTATCCGCGGTAATACAGCTCTTCCCGGATAATGCGAATGGTTTCAATGATCAATTCCTGGGTGTAGTCCGAATTTTTATAGATGGCTGAGGTAATGAATATGCCTTGCCGCAGCCTTAAGGCTTGGCGAACCGACAGCTCCGCAAGCTCGCGGGGGGTGGACTGGTATCTGGTTTTGCACTCCTTGCCGCTGCGGCAGCCGCAGTAGGCGCAATTGAAAACACAGTCATTGGACAAAAAGACCTTGGGCACCGTGGGAGGCGCCTTCTTGGAACGGATGTTGCGCCTGATGGCGGAAAGGTCCGCATCAACCATATCCTCGTTGTCGGCCACGTCGAAGCGGGCATCCTGCCGCATCAAAGCCATCTTCTCCTCCGCGTCAACCGCTTTGTCAAAAATGATATTAGCCACAAAGCCACCTCCTATACCGGCAGATCAAATGTTTACACCTCTATTATAACCATTTGTTCGAATCAATGCAAGGGGAAATTTTATATACGCTATCTTGTATGAAGTGCCATAACCGCCGGCAGGCTGCCTAACAAAATACATGCTCCGCTGCCCATGGGCCTAAAAAGTTATCTAATACGAATCTTCGTATAAATATGCAATAAATACAATTTCTGTTGCGGCCTAATCCGCGCGGTTTTAAGAAATTTTATTTACACTTTATTTGAAGATTCGTATAAAGCTTCTCAAACAGGCAAAATGAAAGGATGGAAATTCCATCCTTTCATTGTTATTCTAGCCTAGACACCGTCTCAAGGGTATATAAAACCGCGGTATACTCTTCTTCAGGGACCACCCGTTTCACAAACGCGTTGATGTGCGCTTTACTGATCACGTCAATTGACAGGCCACCCAGGTATTCCTTTAGCTTTTCCACAAACTCTTGAACATTATGCCCTCCCATCATCTGTACGAGGATCATAAACTGCCAATACGCTTCCGCGTCCCATTGAAATTCATTTAAATAAGCGGGCTGCATCTCCCGTTTCTGTTCCTCCCTTTGGCGGAGAAGTCCTTCTGCCGTCATCGCCCCGTCCACTGGCAGGCCCATACGGGCATACTGCTCTTTGGGAGCGTCATTTTCTTTCATCAATGCCACCATGGCCGCCATCATCTGGGCCTCTTTTACAGGATCATCCATAGGCGTCAATTGTTCCGGGTCTTTGCTCAAATCAAAAAGCTTGTTTCCAAACCTGTAACAAGGGGCATACATAGCCCATGGATCCCTGGCATTTAACTTCAGCATCGAACACTCCTTTGTAAAGGCGAAGGGTTCCGCCAAGGTCATCCCCTTTAGATGCTGCGGGGACATCCGGGACTTCATCAAGGTGGGCATTAGGGTATATTCATATAAAGGTTCGTTTTCCTTTTTCAGCGGCGCCCGCATGTAAAGGTAACGGCCGTCAGTGATATTGATATGGGAGCCAAAATATCCAAACAGGGCGTAGTCGCGTATCTTCCTGTCATTTTTGATGGTTTCACGCAATGAAGTCCCCTGCATATCCTTTGGAATATCCACTCCAAAATACTCCAGCAGCGTGGGCGCCAGGTCAATGGTTTGTGTCAGGGACTGGCGGCGCTCATTTTTAATCCCGCTCCTGGGATCCCAGATAAATAATGGGGTGTGGGCGATTTCATTGTAAACCGGCATAACGGATTTGGACCACCACAGGTGTTCACCCAGTAAATAGCCGTGGTCGGTATTGACAATGAGCATGGTGTCCTTCCACATATCATACCTATCCATAGCGTCCAGCACCCGGCCTAACTGGGCGTCACACATGGAAAGGAGGGCAAAATACTTTTTGCGCACCTTTGCCACCACATCCTCATCCTCGGTCACCGGGCCATAGGGGGGCCAATCCAGTGGGAAGGGCTCCTCCCCCTCCTCCCGGTAAAGGGCCTGGTATTCCTCGGGGGAGAAAAAAGGTTCATGGGGGTCAAAGGTCTCTATCTGCAAAAACCAGTTGTCAAAATCCTTATTGGTCTCAATAAACTCTATGCCCCGTGAAAAGGTTTGTGGCTGGGGGAATTGGGATTCCTCATTCATGTAGGTCCGGTTTACCGCATCCTGCCTCCAAAAATAGGAGAAGTGGGCAGGCAAATTATTGGCAGGCATACCGCCAAAGCTGGCGGTCGTTTCGATGGGGCCCAGATTGCCCTTCCAGGGGTCCCCCTCCTGTCCCCTGACAATCTCCCAGGTCTGATAGCGGGTGTGGTAGGTGGCTCCCCCGTCCTCCCAGTAATGGCCATGATCTGAGATGATATGGGAATGAATGCCGTTTTGCTTTAGCAGCTCCGGCATGGAGTCGTCGAAGGGCTCCAAGGGGGACCATCCCCTGTGCAGAAAGTTCAGCCGCCCGGTGTGAAGCTCCCGGCGGGCAGGCATACAGGGCAGGCTGCCCACATAATTGTTGTCAAAGGTAACCGTTTTCTCTCCCAACCGCTGAAAGTTGGGCATTTTTGTCAAATCGCAGCCATAGTTGGGAAGAAAATGCCGGTTGAGAGAGTCGTACATAACCATAACAGCGCGCATATTTGCTCCTCCTCTTTATACATAGCAGGAGCATTTTTAGAAAGCAAGCAGAATCATTCCACTGTTTCCTTAAAATGCTCCAAATGCCTCTTATAACAAGGCTTCGTTGTGTCGGTCTTTGAGGGTCAAAACAGTTTTGGGTATAATCTGGAAGAAAACGGATCGGAAAGGACCACCTCCAAAGGACGCACAGCCGTGACCGTACTCCTTCTTTCCTGAACCGCCCCAGATGAGCTAATTCTTCATACCTGAAGCCACAACGCCTTGGACGAAGTACTTTTGGGCGCAGAAGTATACAATAATCATAGGCAGTACGGTGATCAATGTAGCCGCCATCAGCCAGTTGTAATGGGTGCTGGTGCTTCCTTTAAACATCTGTAAGGCAAGCTGCACCGTTTTCATCTTTTCCGACTGGGTCATAATCAGCGGATAGAAAAAGTCATTCCAGGTGGAAACCGTTTTAAAGATGGTCAGGGTGGCCAGGATGGTCTTGGAGAGAGGCAGATAGATGTAGAAGTACGTGCGAACCGCTCCGCAGCCGTCGATACGGGCCGCTTCATCCAATGAACTGGGGAATGAGGAATAGTACTGCTTGCAGAGGAAGATGCCAAAGGAGCCGGAGATAAAGGGCACGATCAGAGAGGTATAGCTATCCAATAAGCCTACGCCGCCCGCTCCAAAGATGTCGTTCCCTCCGACCAGCGGCACCGACCGCATCATAACAAATTGGGGTATGATAATGGACTGGGGAGACACCATCATGCCAATTAAAATCAAGAGGAACAGGGCGTCCCTTCCCCTAAATTTGAGGCGGGAAAAGGAGTAGCCTGCCAACGAGTTAAAGAATAAGCTGGCCACCACCGTGACGGCGGTTATGTACAAGCTGTTGAGAAAATAGCGGGGCCAATCCCCCATTTCAAAGGCTCTCTTGAAATTTTCCAAGTACGTGAAGCTGGAAGGCAGCCACTTAAAGCTGGTGATGGCAATCTCGGTGTCGTCTTTAAACGCTGTGAGGACCACAAAGATAATGGGTACTAAGGTAATCAGGGCCCAAAGGGTCAGAAGGGCCACGGTCAGCGCATTTAAAATCTGTTTTTTCCGCCGCATACCCATTTTCTTCTTTTCCGCGCCTGCCTTTACAGTATTATCCAAGGTCATTGTCGCCACCCCTTCCATACCGCATATTTACCAATGTGATGATAAAAATAATCAGCATCAGCACCACCGCCTCGGCGGATGCATACCCCATCTTATAGTACTCGAAGCCGTTCCGGTAGACCTGATGGGCAATGGTGGTGGTGGAGTTCATGGGTCCGCCCGCCGTGACAATTAGCACCTGCCCAAAGACCTGGAAGGACCGGATACAGGCCATGACAAAGACAAAGAAGGTGGTAGGGGCCAGCATGGGGAGGGTGATGTAGCGGAATCTCTTCCATCCTGTCACGCCGTCAATGGCGGCCGCCTCATACAAGTAATCCGGGATATTTTGCAGCCCTGACAAAAACAGCACCATATCGTAGCCCACGCCGTTCCAGATGCTCATGATGGCGATGGAGATCATGGCCATAGAGGTGCTGCTCACCCACTGGACAGGGCCGGCGTTAAACAGCTGCTTGAGCAATTTGTTTAATATGCCCGCATTGGTATCGTAAAGGTAGAGCCAAGCCATAGCTACAGCCACCATGGAAAAAATGTTGGGCATATAAAATAGGGTGCGGAAAGCGCCGCGCCCAAAGACCTTGCGGTTGAGCAACATGGCCAGGCAAAGGGCCAGCACCATGGTTGGGATGATGGTGAGCACGCTGTAATACAGCGTATTAAAAAGGCTCCGCAAAAAGACAGGGTCTTTAAACATGTTGATATAATTGCTGATGCCGATAAAATTAGCGGTTTTCAGGTCATAGTCTGTAAAGGACATGATAATGGACCAGCCAATAGGGATCAGGACAAAAAGGGCGTAAATAATAAAGCCGGGGGCAATGAGAAGGTATCCAATATTCTGCCGCTCAAGCTTACCCAGCTTTACCCGTTCCTTTTTCACCGTCACACCAATACCTCCTTACATAATTTATTCGCAAATTTTCTCAAGGAAAGGTCTTGGATCACTTGAAGCAGCTACTAAAATGAATTGGCATGAAGATGATGTGACAGCCAAACTTTCATCCACAGTCATTCTCTCTCCAAATGTTTTCTTCATCCGCTTTAATAGAACAGGGCTGGCGATGGCATAAGCCGCCGCCAAAGCCCTCATTCATTTATTTGTGACCTACCCCGCGTTTACAGCTTCCCACGCGGTTGTCGCCTCAGCAAAGGCATCGCTGGCGGAGGTGCCATGGAATACGGACTCCAAAGCGGTCCTCAGGTTTTGAATTGCCGCGTTATAGTTTTGATACAGGGGTTTGCCAAAGAGGTAGGAGTGCTCATAGGCGTATACTGTGTTTTCATATTCCGGGTTGAGGGAGATATAGTGGTCGTCACAGGACGTTCTGCCGGAGTATTGGCCCATAACCTCAGCCATAATCTCACTGGACTCTACGTTGTGCATATATATCAGCATGTCCACGGCCTGTTCCGGATGTTTGGTGGCGTTGTTGACAGCAACGTAGTTGCCAATCAGCAGCGCGTTGTTGTCGTTTCTTGCTATGCCAATTTGACCGGGGAAGGCGTCGTCAAATGTGCCGTAGCTGGCCTCAGCGGTGACCGCCATAGCGGCAATACCGCTCTGTACCCCTATGCTGGTGGCGGCGGCGTCGCGCATACAGACAACCCCTTCCTCGTACAGCGCGTAGATGGCCTCCCAAGCTTCCACGGCCTCAGGAGTATTGAAGCAAGGGTCATAATTTTCGTCCCAGAAGGTGAACTCACCCCCATAGAACATGGAGGTCATCATGTAGAAATCCTGTTCACCGTCGGGATCCACCTCATAACCATAAACCTCTACATTGCCGGCATCGTCGTAAACCGTCAGCTTCCGGACCAGATTGGCAAAGTCGTCAAAGGAGGTGATGTGCAGGTCTTCCTCGGTGACGCCGTTTTGCTCAGCAATGTCTTTGCGGTACATAAACACGCGGCTGGCAGGGGTGAATATGCCGTACTGCACACCGTCCAGCATGGTGGCGCCTAAAATATTTTCTTTGATGTCCTCATATCCATCCCAATCATCGGGGATATAGTCGTTTAGCGGAAGGAGGTCGCCGCTGGCCTGCACGGTGCCGAACTGGCCATAGCCGGTCATGAAGATGTCGGGGCCCGCGCCGCCAATAAGGCCTGTGTTCAGCTTGGTAAAGTAGTCCCCCCAAGCGATGTAAGTTATTTCATAGGTCACGTTGGGGTTCGCGCTTACATAGTTGTTACACACCGTTTTATAAGCCTGATCCATAGTGCCGTCGCCGGAGCCAGCCAGCCAGATAGTCAGATGAACCGCCTCGCCGTCCCCGGTCTGGGAACCGCCCTCATCCGGTTCGGAACTGTCAGCGCTGCTTGAATCAGCCGGTTGTGACGACGTCTCATTGCCGTCACTGCCGCATGCCGCAAACAACATCAGCGCTACCAGCATTACGGACAAAAGCGCCACAAGTTTCTTTTCCATAAATTTACTCCTTTCAATTCTGAAACTATATGCGCTTACATCTTTGTTACATTGCAATATTCTATATATTTGCCACATTGATTGAAAACACACGGATCTAAATATACAAAATACCTAAATTCTAGAGGTTATTACTTATGTAAGCGCTTACTTCCCCATATCATAATACATTTTATACATTCTGTCAATAATAAAATATTATTATTGAACTTATTAGGGGAATACGCTGCAAATCTCCTTTTCATTGGTGTAAAATATTACAATGTAATAATGTAACTAAAATTGACTTTTACCCATTATCAAGCTATACTTATAATAAATAAAATAATAGAGAGTTATGTATCTGATGGATAAGAAAAAAAGTACGATCTACGATATCGCAAGGGAAACCAATTTATCTATCGCCACCGTTTCGCGCATCCTTAACAGGAAAGGAAGCTATTCCAAGCAATCCGAGTCCTTGGTTCTCGGGGCAATAGAGCGGCTCAACTATTATCCCAGCGCCAGCGCCCGAAACCTAGCTACAAAAACCACTAAAACCATTGGTATCAGCATCAGCCCCTTTGGAAAGTTGGACACAAAAAACGACTTTCACATGCAACTCTTTAAGGGGGCCTTAGTTGAAGCTGTCAACAACGGATATGACCTTCTGGCATTCAGCTCCTTTGACGGCACTATTACCGCAAATTCCATCCAAAACCGCCCGGTGGACGGGGTGATTCTCTCCCACTTTGACGGCCCGCACAAAAAGGCCATTGACCAATTGCTGCGCTATGAGCTTCCCTTTGTCTATGTAGGGCGAAAGCTGTCCGCTGACCCTGGCGGCCACCATATTTACGGAGGCTATTATGAGTATAAGAGGGAAGTGCTGGAATATCTTTACAACCGAGGTTACCGCAAAATCACCGTCTTTGAAACCTTTGTCCAATCCGCGGTTACCAGCAGCGTGGAGCGGTGCCGGACTGTGGTGGGAGAATTTCGCGCCGCGCACGGGCTGACGGAGTCGGATTGCCGGATGGTGGTTTATGACTTCTCTGATCTGGGGCAGTTCGACAGCCTCTTAAAAAATATTCTGGAGGGAGGCAATCCCCCTGAGGCTATCTACACCGACAGTATGGGGGCCTGTACCAATGCCTACAATATCCTTCAAAAGGCCGGCCTTCGCATCCCGGAGGATATCTCGGTGGTTTCCTCCAGCCAGTTTCCCTGGAGCGGAGAGGAGCTTTATCCCCCTGTGACCACCGTATGCATCCATTCGGAGGAGATGGGGGCCCGGGCAGTGCAATTGCTGCTGGCGCAGATAGGTGGGCACCCTGAAACCGTGGAATCCTATATCCCATACACTATCTTTGAACGGAAATCGGTCGGGCAAAGGGCATAAACAAAGAGGACCCCATCTTGTAAGAACAGCGGGCTATAGAATGTGGAGGACAATCACTTATGCCAAATACGCGAAGAGGACACCTTCCCGGTCGGGGCAGGTGTCCTCTTTTTTTTGCATACCGATCATATTCTACGTCTCAATCACAATACCGCCAATATGTATATAGGGGGACGGCGGCATTGAAATGGCAATTTCAATGCCGCCGTTTACAGCGCCGCTTATTCAAATATCCGTATGTACCACATTTGCGCGTATTAACGCGCTTCCTTTTTGATGCCAAAAATCAGGCGAAGAATGGGGGCCAAAAATTTTGGACTTTTTACAACTACAATCTTCACTAAGTTTCCCTCCTAGACGCGGTAAGGCTACCTAGATCAGCTTTAGAAAAGAATGAAATGCTAAAACCGCACTGTACATCATTTATAATTTACCCAGCCGTTCCATCATTTCTAAAACCGCTTTAGCTAGCAACATTTGTACATATAGATTGCCATAGCGATAATCACCAGAGAACTTGCGGTTATCGTAAACCTAAATGAACAGAAACTTGTGACAAAGAGAGCGGCGCCGAAAACCAGAGCTAAGCCTGCAAATTTAGAGCCCTTTTTAGGCCTTTTTCTCACGACTTTGCCACCACCTTTCCAACTGTTCTACTCCAGTATATACAAAAATATGGATTTGGTTCATGAAAAGATAATTAAGGGCCTCGTTTTTATACCGCAGGTATATCGGAAAATGTTGCTGAACTTACCTGTGGCCGCGAGCTGTACCAGATTTGCTTAGACCGCTCTGTAAATTCCACACGATTAAAATGTTGATGAAGCGGTATCCCCCGATCATGTTCCCGATGCAATAATTTCTTCGAAAAAAGTCATTATTTGTCGAAATTTGTCTTGATTTCTGCGTAAGTTTATGTATAATTAAATTTGTAACCAAAAAATCTGGGTAAAATTGAGACAACTTTTGGAATGGAGGGGACAGAATGTTTTCAAAAATCAACAGCCTGGGCCTATACGGTTTAGAGGGATACCGGGTATTGGTGGAAAGTGACATTCAAAGCCGCAGCCTGCCCGGTTTTGATATTGTGGGGCTGCCGGATTTGGCGGTAAAGGAATCCAAGGACCGGGTCAGGGCTGCTATGAAAAACGCCGGATTTAAGATGCCTGTGGGAAAAATCACCGTCAATCTCGGACCGGCTCATCTCAAGAAAACCGGCTCTCTTTATGACCTGCCCATATTGGTCTCCCTGCTCTGCGCCTCTGAATCCCTAGACGGGGATTATAGCGGCGCCGTCTTTGTGGGGGAGCTTTCTTTATCCGGGGAACTCCGGCCAGTCAACGGCATTCTCCCCATGGCCATCCAGGCCAAGGAGGAGGGCTTTCAACACCTGTACCTTCCCTTGGAAAACGGACAGGAGGCCTCTGTGGTAACCGGAATCAACATCTATCCGGTGGGAACCATAGAGGAATTGTATAACCACCTCACGGGCAAAAGTCCCTTGACGCCGCTCACTAAAGGTCCTCTCCCCCACACCTCCGGCCACGAATTATTGGACTTCGCCGATGTAAAGGGGCAGCCCGGAGCCAAGCGGGCAATAGAAATTGCGGCGGCGGGCGCGCATAATGTACTGATGATCGGCTCTCCCGGCTCAGGCAAAAGTATGCTCGCCAAACGGCTGGTTTCCATTCTGCCCGGCATGACCTTTGAGGAATCCATTGAAACCACTAAGATTCACTCTGTAGCCGGCACCCTGGGGGCCCCTCTCATCACCCAGCGCCCCTTCCGCTCCCCCCACCACAGCACCTCTCCCACTGCCGTTACCGGCGGAGGACAGACCCCTAAGCCGGGTGAGCTATCTCTGGCTCACAACGGCGTATTGTTTCTGGATGAGCTGCCGGAGTTTCCCCGCAACGTGTTGGAGGTGCTTCGCCAGCCCATGGAGGATGGGCGCGTCAGCATTGCCAGAGCCAAAATGAGCGTCACCTATCCCTGCTCAGTGATGGTGGTAGCCGCCATGAATCCCTGCCCATGCGGATACTTTGGCCACCCCACCCGGCAATGCACCTGCTCCCCCAACGCCGTTTCACGCTATCTGTCAAAAGTGAGCGGCCCATTGCTGGACCGCTTGGATTTACATATTGAGGTTGCTCCGGTGGAATTCAGCCAATTGGCGCAACAGGGCCAGGAAGAGCCTTCAGAAAATATCCGTGTACGGGTTGAGGTTGCGCGCCAGATTCAGACGCAACGGTATATGAATTTACAAGCGGCAAACAACGCCTCATTGTCCCCTTCGGAAATGGAGAGATTTTGCGCCCTCACCGCCGATGCGAAACAGGTACTGGAAAAAGCTTTTAATGCCATGGGATTATCCGCCAGAGCGTACGGCAAGGTTTTAAAGGTGGCCCGAACCATCGCCGACCTGGAACAGGAAGAAAGCCTCGCTAAGCGCCATGTGCTGGAGGCCTTGCAATACCGCAGCCTGGACCGCAAGTACTGGCAGGGCCGGTAAGTAGGCATGGGGAAACCAGTTGTACATCCCATTTCCTCACACCGGCTAAAGCTCAATCCTTTACTAGGGCAAGGATGGCCGCCACCGCTTTATCGACGCCTATGCTGCTATTAATGCAGAGATGATAGTTGGCCGCCTGCCCCCAACGGTTTTGGGTGAAGTGGTTGTAATACGAGGACCTGTTTTTATCTTCCTTTTTCACCACAGCCTCAAGCTTTTTGTCACTCCATTCCAGGCGCTCCCCAAGCCGCTTTACCCTCTCTTCCAATGGTGCGTGGATAAAGACGCGGATACAGCGGCTATTATCCCGTAGGATGTAATCGGCGCAACGTCCAACAATGACGCAGGGTCCCTGCTTTGCCACATCCTTGATCACTTGGGACTGAGCCAAAAAAATCTGGTCAGTGACCGGCAGCTCCATATTGGTCATATACAGGCTGTAGAGGAGGCTGTTGGTCTTTTTGTTTTCGTTCTGCTCAATGATAGATTCAGCCAAGCCACTTTGCTGGGCCGCCAATGATATAATTTCCTTGTCATAAAAGGGGATGCCCAGCTCATCCGCCAGCTTCTTTCCTATTAGACCGCCGCCGGAACCATATTCCCGGCCAATGGTAATGACATAATAATCCATTGTGATCCCCCTATCCACCGTCATTGTTAAGGTCTCCCTTACACTTACCAGTATAAACCAAAACCATTTAAAAGTAAACTAAATTGGAGGTTTTTGACCAAAAAGGATAAAAGCCCTTGTCTGGTTAATAAAAATATTTATCGGTAAAATTTCTTCAAATAACGCCTCTCTTTCCGCATCTTTTCCACCCGTTTCCTTAAAAATTGACGCCTGAGGCTCCATATGCTTATCTTTGTTCATTAAAAGCTATAGGTATAAATCTGATTTCCTCTGCGAGCCTTTGAAAGAAACGGGGGGATTATGGCACTGCTCTCCATTCACATCTCTCCTGTATTACTCATAGGATAATAAGGAATAAAAGGCAAATGCCGGTACTGCATTTTTCTTTTTTTCCGCAGTTTGACAATTGATCCCACAGCACAAGCGATTTACTCCCAGGCCCGGATCAATTGTCTCGAGATACCACCATAGAAAGGGTATTGCTTTATGGGAAAACAGGCCATAAACCTTACTTCTGTCACTTACGCAATGAAAGCTCAGAAAATCCTGGAACGAAGAGGGATTTTTTCTCATATAGGCAAATCAAGGAGAAACCAAGCTGGTATGGGATGTGGATACAGTCTATATGTCCATGACAAGGATGTCTTAATGGCTATAGGAATTCTGACTGAAAATGGGTTAACGATAGTATCTGTAGATAAAGTGGGGGTGTAATATTTGATTTATTTTGATAATGCCGCCACCTCTTATCCCAAACCGGAAAGCGTCATTCATGGCGTCAACCGCGCCATGAGGCAGTACGGCGCCAATCCGGGCCGCAGCGGTCACACCATGTCCATGAAGACGGCGGAAAAGATTTACGAGTGCAGAAAAAATGTGGCGGAACTCTTCGGCGCCAACGAGGAGGAAGTGGTTTTTACCAGTAACTGCACCTCTGCCCTGAACACCGCTATCAAAGGAGTCCTCTCCCAAGGAGACCACGTGATCATTTCCGACCTGGAGCACAACTCCGTTTTGCGCCCGGTCCACGCGTTAGCGGAAAGAGGCGTTATCACTTACTCGGTAGCCACCGTCTCTGAGGGGGATTTTAACAAAACCTTGGAAGCCTTTGAAAGGCTAATTCGGCCGGAAACCAGGCTTATCGCCTGTACTCATGGGTCGAATCTCAACGGCGTCATCCTGCCCATTCGGCAAATAGGTGCCCTCTGCCGCAAACGGGGCATCCTCTTTTTAGTGGACGCCGCCCAATCCGCCGGCGTTATTCCCATTAACATGGGCACGCACTTCATTGATTTTCTCTGCATGCCCGGTCACAAGGGCCTTTATGGACCCTCCGGCACAGGGGTGCTCATCGCGGCCAGAGGGGACCTTATCAGGCCCTTGATGGAGGGGGGAACCGGCAGCCTGTCCTTGGAATATAACCAGCCTAACTTTCTGCCGGATAAGCTGGAATCCGGCACTGTCAACACTGTCGGCATTATCGGATTAAATCAAGGGATTGAATTTGTAAAATCCCGCACCATGACCAAAATATATGAGCATGAAATGAGTCTCGCCACAGTCCTATATGAAGGGCTTTCAAAGATACACGATACCATTTTATACACCCGTAAACCTCAAAAAGGCCTTCATCTTCCGGTAATCTGTTTCAATTTGACGGGAAGGACCGGTGAAGAGGTTGCCGGCAAACTCAATGAATATGGATTTGCGCTTCGGGGCGGTTACCACTGCGCGCCTCTGGCCCATAAAAAACAGGGAACCGACCAGATCGGAGCTGCCCGTGTCAGTTTCTCAGCCTTCAACCGCATGGACGAGGTGGAAAAATTGATAAAAACCGTCAACAATTTTTGATGGGGTACGCCATACAAAATACTGGTGTTTTTAATAAAATAGTGATATAATATTTCAGGACATTGGATATGCGAAAGTTTAAACATATTCATTGTCCTGTTTCAATTTTTATGCCCTGTGATTATGGGCCGGTTTTCTTTATACATGATTTATTCATCATCAATATCAATGATCCGGAAAGGTTCGATAGAGCGATGAGTTTTATAGATTTTATACGCGGCCTTGATTTTTGGAGCGTCTTTAAAAGCGTGGACCTCCTCCGCGACGGTATTGATATTTTCTTGGTATCGGTACTGCTTTATTATGTGTTTAAAATGTTCCGGGAGACCCGGGCCTTTCAACTGATCAAAGGCTTGGTTGTTATTGTAGTGCTCTTTATCTTGGTGAATATCTTTGATCTCAAAACCATGCAATACATTATTAACACCGTACTCACCATCGGCCTTTTTGGCGCGGTTGTAGTTTTTCAGCCGGAAATGCGGAGAGCCCTTGAACAGGTGGGGCGGATCAAAATTCCCGGGTTTACCTCCAGCAGCGACGACATTAAGCAGACGCACCAGTCCATCGATATTATTTGCAATGCCGTCCAAAGCATGTCCGATGAACAAATCGGCGCCTTGATGGTCATCGAGCGGCAGACTAAGCTTGGAGAAATTATCAATACCGGCACCCTGGTGGACGCCAAAATGACTTCAGAGTTGATTGGAAATATCTTTTTTCCCAAATCACCCCTGCATGACGGCGCCATGATTATCCGCAGCCACCGCATTCACGCGGCCGGCTGTTTCCTCCCCATCAGTGAAAGCCGTTCCGTCAGCCGTGAGTTGGGCACCCGCCACAGGGCCGCCCTGGGTATGAGTGAAAATTCCGACGCCCTTATTGTGGTGGTGTCGGAGGAAACAGGGCATATCACCTTGGCGGAAAACGGCAACCTGCGGCGCAAGCTGGACATAGAGCAACTCCGCCTTTTGCTCCGGAAGGGGTTGACGCCGGAGAAGGACGAAAATGAATCTAAAAACGCTTTGGGGAAGGTGAGGTCCATTGGCAAAAAACACTGAGTTCAACAGTAGCCAAAAAGCCACGCAGGCGACGGATGCCAAGGGCAGGAAAAAGGCTTTCCAGGAGTGGATGCATAAGATTTTAATCAGCAATAACGCCCTGAAAATTTTGGCCATAATAACGTCCTTAGCTCTTTGGATGTACGTTTCAACATACATCGACCCCACCACTACCGAGACCATCCATGGCATTGTGGTTACCGGTGTGAACGCGGATTCCTCCATGCTGCAAATCTTTGATCTCATCCCCATTAACTATACCGCAAAAACTGTTTCGGTTCGGGTAACAGGAAACCGGCTGGACATTGCCAATCTGACTGCCGATGACTTTACGGCCACGGCGGGACTGTCCACCGTCACCTCCTCAGGCGTCCATGAGCTCCCCGTCACTGTGACCTTAAACGAGCGCAACGATAGTATCGAAATTGAAAAAAATTCCACCAACCCCTCCATCATATCGGTGGAGTTCGATGTTCGGGTGGAAAAGGAGTTTAATCTCCTGGTGGACACGGATAGCATCGTCCTCCCCAGCGAGGATTACCTGTTGAGCGATTATGCCACCAGCCCTATTTCTGTTGTTGTGACAGGCCCTCAAAAAGAGGTGGAGAAGATTGAAACCGCCCAGGTATCCGTAGAGCTTCCAGAATCCTTAAGCGATTATTACCGCGCTGACGGCGATATCGTTCTCTTGGACAGCAACGGCGATGTTATACAATCAGACTTACTGACTCTGAACGAACGGATTGCTACGGTGACCATCCCCATTGAATTGACAAAAACCGTTCCCTTGACGGTGACTATGCTCAACATTCCCGATAACATTGACCGCTCGGCCCTGGAGAACTGCCTAGTCTTTTCCACTGACAGCATACAAATTGCCGGTTCTCAAAGCTTAGTGAACGAAATTGACTCCATTCCATTGGGCTATATTGATATAAGGGAGCTGTCCCCCGGCACCATCTTTCCCTTTACTCCCTCCACTCCCGCCCGGATCAGAGCTTTAGGAGCTCCCGCTAATGTCACTGTCCAGTTGAATCCGGAGATGGATTGGGGGGAGGTCACCCTCAACACCCGCAATATTGAGATTGTCTACGCTCCGGTTCAGTATGAGGTTACCTGCAATTACTCCACCATATCAAATATTACTTTAGTCGGTAACCCGGCCATTCTAGCGACCTTGAGCGGGGACGATATCGTGGCGGAGATTAATTTATTTGACCGTGATCTTACCGAAGGACAATTTGAAGTTCCCGTCAGTATTATCCTTCCCGGCAGGAACTTAGTCTGGGCGGTGGGTGAAAATACGGCTATCATTACCGTGACGGAAAAGTAAAGTTGTGTTATACTTAGGAACAGGGCCATTTATTGGCCTTGTTTTTTGCGGTTTATACTAATCTTCAAATAAGGTGTAAATGAATTTCTTAAAACCGCGCGGATTAGGCCGCAACAGAAATTTTATTTATTGCGGTTTTAAACAAAGATTAGTATTAATCAGAAGGAGCAATATCAATATGATTATCGTTTCACAAATTCGCCTTATGCTGGGGGAACAAATCCCCGAGGCATTTGATAAAGCCTTGACCGTTTTGAGACTCCGGCCCTGCCAGGCGGCTGAAATGCATCTGGCTAAATGCTCGGTGGACGCCCGGCGGGGCAAGGTCTCACTGGTATGCAGTGTAGCCGTTTCCCTCCGTGAGAATGAGGCCCGGGTGGTACAGCGGTGCGCCTCCCCCAAAGTCCGGCTGGTGCAAACCGCGCCTTACCATATTCCTGCCTATTCTCCTGGCCCTGCCCATAAGCGCCCCACAGTGATTGGTTTTGGCCCCGCAGGCATCTTTGCAGGGTTAGCCCTGGCCAAAGCGGGCCTGGCTCCATTAATTATCGAACGGGGCTCCGCCATAGAGGAGCGGACCGGCGCGGTGACTCATTTTTGGAAGGGCGGCAAGCTTAATCCCCACACCAATGTACAATTTGGCGAGGGCGGCGCCGGAGCTTTTTCAGACGGCAAGCTGACCACCCGGATTCACGATCCGCGCTGCGCCTTTGTGATAGAAGAATTCATCCGGCATGGTGCCCCTGAGGAGGTCCGCTACCAAGCCAAACCTCACATCGGCACCGACCGGCTCTATCATATTGTCCGGTCCCTGCGGGAGGAAATCATACAATTGGGGGGCAAAATTCTCTTTGACACCACAGCGGAACTGAATATCCAGGGAGGCAAAATTATACGCATTGCGGCAGGCGGCGCTCCATTGGATGCCCATGGACCGGCAATTTTAGCCGTGGGCCACAGTGCCAGGGACATCTTCGCTTCTTTGGCGAAGCAGGGTGTAGCAATGCAGCCCAAGCCCTTTTCTGTGGGGGTACGGATTGAGCATCTTCAAGATGAGATTGACCTGGGACTTTACGGCAAATTTGCCGGCCACCCCGCACTCCCTAAGGGAGAGTATCAATTTTCCCACCGGGATACCCGTGGACGTGCCGTTTACACCTTTTGCATGTGCCCCGGCGGCATGGTGGTCCCCTCCTCCTCTGAGGAAGGCGGGGTGGTGGTCAACGGTATGAGCGAATACCGGCGTGACCGGGACAATGCCAACAGCGCCTTGGTCGTTTCAGTCACGCCGGAGGATTATGGTGAAGGCTTGCTGGATGGGGCCGCTTTCCAGCGGTCGCTGGAGCAGAAGGCTTTTGCGGCTGGCGGCGGTAATTATAAGGCGCCTGTCCAGACCGTAGATGGCCTGTTAAAGGGGAAAGCGGGGGGTACATTTAGCCGCGTCCTCCCCAGCTATTCCATCGGCGTGGCAGAGGCCGATTTGAACAAGCTGCTCCCCTCCCCCATCACCCAAATGCTCAAGGAGGGACTTGCCCGCTTTGACCGCAAATTGCCCGGTTTTGGTTCCCCCGACGCCGTTCTTACCGGGCTGGAAACCCGCACCTCCTCCCCGGTGCGCATCCTTCGCAATGAACGGTTTGAGTCGGTCAACACCAAGGACTTGTTTCCCTGTGGCGAGGGAGCCGGCTATGCGGGAGGGATTATGAGCGCCGCTGTTGATGGATTGAGGGTAGCTGAGGCGGTAATGTCCCGGCTGGCGGGGATGGATCAATAATAGAGAGAGGTGTGGCGAAGCCACACCTCTCTCTATCGTATATGGACCCTTATCCCAGGCCCGGCGCAGAATTATTCGGCGGCTACCGCGAAATAGCGGCTGAATAATTCTGAAAATAGCTCCATACTAAAATTCATCCGTATAGCATACATATCATTGTGTGTGGGAGCGGCACCCCATATAAATCCTACCCTATTTCACTTGATTAATCGTTTCTATAACTGCTCTATTGCTGCTTTTCCCACTCTTCCCGCAGCAGGCCCATATAGATCTGGTCGTGATAGCCCCCCTTGGCGTACTGTTCCTGCCGCAAGACGCCCTCCACCACAAAACCGCATTTTTCATAGCTAGCCTGGGCACGCTTATTATAGGAAAACAAATACAAGCTGATCTTGTTCATATTTAGATATTCAAAGATAATCCGGATCAGCACCTTCATGGCGTCGGTACCGTACCCCTGGCCCCAATAAGCCTTATCCCCAATCATAATGCCCACCTCAGCCACCCGGGCAGTCCAGTTCATTTTGTTTATGCCGCAGCCGCCGATATACTCCCCATCCTCCAAGGTCTCGATGGCGTAGTTATAACTGTCCCTGGACATAAAATCCTGGCCTTTAATGAACTTCTCCTCCTGCCAGATACTCGCCGGAAAAGGGCCGCTTCCAATATAGGTCCGGGTTTCCGCATCATTGAACATTTCTGTGGCCTTTTGTATATCCCCTTCACGGTATTCCCTCAGCAATACCTTCTCGCCCTTGAACACAGCTCCGCCTCCTTTTTAAGCAAAATTAAAATAACGTATAACACCGGCAGCAAATGAACTATCTCTTCTGCCTGATTGGTATAGAATAGCACAGCGCAAAATAAATGGCAATATTTTTTATTTAGGGGGTTGACAAATCTGTATTATTGTATTATTATCTTAATACAATAAGTTTCACAAGAAGGAGGCGGACCCATGACGTGGGAACTAAAGGATGACCGGCCAATCTATTTGCAACTAATGGATCATGTAAAGCGGCAGATCATTGCCGGTATCTACAGAGCCGGCGACAAGCTGCCGTCGGTCCGGGATCTGGCGGTGGACGCAGCCGTTAATCCCAATACCATGCAAAAAGCTCTGGGGGAGCTTGAACGGGAAGGATTTCTGTACAGCCAGCGGACATCTGGCAGATTTATTACGGAGGATGAGTCGATGATCAGGGAGGCGAAGGAAGCGTTGGCTATGGAGCAGATTCATGAGTTTATTGAGAAGATGGAGGCCATTGGATACAGAAGGGATGAGATTGTGGAACTTCTGCAAAAAGTGACGGAGGAGGCTGGGCAATGAATTCTATTCTTGAATGCAGAAGCTTGACCAAAGTTTATTCCAGAGAACCGGCCCTGGCGAATGTCAATTTGACATTAAACGAGGGGCGGATTGTGGGACTGCTGGGGCCCAACGGCAGCGGTAAAACTACATTGATCAAGCTGATCGCCGGATTACTGACCCCAACGGAGGGTGAAATCTTGGTTAACGGTTCCGCGCCAGGAGTCGCCACTAAAAAGCTGGTCAGCTATCTGCCGGAACGGAATTTCTTTTCCGATTGGATGAGGGCGGATGACCTGCTAGGCATGTTCCAAGATTTTTATACCGATTTTGACCGCAAGAAAGCTGAGGAGATGCTCACCCGGCTGGGGATCGGCAACAGCGATAAGCTAAAAAGCATGTCCAAGGGCACCAAGGAAAAGATGCAGCTTGTGCTGATAATGAGCCGGGCCGCCCGCCTCTATCTTTTGGATGAGCCCATAGGCGGCGTAGATCCGGCCACCCGGGATTACATCCTGGAAACCATTATTTCCAACTACAGCGAAAACGCAACCGTCATTATCTCCACCCATTTAATTGGGGATGTTGAAAAGGTTTTGGATGACATTATCTTTATTTCGAAAGGCCAGCTTGTACTCAGCGCCTCTGCCGATGATGTTCGGGAGAAGAACGGCAAGAGTGTGGACGAAGTATTCAGGGAGGTATTCAGATGCTAGGAAAATTGTTTAAGCAGGAGTTTAAGGCAACCTATAGGACCTTTCTGCCTATGTTTGGGCTCACCTTCCTGTTGGCTATAATCAACCGCTTTTTAATGCCGGCAAGCGAATCCGGCGATGGCCTAGATTGGGTCTTCGCTCTGACGATGTTCTTATATGTCGTTCTTATACTGACCGTATTTATTGTGGCTTTTGTGATCGCCATCCAGCGGTTTTACAAGAACCTGCTGAAAGACGAAGGGTACCTGACCCTAAGCCTGCCGGTTCCCTTCTGGCAGCACATTCTTGTCAAGCTGGCCACCTCGGCCGTATGGCTGGTTTGCAGTATTGCCGCCGCTCTGCTATCGGTGTTCCTGATGGTGGGCAAGCTTAGCGATTTACAGCAAGTTTTTGATTTCTTTGAGATAGGATACCTGTTTGTCGTCAATTCCCTGGGCGTGTCCAACCTGACCTTTATCCTTTCTGTCGTCGCGTTGGCGCTGGTAGGTATCCTAGTAGGAATTCTGCATATCTACGCCTCCATCTCCCTCGGCCACCTGTGGAAGCAGCACCGGCTACTGGGCGCCGCGGTATCTTATGTCGCCATCATAGTGGTTGAAAATCTGCTGATGAAGCTGTTGAACGCGATCCCGCCTATCTACAATATTCTGAGTAGCAGTGTGTTTTGGGTGAATACGGTCACTTCCTTGGTTCTAATGGGGGTTGCCGGGGCAGTGTGTTACTTCTGCAGCAACTATATCCTCTCCCATAAACTAAATTTAGAATGATTTTTACCTATTCGAAGAAAATAAGCCTATTAGGAAAAATTGGGAAGATGAAGTTTATACGTGTCTCGGGTTTATGCAAAGAGGAGGAAACGGCATTCCATGCCGCTTCCTCCTCTTTCGGCTGTTATAGACAAATTAAAATACCGTGTACTATTGCGCCTGTTCCTTATCTTTATAGAAACAAAGGCATAGAGGCGCTGCAGGTAAGCTCACCAATCACGTTATTTATTTAGCGTACACTTCAATATGCAAAATGCTTAATTTGAACATTTAATCATTTTGTATTATCTGATTGCCCATTCTCTTTCTTAGAATTTCGGATAACAATCGTTCGCAACCGTGCGCCGCCATAGGAAGCAAAATATTTCCGCTGATTTCATATAGCAATCCCACGGCAAGAGAAAACCATATCGAGGATAAAGCATCCCATAAAACATCTTTAGATAATTTATTGCCGGCTATTTTTTCTTGGACAACAATGAATTGCGCCCAAATTAACGCATTTAGAACAATAGAAATCCAATGGCAATGTGTAGCTGAGAACGTAACCAACAATACATAAAATAAGTTCTGCATAAATAACCGTTGAGGCACTTCCATTGATATGCCAAGTAGCACCCATTCAAGTAATTTATGAGCCACCGCTCTTTTCCGTGCAATTAAATATGATATAGGTACTACCGCAACAACAAATAATACGAAATTTATTGGTTCTATAAAATTTTGAAAATTAAGTAACCGTCCCCGCAACGGAAAGAGGCCGTATAACACTATGAATGCCATCATAAACAATAATTGGAATAAATATTTCGACATATTGATATTTGCATTTATTTTATTGACTAACAATGTAATTAAAAGTTGTATGCCAAAAATCAGGCTGACGATCAACGACGCAATGGTATAGCTGATTAAAATATTCATTTTTTCCCCATGTTTAATAAAATATGAATTATTATACTACACATATATCCGCTTTGTCACGGAAAATGATATTGGATTTTGCCATATCATATACACAGAAATATGCTATAATGGTTACAAGAAAATCTGAGCTAATTCGAGGGCCTTCTATGTTAAATAACAAGCACAGAGATATGACCCCTTACCCGATGGCACAGAAACCGGGACGGCAAAACGCAGTTCTGCTTCCCTTAATCTGGGCGGCCTCCTGGGCAATGACCCGGCCAGGTAAGCTCACAGTCAAAAGGATTGGCATGAGCGGTCTCAAGCCGCCCTATCTGGTGCTGGCGGAGCATCAGGGTTTTACCGATTACTATATCGCTCCTTTAGCCTTGTTCCCCCACCGGGCCAGCTATGTATCCGATGTGGAGGGCTTTGCCGCCTTTGGCAAAATCCTCTACAGCCAGATCGGCTGCATCCCCACCCGCCGCTTTGCGGGTGACAGCAGGTTAATCGGCAATATACGCCATGTGGTGGAGCGGAATAAGGATATTATTGTCGTCTTTCCGGAGGCCCGCCACAGCAACGCGGGCACCAACAGCACCCTTTCTCTGTCTGTGGGCAAGCTGATCAAGCTGCTACATCTCCCTGTAGTGCTTCTCAAAAGCCATGGCAGTTATCTGACCAGCCCGATCTGGGACGAGTCCCACCGGCGGAAGGTTCCCTTGATAGCCACCCTGGAAAAGGTGCTCTCTCCAAGTGACACCGGCCGCATGACCGCGGATGAAATTACCGGGCTGCTCAATGAACGCTTTACATATGACGAATACCGTTGGCAGGCGGATAATAGGATCAGCGTTCCATACCCCTTGCGGGCAGAGGGGCTGCATAAGGTATTGTACCAATGTCCAAGCTGTAGGCGCGAATACAGCATCACCAGCAGCGGAGCCGCGCTTTCCTGCAAAAGCTGCGGCAAAGTGTGGCATATGGATGAATATGGCCGCTTGGCCGCGCGGGAGGGTGAAACAGAGTACGCCCACATCCCTGATTGGTACGAGTTTCAGCGGGAGGAAGTGATCCGCCAGATTGAAGCCGGACAATATATGCTTCGCGCAAATGTAAAGGTGGAGGCCCTTCCCAACCACAAAGGCTTTATCCCTCTGGGTGACGGTTTGCTGGAGCACCGGCCCGAAGGTTTCCGCCTCATTATCCAGCGCACCGGCCAGCAGTTGGTTTTTTCCTCCAGGGCCATGTCCTCTGTTCACACTGAATATGATTACAGGGGCAGAGGGGACGGCGTGGTTTTGTCCACAAGAGATTGCTGCTACTACCTCTACCCCTGCTCCCGCTCACCCAACATCAATCCAACCAAAATTCAGTTTGCCGCCGAATACTTTCACTTAGGCATAAAAGAAGGATTGGGAGTCAAATGAAAATCAGCCGGCTAATAGCCATTATTATCTACCTGATGAACCGGGAT
>Ga0153947_1000299_pt1 | contig 24158 bp, 33 predicted proteins | sample TSNJ031MetaG_FD_104697 | JGI IMG/M metagenome (GOLD analysis project Ga0153947, IMG submission 104697) | Attine ant fungus gardens microbial communities from New Jersey, USA - TSNJ031 MetaG | ecosystem: Host-associated > Fungi > Mycelium > Unclassified | place: USA: New Jersey, Wharton State... | reverse complement strand
GCAATAGAACTAGATTTGCCAAGTACAGTAAAGATACATCTGGTAGTCAATGTTAGTAGAGTATATAGGTACAAGGATCAAGTAGAGGACCAGAGAAAAAAATGGCCATCACCAGTAATAATCAATAGAGAAGAAGAGTATAAGGTAGAGAAAATATTGAACAAGAGAAAGTTTAGAGAAAAAAACAGATACCTAGTGTGATGAAAAAAGTATACAACAGAGGAAAACATTTGGGAGCTAAGAGAAAACTTGGGAAATATACAACATTTAGTGGATAAATTTGAAGAAGAATATAGAGGAAGTGTTAAGCAAATAAAAAAAAAGGAATAGCAGAGAAGACTATGAAGGAGAACTGCTGGGAAGATATATAGCAAAAATGTTATATAAATGGAATGACAAGAGATTTGATAGAGAATACTAGGGGAGAATGGAAAAAAATTAGAAATAATAGAAGATAGGAAAAACAAAAGGAAGAAGAACTTTGGAAACAATCTAAGAAAAAGATGAAGAAGAAAAAGAAGAAAACAAGCAAGAATTTGAAGGAGGTAAAATAGAAAAATAGGATAAAAATAAAATGGACAATTTACAGGACCCATATAATGAACTATAAAGTCCTTGGAACAAGGACCTTTAAGAGGGGGGTACTGTCATAAGTCACCTTGACTATGACAAGAAGCTATAAATAGAACAGACATGGACTGGAGTCAAACAGGTAGCTGATAGACAGCTTGTAGATTAAATAAGGACAAATAGTATACTTGTATATATAGTAGACTGCAATCAAGCAAGAACTCCATCAAGTTCTCTTCTAACCCTTCAGAACCACCTTGAGTTAAGTCCTAGCTTAAGGTTTCTGAGTCAGTTACTGACAATTGATAGCATTCAGACATTCAACCACTGGAGACAGTCCCAGACAATATGGTTTACATTTCTGCAGCAGAAGCAACTGTGAGGTGGCAGAGATTGTAAGGGGACTGTACTAAGTTACACTCCTAATACACTAGTGGTAGTTCACTGCAGTGACCTTGCACTAATTAAATAACTATTACTTAATATTTAATTAGTTGCCTCACTCCTACATTCCTGACCCTGACTACTGGGATGCTCCATAGCTAGGAGAACTTGTATATATAGTGTAGATTACCCTCCCAGGAGCCTTATCTGATTCTCTGAGGTTTCTCCTGGAGGTAAGTTGTAATGTACTCTGGAGTATATTTATAGACTGAGGTTTTTCCTGGAGTTGCTCCACTCCAGTCACCCTTACATGGATCCAACAAAACCTTTTGAAATATTTACCAATGTATTGAATCATGCAACAGGAGCAGTACTCACACAAAGAGATAACAATGGAGTTCAACACCTCTGTTTCTTCTATTCAAAACCACTCTTACCAGTGGAAAAACAATATTTATCCTTTCAATATAACTCTTCTGAAAACCTTAACCAGACCCTTTGTAGAGGGGCAAAGAAATATCAAGTGTTGACATAGGCTCAAGGTTGAAGCACATATTCATCCTTGTGGTCTAGAGTCTTAACACTGGATGACACCTGAGCTTAAATTATTTTGCTCCCAACTGCTATGGGTTATTATGGAGTTGACTCTGTCTCATGGGATCACATTACACATCACTCAACATGGGGTGCTATCACAGAGTCATTGAATATTGCTCCTTTATTACTGCTTTCTGCCTTTTTTTTTCTGCTTTTCTTACTTCTCTTGTGTCTGGATCAGTTGGAAGTGATCTGAATTTTGTTTAACATCTCTCATTAGGTTCCTCTTTGTAGTTTGGGATGTGTATCATAGGGTACTAGGTACTTGACCGCGGACTGCAATCGTTATAAATTTATGATTTAAAAAAATGGGATCACATTACTTTGTGACGCACAAGCATACAATACACTGCTGTTGTTGTGTCCCAGTGATTGTATTACTTCAAAGCAGTTATCTACAATACAGACATGGATTCAAAACACCAAGCGGAGTCACAATCTAAGTACAACGGGTATACCATGTAGTGTATCAGAGGAGAGGATCAGAACGGAAAACAATCAGAACGAGGTCGTTGAATCAACTTCAATCGTCGGTACGATGGAAGCAATAAACTTCAGAAAAACAACAAGATAAAAGTCCACGCGCATTCCTTCAACTTGGTCTTCTTCCACTCCTGCACCAGTAGCGGTACCACCTTTATCCTTCTTCGCCCCACCAGCTGACTTGGAACTACCACCGAATAACCACTTTTTCTTCCCTTCTTTCAATGTTCCCATAACACCGGATCCAGACTTGCCACCAGCAGCTTGTTGTGCAAGTTGTTCTGCAATGACACTAGTGTTCATACGTTCAATGACCTTTTTCATGACACTTGCGTGTTTACATGGATGCACAGATGCAGCTTGTAGTGATGTCGAGTGGATGAATGGTTCGATAGTTACAGTTTTGTGCGCATGGTCGGCTGAGATATCTTGGAAAATTTGTTGGGGAGTCAGTGGTGTGCGGTTCTCATCGTATCCAATTAGCCAAACACGAGGAGTCTGATAATATTTGTCGTATGTTATCAGAACATCATAAGTACGGACTTGAAGGAGGTTTCCTTTCGCTGGCTCAATTTGGCTGAACAACGCAAAAATTAGCTTCAGAGTAACACAATTGAGGCGACGAAGTGCCATGCAAGAACAACTGGGAGAAACAAGAAGCGACATGCCTGACGTCAGTCACACCCCCTTGTTCAAGATTGAATTTTGAAGACACAGGGATGGAGGATGGAGGATTCCGCTTAGAAGCGGTAGCTTCGTCTTCGCCTTCAAGATCTTCTTCCATGTCTGGTATATCATCTAGATCTGGGATTTCGCTCACTTCCTTCTCTTTCCCTGCACCACTACCATCAGTCAGGTGTATTCCACCCATTCCATGGGTCATCTCTCCAGTACCATCTAGATCTGGGATATCTCGAATTTCACCCGGATTCTGCAAAGAGACGAGCGCAGACTTTCGGCCTGCGTGTGTCTCAACCCATTCATCGCCATCGCCAGAAGTGGAAGCACCGGAAGCATCAGCAAAGGAGAGGAGCCGTTCAGCGTCCTCGTCAGCGTCCGTGTATGCAAGTGAGGTTGCGCGTCGTAGACAAGGTACACCCCGCGTAACAAGGTACTGTTTGTCCGGAGGAAGAAAGTCACGGATCTTGGACCTATCTCCAGTTTCCCTGGATACGATAACTCAGACACACTCCGTTTGAGAAAAAATATGAAAGCACACCATGCCCAAACGGGGAACTTGTAAACCAGGAAGTCGCCTGCTGAGACGAATTCCTCTGGGTGGTGAGCATGAATTAAGCCATAGACCTGTGTTGGTAGGTGGTACATACACACCAGGCGTTATACGTCCATGCTCCTTGAATTTGCTTTCTCTCAACACCTACCGACAACATCTATAAGACTGATCTTGATCACGGCAGCCAACTAAGGCGCTTACAGGGGCGAGTATTTCTCGAACTGCAAAGATATGTGACTGCAGTATCATTGTCGCAGTCAATGGGTATGCCCTCAGCAACAACGGGAGCGGCATACCTGGATAGCCTGCATGTGGAAGGAGTCCAAGATAGCTGCGAGGAGGAATCGATATAATTAAGGCAAATGCGCGGCACGTGTCTTGCCTTTTCTTTTTTTTTAGAGTCAGCATGCAACAAGCAAGCTAGTGCCAAGACGCGGAGGGCCTAAGCAGGACCCAACGTTAGATGGTGTGTCTACAGAAGGCATGTGGCTATAGGAGGAGGGTGTAGGCAGAGTTTTCTAGTGGATGTTTGGGGTAGCGGCAAGTACGTCCTGCCTAAACAACTACTTTAGATTCAAGATACCGAAATCATCAATTGCGCGTATTGAAATAAAGGCAATCATACTCAGGAGTTTTTTGAGAGAAGCTAGACTTTCTCTTTTCTTCTTCTATGAAGTAATAATCAGTCCCATGTTTTACTTTATAGCAGTCTCGCCATCCAGAGTACCTATATGGTCAGTGATAAACAACAAGAGCCCACCTCAGTCTCACAGAGGTGGCACGAACAGTAGACTATTTGACCAAGACGAAATAAGTACAAGTGAGACACGTCCATAAGTGATAGAATGACGAAGGTGAGAGTATCTCTCCATCAGGCCCCAGTCAACTTTCAGTCAAAAAATACTTTAACAATATGTAGGTCAAAAATGAATTTCTAAATGTATCGAAACATTTATCATGATGGCCTATGTGGACAACCATTTAACTATGCACCAGGATTCATCAATGCAGTACCAGTGTGTCGTGTGTATCTATGTATATCTTGTTATGGCCAGAAAAGCGTATGTAGTCCTTTGAACGGTGACTCGGCATCGAGTTTGCACCTCAACTGTGGTAATTGTTACGCCGGCATCAACTTTCCCCCCCTCTTTTCTCCTTGTTTGCTTTTTTTCTCCTCTTTTTTCAAGCCTCCACAGATCCAATCACTTTTTCGTCTTGATCCTCGTCCCTCTCAGCAGATATCTTCTGCTTGTTCTTCTTCTTTTTCTTGTTCTTTGAGTTCTGGCTCTTCCCTGTATTATTGGACGTATCTTCGGGTGAAGCCGTATCGATGTCGACATCAACATTGACTGCTATGGGCGTCTCAATAGCCATAGTTTTGCCTATCTTTTGCTTCTTTCTCCTCTCCTTTGCTTCTCTTCCCTCCGTCATCGACCCTATTTCCTCTTCCTTCATTTCGTTTGCTTTCTGCTTCTTCCCCTTCCCCTTCTTTTTCCTGTCTTTCTCTTTCTCTTCCTTGACATCCTTCTTTACTGGTGACAAGGGATCAACATGTTCCTCGACTTTCGTTTTCTTTTTCGATGGTTGAGCATCGTCTCGTGTACCCTAAGAAACTCGCCTGTGAGATTCAGAAACGTGTATAATAAAAATGGGATACACCTCGTCCTCTGCCTTCCGTTTCCTGTCTTTCTTGTCCTTATCCTTCCTAGCTCCCTTCTCCTTGTCCTTTTCGTCCTTCTCCTTTCTGGATCCCTTGTCCTTTTCCTTCTTGTCCTTCTTTTGCTTTGCCAGTGTTTCCGTCTGAGCAGCCGTATGTCCGGCTCCCTCAGCCTTTTCCTCTTCAACTTCGACAGGTCTTGAAACAGGCGACATTCGAACAGGTGTTCCAAGAGGGGTATCGTTAGCACCAGTCACTTGAAATCTCGGTGCACCCCATGGTGATCTTCCACAGCCACGACCGCCGTACTCATGAAAGCCATTCCGATAATTTCGGTTATAGTTTCCATACTGTTGGTTTTTTTCGCTGTCATTTCTCTTGCCCATACCCTTAGCAAAGGGAAAAAAGTGGTGACTGTTAGTAAATAGACAAGGGAGTGTCACTGAGTACAAACGCACAGATTTAGGCCCTTTGTACAGGCTCTTTTGATACTTTTCTGCTTCACTGATGCACGAGGTGTGCAGCCTATATTCCGCAGGACTGTGGAATGCTGTTGAACAGTCTATGCAATCAAATCCACCATGACATCTGAACCGATGCTGATCAAGTTTCGGTTTTTTCACAACATCGCCACAATCTGATTTTCAAAAATTGAGCCAGAAAGATAGTACTGGGAAAAATCTGGCCTTACTATGACACCTACAGCAAAGCACATGATGTATTGAATGCCTATGCGAAGGGGAAATGGAATAACACACTGGAAGGATACCATTTTCGCACAGAAACTTTTAATATGTGCTGTTGTTTGGTAGGAATAAGAAAAGGATCAGAAAGCGTCCAGTAAAATGAAGATCACGGGACTCGCGTTTGATGATGGGAAACTTACATTCTAAATACACAGCCGATCTTTCCACCAAACTACTCCCTCATGGCAAGATTTGCCAATTTGTAATCCAGCTGAATATATACAATGCACAGACTACATTAGTTCAGGGGTTCAAGTGAACTAATGCACCCTTCCACTCATACAGATCAATAGGCTGATATGAATATCTTGTTCCGAGCATTACCTCCTCTCCAATCCATATCACTGAAATGTATTAACTTCCCATAATCTCGGTTAATCAGTATCACAAAGAGCACATATATATGTATGCCAGAAACCCTGCATCTAACCTGAGCCGTCAAACATGCTAGGTGACATCTGAGACATATACTGCTCTACACCTCGGTCACTCTGTTGTCCCAAGTATCTAGGTAATCATTAGATCACATAGTTAGATTATTTTCCTTGCGAACATCTGCCTTCTAATATTCCGAGTTCAATGTCACATTTCTTGTCTCCCATAGCCTTGGCAACTAACCAAAGCTCAAAAGTAGCCCTCTGAATACAGCAATTCTTCTCAACTGTCCATATGGATGGGATCATCTTGAAGGGCTTATAATATATTGTCGAATTTGTGAAAATACCAGATCGACGATCATGATCCATCAAGATAAACAAAGACCCAGGAAGCAATGTGGAACAAAGCATAGATTTATCACCGAGCCATCCACTATACACCCTTAATCAGCTCTAAACCCGCCTCAGTCCCAATGATCCTCTCCAACCGCATCCAATCATACTTTGAATACAGCATCTTACACGTCACATCCGATACTTCAACACCGCTGTCAAGGAAAGGATATGATAGGAATTCCGTAAAAAACTGAGGATGATCAGGAGGTCCATAGAATACGAGGTTACGGATCCCACGAATTTTGTATCTATAAAGGATGATCAATACTTTTCAATGATTGACAATGTTGAGGACAAACCTTTTGTAGAAATGGAAACGCTCGCTAATCAGAAGGAATGATTTAGTCCCTTTGAAGAACGCTTGTCTAGCGCGAGAAATATCTTGGTTCGACGAGTACCTATACATTCATGAGACAAAGCCGTAGTGTGCTTTTGAAAGAGAACCGCACTCGGAAAGAACCGCGAACGATACTCCAGCTTGCGTTCGGAAATAATTATGCACTCTAATAAAGTCAAACGAAGAAGGTACAAACACTGCTGTATTTGTGCTTTGGACGGCCGATTTGAGAAGGGCAGGCAAAAGCTGAGTAGTAAAGTGATGGAACCGCCTGTCCGGCTCGTTCTGTGGTGATGGACAATCAAAATGGACCAAAGACTAGCCAATGGTATTTTATCAGGGCATGAGTATGGCAAGACAAAGAAAAAGACGCACTTGTTCAATGCCTTCTGGGACAGAGATAGGTTGGTAAGTTCTATTGGTGCGAATCTTACCAGCCACATTGATGAAGGAATTGTACAATGCTCTTGTATCTGCTGTCTCATAGGCACTCAGGACTATAGACTGACGAAGGTAGGCAGCACTAACAAGGTAAATCAGACGGAAGCAACGCAATACCTCAAATCATCTCACTGTCCGTCAAGATACCACGACTTAATGCGGGAGAAGTCTGTATCGTGAGACTCCTTGGGAAGCTTGTTGATATATGAGAGGACAAACTAACCAGCTTATTAATCGCGAAGGATGCTCAGAGGGAAGTGAGATTCACCTTGACATGGTCCCAATTCTGCATCGTCAGCACATCCAGTTGATCAATAATTAGAATCTCTATTGAAGTCAGATAGTCCGCATGCCTATGTCGGTCAAAAGGAGCGCACAAAGACAATGACTTCATCCACTCACTTTTCCTTTTCGATCGATTGCCGAAGTCCCAAAGGGCTTGCCATGATGATATCGCAGCCATAAAATTCCGTGAACATCTTCATACTTTTGCGCGTCATTTTGATGCCTATCTTAAAGTTGTCGTCGACATTTCCCTGGAACATCTCGACATGATCTGCTGGATGCGTTCCTGGTTCTGCAGCTGTCAGTTTGTCGATGGTATCCGGAGGTAGTTTGTACTCCGATAGAAATCGTGACTGGTTTTCGATCTTATATTGTGGAGGGGAAGTATGAGAGGACAGGGCATGGAACCAGTTTGTTGCGGAAGAACGAAAAGGTAATAGGATGAGGATGGAGGGACGAGTAAAACCTTGGTCTTGTATGTCTTCAGGCGGCTCATTTGATGTAGAATTTTGGGCGTGAGATAGACGATCGTTATTTTTCAACACTCGCCGGCGTTTTCTGTAGAATTGGCGTTAATGATGGAAGGGAGTCGAAAGACTGAACACCAGCCTTGAAACGTGGTCCAGGGCATGAAGAGCAATGGCTTCTCGCGTAGGTCCCCGAGTTTCAAGATAACTTTGAGTGAGATAAAAGTCACGCCGCGTAGAAAGAGCTGCGAGAAGATCATTTTGTAGCTGTGCAGTTTCTGGGCTCAAGAAAATTAACTGATAGGCGAAGCAGCGAGGTCGAAGACGCACTTGCAGGGAGTTTTGATTGGTGTTCCCGAAAAGGGAGTTCTAGTCCGCCAAAAGTCTACCATGATGAATACAATCCTCTAGCAAACAGATTAATTGCTTACATCCGGTGTAGGTAGTGAGGCAAATGCGGATACTGCTTCGGAGGATTGGGGAACTGAAATTACAGCCGGACCGAGTGTCCCCAATTTTTTACTGGTAGCCATCCATAAACGTCCATCGACATCATTTTTTGCAGAGTCAGTAAGAATAACAGAGTTGTTGCCAAAGTGCTTTTCATAGGAGTTGCTAGGGACTGCACGTAATCAAATAGGGTCACGAGGATAGCATCCCGAATGCACATACTGGGGTCCTCCTCCTTATCAACAATTTCCACTTCCTCCTGTGTTGCCGCGCCCACGACAGCTAATTCTACACCGGTTTTTGCTGATATATCGTCTGGTTCAGGTCTTGGTTCGGCAAATGATGCGATTTTGCGTTTGTTGAGTTTATCAGAAGGACCCAGATGGTCTTCATACGTGCGTTTGTGTTTTCCTACCTTCGTCGCGGATACATTGAGCAACGTCAGGAGCTTTGTTGTGACAGAATCGTCCATCTGGTGTTTTGTAATCCTCCAGAGAGGAAAAATTGATATCATGTGAGTGTACTAATTTTGTGCATCACGTGATTCTGACATACTCAGCGCGTCGCGTCTCTGGTTCCCCCATTAGATCTCCAGGAAATGAGGGTCCTTTGTGTTGCCGAAAAACCATCCATCTCAAAGTCGATTACTCAAATTCTCTCTGGAGGAAGATTTACCACTGTAGGCTTCTTTTATCTCACAATGACATCCCCTGAGATTTGTTTTATCAAAGAGCAACACACAGTCACAATACGTGAAGAACTATGAGTTTGACTATCCACAGACGAACTCAGTCTATATTGTGACTTGTGTGTCAGGACATCTCCTAGATCATGACTTTACCGACACACATCGGAAATGGCATTCGTGTGATCCTGCCGACCTTTTTGACGCACCTGTCGAGTCGAGAGTGACTAAAGACAAGAAAGCAATCGAACAAAATTTGATGATGCAGGCTAGACGTGTGGATATGCTCATGATCTGGACGGATTGCGATAGGGAGGGGGAACATATCGGAACGGAGATTGTGAATGTATGCAGGAAGACAAACAGGAATATTGTAGTCAAACGAGCACGATTTAGTGCTATCATCGCTCAGTGAGGTTTGTTTTCTCGATCACTCATGATGGCTGACTGTATCGTTAGACAAATTCATCGCGCGGCTCAGTACCCAGTAGAACTGGATCAAGCACAAGCAGATGCTGTCGAAGCACGGATTCTGCTTGATCTTAAGATTGGTGCTGCATTTACCCGTATGCAAACTCTATCGTTGCAAACAAAATTCCATGCGCTAGGAGACAAACTTGTCTCTTATGGTGCGTGATTACGTTTACAGTGTCATGGACCCTTGCCGATCGTCACCCAAGGGCCCTGTCAGTTCCCAACCCTTGGTTTTGTGGTCCAACGGTACAATCAAGTTAAAAACTTCGTACCAGAGTCTTTTTGGTATATTCACCTCTCTCATGTACAACAAACTCCTAGTGGACCTCAAGAAACAATGTTCAACTGGCAAAGAGGCCATTTGTTCGACGTTGGAGCAGCAGTCGCGTTATATTCACACGTCCTAGAGAGTCCAGGCATCAAGGCAAAAATTTCGAAAGTTACTAACAAAGATACTAAAAAATGGTAAGCCTGTACTGTGCAGTTCAGATCATCGAATCCGACTACTGCGCCCTAGGAAGCCATTGCCTCTAACTACCGTTGAACTGCAGAAGGCTGGATCTCGGCTGCTTAAAATGGCCCCCAAGAAAGTTCTGGACGTGAGTTGTGATGTATGTTGAACCAAACCTCTCTCACACAGCCGTTCTTCCAAAGATTGCCGAAAAGCTGTATCAACAGGGCTTTTTATCGTATCCTCGTACTGAAACGGATCAGTTTGACTCGCAATTTGACTTCATGAGCCTTATAAATAAACAAGTTGTAGATCCCGCCTGGGGAACTTTTGCTCAGTCCCTTGGACAAAGCGGCTTCAGCACTCCCCGCAAAGGAAAACACGATGATAAAGCACATCCACCTATTCACCCCACCGCACATGCGGGTAACCTCGTAGGAGATGAAAAGAAAGTTTATGAATATATCACAAGGAGGTTTTTAGCTTGTTGCTCGAAGGATGCCGAGGGCTGGCAGACAACTGTTGAGGCTGTCTGTGGAGGGGAGGTCTTCACCACTTCCGGTACATGCCAAATGTCTTGGTAGCTGGCAACCACTGACCACTTTCTTCAGGACTGGTTGTCCTCTCAAAAAATTATCTTGAAGTATATCCATACGACAAGTGGAGCGACCATCCGCTCCCCGAGTTCAAACAAGGCGAGGAGTTCCAGCCAGCGGCATGTGAACTGAAAGAAGGGCAAACAACCAAACCTCACCTCCTTACTGAAGCCGATCTAGTTACTTTGATGGATAAAAATGGAATTGGTGCGCTCATTGCGACACTACGAAATTAATTTTCACTCATGTGACGTAGGAACGGACGCGACAATTGCGCAACACATCCAGAACATTGTCGACCGAGAATACGTAATTGAGAGGATGCAAGGCTCTACGAAGTATCTCGTCCCTTCAACCTTGGGTATTGCATTAGTTGAGGGTTATGATAAAATCGGACTAGATAAAAGTGTCAGTAAACCTCAATTGAGGCGTGAAGTGAGTTCGTCTTGTCCTAGCGATCTCTGTTTTTCACTCAAATACTTTAGACGGAACGAAGGATGGTCCAAGTCTGCCGGCGGAGCGTCACGAAACAGGCTATGCTCAATGAGTCGTTGCAACAATACAAAGAAATTTTTAGGGTTGTAAAAGATAATTGGGGTACTGTGGTCCAGGTGAACTTTTTTAGTCTTATATTACACCAGTACGCTCATTTAGACACCAGAGTGTGAGACAATACTTGGATGGGGACAGAGATGATGATGTCCGTCCAAGTGATCCCCGTGGGCCCGGGGATGGGGGCAACGGACGAGGAGCGAGCGGCAGAGCCGATGAATGGAGAGGAAATAGTGGTGTTGCTGAAGGAAGTGGAGGTACCAATGGTAGAGGTACAGGGAGAGGGTTGGGACGTGTTAGTGCCACTGCATCAAAGAGGGGAAGGGGAGGACGTGCTCGCACGGCAAATGCTGTGACCACTCAGGTACCGGATTCTGGCATGAATGACGGTAAGTACGCTTAAAAGAAGATTAGACACGAGACTCAGTGACATAGTTTGGGGGTGGGGGTGTATTTCAGAAATGGATCGTCCTATACCCACTTCTTTGCGACCAGTCCAGTTGTCACCATCTTCAACGACTTTGACCTCTTCAATGACTGCACCAAAGCCCATAGTGGCCTCATCATCGTATGCGCCCTCGTTAAAAGCTGGTTCGCTCCCCCATAACTCTACCGCCGTTGATTCGTCCCCCAGACTCAATACTACTCAAAGTGTCCTGTGCGCATGTGGCATACCAGCACTTGTTCAGACGAACAAATTTGGCAAAAACTTTGTTAAATGTTCAAGGGACAGCTGTGGCTTCTGGAAATGGGCGGATGATGTGGAGTCGAGCATAAGTGCGGTCAGTTCGAATGTAATCATTCCGGTGAAACGAACATATACTCAGGTATGTTCACATTTCTTCGCTGTTGAGCACTGGAGGAACATCGACCGTTGCTATGGTAGACGAATAATGATCCAACGAAACCTACAAGAATCTGCAAATGCGGTGTTGTCGGTATGATGCTCACAGTACAGAAAGAGGGAGCGAATCATGGACGAAAGTTCTGGAAATGTCGAAACGCACAGAATGAGGGAGATTGTTCATTCTTCGAGTGGGATGATGAGGCACCTAGACCACCTGGCGGTACCGGTGGAGGAGCGACAGGAAAATGTTTTAAGGTGAGTGTCTGATTATTTGTTGCTTATCATCAGGCTGCTTTATTGGTCATGTTTAGTGTGATCAGGAGGGACATTGGTCAAGTGGTAGGTGGTTTTTGTCTGTCTGGTGTCACCTAGACTGAGCCACTCGGGTGCAGAATGTCCAAACCAAAATCCGAAACGGCCACGGAGCTTCGGGACACCTATTGATTCTACGAACATAACATGTTTCAAGTGCAATGGGACAGGCCATTATGCCTCTGGTTCGTAACTCTTGCTTTGGTCAGCAATACCCAATTAGTTTGACACACATTTCCAGCATGTCCAGTCAAGATAAAGGGTGGATCAAAGGATAGTGTTGGCGGAGGTGATGGATCGTGTTATAAATGCGGACAAAAAGGACATTGGAGTAATGGTATGATTTCGATTCATTGGCTTAACAATTTGACATATCTCATGAATTTCCCTCGCAAACAGCCTGTCCAAATGGTTCAACAGGTTATGGAGGAAGAAAAGGGAGTACCTGTGAACGCGGTGGATCTATGTCAGCGAAGTGGGGACGAGGGAGAGGCTCTACCACAACTGGAACGAAACCAAAGAGAGGCAGACCAAAGAAGTCAACGTTTGCCGCTGCTGACGACCGATAATGCATGCGCACCACAGTTAAGGATTGTTGTTATAACAGGTTTAGTTGACCGTTTTCATATGTGCCCGTGTTCGAAGTCGGATTCTCGCCAACTCAAAGTGCTGCATAACAGTCAAACCATTGCGAAGAACAAGAGCGCTGTCTATATTCACTCTCAATCCTTGGGCGGACGTAATGCGTTTAGACTCACGATCTTATCTTACATTGACTCTCAACTTGTATATTTTATTTAATCCCAATACTGCTGAGATCCCACTCTTGGTAGTTCCAAGCGAGCCATGATTCAGTGAGATTACCGATGTTCAAGAACTTATATAGGAAAGTGAACAAAACAATATTGCACATGTTTCAGATGCGTGATAGCTTGAAACGGAGTGCTTCGTCCTAGGATCAAATATACCGCCGTATTCATGTGATAGAAAATTGCTGATTAGGCATGGATCTTGGTATCCCAAGTTCCAGCTATAGATCAAGGATAATTGGGGTGTGTTATTTCGTGCACTACACTAAAAATACGTTAGGGTTTCATTCTCTGATGATCAGATATGTATATATTTTAATGATGATATTAGATTAGATATCAATAGATATAGGCATCGACTTTCACCCCCTTTTTGTTCAATCTGAACTCAGACAGGGTGGTCGACTACACCCTTCGAGGAGGAAAAGATGAAAAATAAAAATAAATCAACGTCTTTCTGGGCCTTTCGACGAGAAATCTATGGTTCAAAGAAAATGCTTTGAAGTGTCATGATTGATTGACAACCCGGTCTGCTCTAGTGGATTGATATATGAAATTGATACGGAACTAGCCAGGTTTTTTTTCCACGTCTCACTATTCACTTCTGCTGTTAGTGGGCATGACAGTTTCTACGGTCCGCTCGAAAAGAGAGGTAGAGGTCCTATCCATGAGTTAAATACAACACCTCCATCACACATTAATGAAACAGTTAGTGTTCAGACAGGATTTGATCCACTAGTAAGAGAGCGTGGAGTGGAAAAAATAAAACAAAAATGGATATCTTGGCCGTATTTGCTTGCGGGATGTGAGACTTCTTGATATATGAGCGAATTTCTTATATTGTTGACAAACTTGTGGATTGGAATAGGGCGTTCTGTTTGTGGCTGAGAAAAATCAATCCTTTGAATAGGATGACCCAAAATTAGTTGACAGCAAACGAACGCATGTACGTCGCAGTGCTATTCTACGACACTGAGCGTTTACCGTGGGAAAATATCAACCACGTGCTTTGCTCTAGTTCACACCTGTACCTGACAAAGGATAAATCGCCAGCAATTCTACGTGCGCAGCAACTACAGTATCCCTCTGCTCCTTGCTTGGGACCATTTCTGATCAGTCAATTTCTCTTGGTGAAGTGGTCACTCTGTAAGTTCTTTCTTTGTTCATCATGGGCCATTTACGATGAATGTAACGGCGTTAACATCTTGCCTTTAGATGCCAAACTCTTGGGTATCTCAAGCTGGATATGATATCTCAGGTACCAGAGTGCCGAAGAGGTCGCGGCTGATGACTACTAGTTTCCAGGGTTTACCAAGATAACGGCCCCGCTAGTGCATCCTTGGATTCTGTCCGCTGGGGTCCAAGCATGATGTCCCTGGAGTCGGCAGACCTGAACAAGACGTGTGCGACGTGTACGTGTGAAGTATCTCAGATTCGGACGCGGAGGTGGGGCTGTAGATCCCTTTTGGTAACGGACGGAACGGCGGAGGCGGCAAGAACGTAAACCCAGTATCGCGGTTGTCCGACGGAGTGTCAGAAATAGCTAGTTGGAGATTATCAAGTCGTGGTGGTGGTGCAGTATCACATGTGATGTTCAAAAACCATTTGCAGTCCAGGCCGACCATGTGATTTGGGATCCAAGCCGTGACGTCGATTCCGCAAGACGGAGGACGGAGAGCCGAGAAAATGCCCTTTGCGATAAATAGCCGGACCTTGATTCCAAACCACCAAACATGTCTCACGGACTCAGAGTTCACTCCAAAGTCGTCCCAGACGCCCAACAAGTCCTCTTCACAGACGACGCCCTTAGATTCCTCTCAGCCCTCCATAAGACATTCGAGCCCACCCGCCAGTCGTTGCTTGCTGCTCGTGAAGATGCCCAGCGACGATTTGACTCAGGAGTCCCTTTAGACTTTCTCGCAGAGACCGCACATGTCCGTGCAGATCCATCGTGGCAGTGCGCACCCCCTGCACCTGGCCTAGAAGACCGTCGCGTTGAAATTACCGGTCCAACGGATAGAAAAATGGTTATCAATGCACTCAACAGCGGTGCGCAGACGTTTATGGCCGATTTCGAGGGTAAGTTCGCCCGCTAGACAGTAACCTGCCATATCCCTCACTGGTATGCCCAGACTCGAGTTCACCGACATTTGCTAACATGTTGAATGGCCAAGTCAACCTGCGCGATGCCATTCGTCGCCAAATTGACTTTGAGACAGGAGGAAAATCGTACAAGCTATCTGAGAAACATGCTGTGTTGGTTGTCCGGTAAGTATATTCGCAACAATTCTACACTGATGCTCAAGTCAATGCTAGTCCGCGTGGTTGGCACTTGGACGAGCCTCGCATCACCGTCGACAATCAACCCATGTCCGGTTCCATCTTCGACTTTGCGCTCTTTTTCTATCATAATGCCAAGGAACTTGTCCAACGGGGCTCTGGTCCTTACTTCTACCTGCCCAAGATGGAACACTATCTTGAGGCTCGTCTGTGGAACGATATCTTCGCCTTTTCCCAGTCCTATATCGGCCTCCCATCGAACACTATCCGTGCGACAGTCCTCATCGAGACCCTCCCCGCTGCATTCCAGATGGAGGAAATCTTATTCGAGCTCCGTAATCATTCCTCGGGTCTCAATTGTGGACGGTATGTTTTGTATGACGTCATGACCATGAACGTGCTTAATATGTCCTATTTTTAGTTGGGATTATATCTTCAGCTTCATCAAAAAGCGCAGGGCTGACCGCAACGCTGTTCTTCCTGACCGCAAAGATGTCACTATGACCGTGCATTTCATGGACTCTTACGTTCGTCTGCTCATCCAGACGTGCCATAGGCGCAAAGTTGCCGCTATGGGCGGCATGTCTGCTCAGATTCCTATCAAGAACGACACCAAGGCAAATGAGATAGCGATGGAGAAAGTTCGTGCCGACAAGCTTCGAGAGGTCACTGCTGGACATGATGGGACATGGATTGCTCATCCTCTCATCGAGCCTATTGCCCGTGCAATCTTTGACAAGCACATGCTCGGACCTAACCAGGTATGAGGCTTCTCTTCCAGAAATAATCAAGCTGAACTTCATTCCTCAGTATCATAATTTACGTCAAGATGTCAGAGTTGCAGCTGCCGATCTTCTCAGCACGAAGGTACCAGGGAAGATTACCGTAGACGGCATACGTGAAAACGTCTCGACTTGCCTCGCCTACACCGCGGCCTGGGTTGATGGCAACGGCTGTATCCCACTCAACTACCTCATGGAAGATGCCGCGACCGCTGAAATTACTCGAGTTCAGTTGTGGCAATGGGTCAAGTACGGCGCACGGGCTGAAAATGGCCAGCTCATCACACCCGAATACATTGATGGGTTGATTACGGAGTTGGGTCCAGGTGTGCAAAAGCTGGTTCCCAGTGTGCAAGAGAAGAGTGTCAAGCTGGCAGAGGACTATTTGAAAGTTCAGATTAGGAGGCAGTGGCCCAGCGATTTTCTGACGAGCGATTTGATGCCAAATCTTGCTATAGCGGACGGCGTTGAGCCTCAATACCAAAGAGCGCAGTTGTAAAGATTGGACAATTTGTTAGTTTCTAGAGCTTTGTCACTTTGTGGATTTTACGTGGTTTTCTCTAGTTTGTTAGTTTGATGTTATGAGTCTCTATTTTACTGTATGTATTATAACCAACTGCATCTTGGTCAGCGTGAAGCTTTGAGGCACCAGTGGAGAATCTTGGTCCGAAAGTATCAATTCAACCAAGGTTTTGATTAGAGCATACATACTCATACTCTGCAGCTGCAAAGTAACGGAAATGGAATTCGAAATCTATCAAAATCCCAAAGAATCAAACATACGTATCTAACCAATCCAACGCTGCCCTCGCATTTTGTATGACTTCTTTATCATCTTCCATCGCCGTCGTTCCATGCTGATGCGCCGCCGAATGAGGCTGATAGATACTCGAATGAGCATGATGATGATGATGGTGATGGTGGTGGTGGTGATGATGAAAACCTCCATAAGGATAATGAGGAAGCATATGTGACGATCCACCCCAGTGACCATGAGCATGAGCTAAACTATGACTTCCTCCTATACTCATACCCGTCGTCGAACCCCAATTCCTACCTCCCGGACTCGGCCCTCGACCACTCAACCCACCTCCAATCGAACCAACAGCTACCGGCGAGGAAGGTGACACCCCCGGATTAGACCATTCACACAAATGCCGCAACGTCGAGATAATACCAGCTTCAATAATCGCTCGCCGACCTTTCGAGTTGCGCGCAAGTTGGTATATGCACGACGTAGCAGGCCTCTTGACTTCATTTTTTCCTTCAGCTAAGCATGTCCGCAGGTTATTGAGAAGTTGGGGATGGGAGGCTATCTGGCTTTGCTGCAATTCGCTGCCATTGATGAGATTGGCGAGAAGATAGGTTGCTTGAAGTACGACATCATCCGATGAGGATGTACTGGCACTGGTGATATGACCCAAGAGCATCTCCATCGGAATATTCTTGAAAATCATATCGATGCCCTCGGGGGATTCCGCCACATTCCTAAGGATGCTGAAGATTTGTTCTTGAACGTCGATAGGACTGTCTCGTAGATATCTAATGTACATTGTGAGCTCAGATCAGATATTGATAGAAGCGCACATACTCTACAACCCGATCCCAGCCAAGCTGGCGCATAACGCTACGCTTGGTTTCTGTCGTCGATTTTCTAAGGAGGTTCTTGACAGCCCACAAGGCTCCTAGCTTGAGCGCCGGATCACCGAGCGACAATAATTCTCGTAGCCTTTCCATCAAGCCTTGTTCGAGATAGATCTCCACACCCAAGTCAGCAAAATGCAAAGGGACAAGGTATCATTAAGAACATACAGGTCGCAACGGTGAGAAATCGATGACGATATTGCATACTGCTGATAGTGCCGCATTGAGTACATTTGCATCTTCTTCTCGCTTCTTGAAGATGGAAAAAATGGTCATCCCAAGACCGCTATCGACAATATTGGTCCTCAAGACGGTGACAGCTCTGCTTAACGCTCGTACGCATTGACACGCAGCATATCGTACACCGACGTGCTGGTGAAATAAACAGGTGTGAATGAAAGGGATGAAGTAGAACTCGTCGGTAATGGCTCTGCGTATTTCATTGTCGAAAAGTGAGATTGCAGCGATAGCAATCAAGGCTGACTAAAATCCATGTTACAAGAGCTGTCCTATTTAGAAAATCAATAACCTTACCTCACGTAACAAAGATACGCTCTCTGCCTCATCCTCACCCCACTCACTTCTATTATCCTCGAGCATGCTATCCCGAACGATCGTTGTCAACTTCTCCAGGCAACCACGGTCAAACGCAGCACTACATAGAGTGGAATCATCTGCAATCAAGTAATCTGCGACGAATTAGCGCTGCCAAAGACGAACAGTCTCTCCCAACCTACAAAGAATAAAACATGCTTTTGTCTGCCGAGGTGTACTCTCGGAGGAAGGAAATGCAATCAAGCTGTTGACAAGGTTAATGACTGCCCTAATATGCGATTCATCGATCGGATAAACGCTGTTGATTGTACTACCTCGCACGATGTGAGTTACGCTGTAATAGAATTAGAAAAAAAAAGTCTGGACGATGATAAGCTGACCATAAGGCAGCGGCAAGCTGTATATCGATATTTCGTGACTTGATAAAAGGAACAATGGTAGAAAGAATAGGAGGATCTAACAATTAGGGGTGAGGAGTTTTGCGCAAAACTGTGAAGACGTTCCACCTACTGTCACGATCTAGTCGCGTCAGTACTGTTGCAACAGCCGGGTTATCCTTTGAAAGGGCAGCTAAGGCGAGCAAAGCAGTTTCTTGAAGCTATCTCTTCAATGAGTAGCGAGATATATTAACCACAAGGGGCCCACCTTACTGTCACGAGTACACAGGAGTGCAGTCAGGTGCCGAGCAAGCCAGCCCCCTTGCCTCGAAGGAGCGTTGATGTTGACAATGGAGGTCTTCTCCCAGCCTCTCCGTGTGATTTTTGCCTCCTTGAGGCGATCCTCGTGCGGAAGCCACTCTGATAATAGTTTCCGGTATTCCGGTGTCCTAATGGCTGATGCGATGATGTGGGCAATAGAAGTGCTGATTTGTGGAGATGGATCGGTAAGGAGCGGGAGATAGATGTCGAGAGACTCTGTCTGTGCGTAGGTAAGTCACGTAAATTACAGAAAGGACGTCTCATGTTTCACACCTGAAACAGGTAATTAAGGCCGTCCTTCGTCCGACTACGGATTTTCGACTTGTTGGGCTTGAGACCCCACTGGGATGGCCCCGCGATATCGGCCATCGCTATGGTCAAAGATTTGAGACCACGTACAATGGCTGAACGTAGAGATGTCGAACTGCCGGGCTCAAAATAAGATATGGCAACCAGGAATGCATGAGGCGTCTCATGGTCGAGTAACGTCGACAGTGCTTCCTCAGAACTAGCCAAAGAGGCTATAACATGTGCAGCTTCTATCCGTATCGCATCGTCTTCTTGTCTAGATGTGTTATCGTGAGGGCCAAGAAACGCAGAACATGCATGTGGTGGGTTAAGACAAGCGATCAAACTAGAGCGGCGTAAACATAAGGAGACTGGCAACGTGACACGCGTACGATTGTATCAACAAAACATCCTGAGCAATTTTTTTCTTCGCTGAAGGATTGCCTATGACAGTGTTTTTGACCTTTTTGAGGCTAGCAACATTGACGGGTACAACGGTCATGGTGGTAAGGGGTCGAATATCTATCGTGAGAACTTTTATGCTGTGACTGTCAAAATGTGTAGTCTTTTTTAAACATCAATTTGTTACACGATGCTCAAAGGAATGTGTAGTCTGTCAAGTAGTATCATATTGAGTCTTCAACTTCGATATACAGCTTTCCTTTTTTTCATCTCATCAGAATGGGTGCAAGCTATAATCATGATATCTAACACAAGTGAACTGCCCAACTGAGATAGGTGAGTGTTCGAAGCCGGAAAGCAATTATTCCATCAAATGACAGGCACTGAATGTAACATTACAAGTCGCCATCAATAATCTACGAATCACATACATTACCCCGTGTTGACAGATATTCAGTGTAAAAATGGACAAGAAAATCAATGCAAGAGTTCTCTCATATGATTCCTAGTCTAGCTCGACAATAGGAATAGGTTGTGCAGCCATTTGTTCCTTCTCGGAGGACTGCTTCTTCTCTTCAACCGTTGCTGGCGTCGGAATAAACATGGGTACTGAAATCACACAATCCACTCATCAGTTTGTGTCACCCTAAGGGAGGAATCTACGCACGAATAATAAACTTCATAGCCCCCTCACCAACTTGTAGTACAGCTTTGCAGGCCCATGTCCACGTCATTACACTCACAGAGCCTCTTGGCGCGAATGGGAACGACAACCACCACATGACAACAGGATTGAACCATCCTTGCGGAAGCCAGAATACACCTTTGGAACGATATCTCCATGCAATGACGTATTGCGGTATATTGACTATGACCCAAAGGAAGACACGGAATGCAATTGTAAAGGTGGTTTTTCCTGAGGAGAGATTCGAGTCTGTGGGACGCAGGGGATAAGCACCGACGTGACGGAGCAGAGAATCAGTATACGCACTAAGTTTCTCCAAATCTGAGAGTTTTTTATCTATACTCCGTCTTAGTTTCGCCCATTTTGCAAATTGGTCCTGTGCGCTCGTTCGTGAAAGTTCTTGCTTAGTCTTCATAATATCACCCTTGAGCTCGCTCTGCCTACGCACGAGCGATCCTTGGGTTGTTCGTAGGTACAATGCATATGCCTGCAGAAAAGGTCATATTGATAAGTTCATCTTTGAACGGAATGACTGACATATTCACTCAACACGCTCTCCCCTATCCATGATACTACCTGTGCCATGAATACGACCAGAAACGCTGTAAGAATTAACGATGGCATGTTGCTCTAAGAATCAAGTCAAATGCTGAGTGGGGGTCTTGCAGTGCCGGCGTGACTGATAACAGGTTTCTAATGAAACTCTCAGGCAGTATTGACTGGAGGAATAGACTTGTGGGTGAGGTAGAGGTTGTAGTTCCTCTCTACAGAGTGTTTTACAAACCGTCGTGGCATCACCCAAGGCACGTGGCTTTAACCCCAATGATATCAGATAATTATATCACACTTGAATCCAAGGACTTTTCAGAATCCATGCAGTCTAGAGAGCTCAGACCCGGATTGAAATTCGCCTCAGATTGAAACCATGAAACACAGAGTTCAGATGCACTCAAATCCAAAATGAATGGAACAGGCGTCACTCATATGAGAATCAACATGCTGAAGGGCAGTGGAGAACGGTAATTGATGATGCATGGATGGTGTTTCATAGTTGCACATGCGGAAGCCATACACTGTCTGCCCTTCCCCAACTCCAAACTTTTAATACATAGCGAGGCAAATCATCGAGACGAGAAGAAAATCAGATATTCAGCTTCGTCCTTCGCCAGTGACGACGCTTAGCATTATACTGTGAAAATAACAAGTCAATTCACATCTTGCTTCCAGCGAAAAACAGATAAACAAACTTGGATTTTAGTGTCACTCTTGAGGCGAAACCATTGGGGGATAGGCCTAACAATGTCGGGATAGATATTCTCCTCTACGACAATGAAACTTGGAACACACCTGTTTTGGCGGCCGGCTTTGGCGAGCTTTTGCTTGGTGCGGAAAGTCTTTTGGGAGGGCTTTACAGAAGCAAACGTTCAACACTACGTTGGACAATAATAGCATCTTACTCACCATCGTGATTGGCAGTCGGCGGCGTCGGATGGTAGGATCTCTGAGTTTCCGAAACGGTAACTAATTAAGGTTCCAAGTCCGACTCATGAACTGTCTAGTCCTTCATTTTGACCGGGGGTGAGGCACCCGGTTACTTCCGAAATTTGAAGCTCCATCGCAGCCGACACAATGCCGCAGTCAAGATTGCCGTCGACTATTTTGGTAAGCATCTTCCGGTCCTCCACGTCATTATCAAGGGATGAATTTGATGTAAACACGTAGCATTCTCCACCTGACCATGTACCTCTTGAGTTGGCTCCCTCTCCTCGTTTCTGTAGCTCTTCCCGCGCTTGCCCAGGAACCTCCTAAAGAGCTTGTCATTGAGACCACATACACTCCGGATGACTGCTCGGTCCGTGCAACAACCGGAGACTCTATTCGTGTACACTATGTGTGTCTAACCTCTTGCAATCAAAAGTCTGTTCGAAATTGAATTTTTTTTAGACTGGAACTTTGTTCTCCAATGGCAACAAATTCGACTCGAGGTATGTAACCCCTCAACCAGTGCTACTGATATTGAACGGTCTCTTTTTTTTGCAGCCATGATCGTAATTCGCCACTACCCTTGACACTCGGTACTGGTCAGGTTATTAAGGGCTGGGACGAGGGTCTCCAGGGAATGTGTGTCAATGAAAAGCGCAAGCTTACCATTCCGCCCAACAAGGCTTACGGTGCGCAGAAAAACTTACCATTGCGTCCACGAATCTCGTTCTCATGACTTTGTTATTTTGACAGGCTCACGGGGATTCGGCAGCGTCATTCCCCCCAACTCTGCTCTCGTATTTGACGTCGAACTTGTCGGTCTGGACCCGAAGAAGAGTCGCGAAGAACTCTGATGATTTACATCTTAGGCTTCCTGTATAGATTCTTAGTGCCTATGTTTGCTGATCTTATCAATATGTCTATCACTGGCAACTGGACTCGGAGTGTCGCAGTCTCATGAATTTTTGTCGACCCGTGAAGGCCCAGCCTGAAAACGTGAACATTGAGACTTGATGCTCGATTCTTATTCGCACTGAATGCTCGGGGCCTTTCTCCAACTCCTGTGAATTATTTCTTCGATGTCTAGTTGCTCCCGCCACACTTTTCACAAGGGCTTGAAACAACTCTCGCTATTCAACCTGGGCTTTTTGTGCACTCAGCTGAGGCATCCGAAATTTATGATGAGAAAGTAACTAGCCTTGTCAGTAGCACTGATACATCTTACAGACGGTAGCCATGCTCTCCAGGTCCGACGACAAGCCAGGGGGGGAGCGATCGTCTTTTTTTCATTATCATGGAATTTGGAGTTGATAAGCTGGAGCTTTACTCAGACTGAACAAGCGCCTAATGAGCAGAGACGTGAATAAAATACTACCCATTGGCTGTCTAACGACTGAGCGTGACAGAGCTGTGACTTGAGACCGAGCAATCGATGTAAACACATCTCTCTCACAGAAATGCCCACTCCTACATTCTCCAATATCGGAGACAACAATCAGGATATCAAGACCTCCATGACCAAAATCATTCCTCCTCCTGGAGATCCTATATCCTCTCGGGATCTCACAGATGCAACTTGTCTCATTTCAGACATTCTTATCCCTCAAGGTACCAAATCTAAATCCATGCTCGAGTAGTGGCTAATAGAAATGCAGGTTCAGGACAAGTGAAAGATGAAACCTTGGTCAAAGCTCAAGAGTACAAAAATACCCTTTAAACAGAAATGGGGGGTAAGTCGATCATATCATTACCAATTCATCTACTCATTTAAATATCTGGAGAAAGATCCTTCATACTCTATCAATACAAGAGGGTGAAAACATTTTGAAGGCTATTAGAGGTTCTCATGTATATAGAGTCTGATTTCTATACTATAAGGGTAATTGGGCAAAAAACTAGGATAAAAAAACATTAGTATTAGACCCTAGGAAGTGTATTAGGCCACAGAGTATCTTTGAACACAATGTAATAGATTGGTGATTTAAAAAAATGCCTTAGAAAAAAGGATGAGGTTCTTGGAGACAACCAACTACCCTGATGAGTATAAGGGCAATTGACAAACACTTTAAGAAAACCTGAGACTCTGTGGTAAGACATAACTTGCCTCCAGGAACCTTAGAGAAAAGGATAAGGTTTCTGTCATGATTTTTTAGATGCAATGATCCCTGTCAAATGACAACTCAATCCCTAAG
>Ga0153947_1000298_pt1 | contig 24229 bp, 18 predicted proteins | sample TSNJ031MetaG_FD_104697 | JGI IMG/M metagenome (GOLD analysis project Ga0153947, IMG submission 104697) | Attine ant fungus gardens microbial communities from New Jersey, USA - TSNJ031 MetaG | ecosystem: Host-associated > Fungi > Mycelium > Unclassified | place: USA: New Jersey, Wharton State... | reverse complement strand
TAAGTGACACTATATCGGTCATATCTGCATAGATAAATTTTACTCTATCCTTCAAATGTTCGGAATTGCCATAATCAACAACTGCCTTTCTGCGAACTATGCCGTATACTTCATAGCCTTTTTCTAATAATAGTTCTGCCAAATAAGATCCGTCTTGTCCATTAATTCCTGTTATTAGTGCCTTTTTCATTTATAATATCCTCCAATTATTTACATGTCTCTATAATAAGGTATATTGGATTGGATTGCAAGAATAATTACTATTATGTAAAATAGATAATTCAAATGCACATATGAACCGCTGCTCTTCAAGAAGGTAGCTTTATTCAAGAAACTATCGTGTAAATGGCTATAGCACAATGGGAATATTCACTCATTTCATATAATACTTAATTTAAATAACCAAAATCAATATAATCTTGTCCCTTTTTATACCCTAGCTCCGCTAATTTTCTTTCTGCCATAGGCAAACCGGAAGCAGTAGCGACAAAAACAAAACTATCTGGATACATCTCTAAATCATTGGAGCGAATTGTCCTTTTCCCGTGAAAAACACAATCCTTATATTCATCAACTGCTACCGCAAATTCTATTTCTGGACAATCCCTTTCTATAATTCTATAAATTGCATTACCCAAATAACCACCTACTCCCCAGATTATAAAACTTTTTTTTCCTGACTTTCTTATTATATCTGTAAATTGTTCCGGTATCGTTAATGCAGACAGGCTATCACATCCTTCATAAAATTCACTGATTCCTAACATATTTTCATAATACTCATATGTTCTTCGAATTTTATCCGCATTATAACTGAGTATTTTTATTTTCATATCTTCATATTCTATTGGTTCTGGATTCCACTCAATTTTATCAAAATCTGAAGGACAATAAACATTCAGATATTTATTAATCCATTCAAATCTACACGACATTTCGTTTCTGGTAATAATAACAGGAATTCCCATAGCCATACAAGGAGATGCACAATGAAGTCTAGAAGTCACAACTAAGGAAGCTTCCTTCTGATATTTTTCATATAAATCTAATGTCTTTATTCTTGTTTTTTTGTATTTAGTTTTCTCATCATCAGAAAAATATTCAATTTGAGAAATATACTCTATTTTATTACGTACATCAACAGGAATATAATCTTCAAGTTTTTCTGGAATATCAACCATAAACACCTTCCCTGATGATGGCTGTATCATCCTCTTAGGTAACGTAGCAGTCATGCATCCATTTAGGTAAGATGGAATACCCAAACTCTCCATCATATTATAGGTAGAATAATCACGACAACCTATAGGCGCATACTTACGTAAATATTCAATTGATTTCTTTGAAGTAGGGGGAATGCGAAAATGAACTCCTAAAAAAACTGGAATAATTTTTCTTGATGCTGGCATAAAGTATTCTTCATCGCAAGTCCATAAACAGCAATTTATTGGTAAAATCAGATATTCACCATCATAATTAGGCATTTCATATATATTTATATCTACAATCTTCTCTTCTGGAATTTTCATATAACGATATAAATAATCTAATGCCTCTATTTGAATAATGTCACCATAATTACAAAAGACACTCTTATTGTCAAAGCCTACTTTTTGATCATATATCATTCTGCCAAATTTCATAATTTAATTCCTTTCAGTAATAAAACTTCCTACACTTAATGTCTGTTTTATACCCGATTCAAAACCCACCTCAGGTATAAATCCCGTATCTTTTGTCAATTCACTGATATCACCCCAAAGATACATTACATGTTTATCAGTGTAGGATATTTTTCCTACATCATCCAATATTCTATTATATCCAGTAATCTTCGCAATAACCTCAATATATTCTTTTAAAGGTTTTCCTATTCCAGATGCTATTGGATACTTTTTACCATGATTTCCCTGTGTTGCAATCAAATACAAGGCATTGGCAACATCTGTAATATATATATAGTCCCATATTTGTTCACATCCAGTCAGATCCAATGAATTATTATTTAAACAGGCATTAAGACACGACATTATCAACGTATTTGCACGATCATATGGTCCATATGTACTCAAAAGTCGCGGCCAACAGAACTTGATTTGATAAATTTCACAAAATTCTTTTGCCTTTTGATAAGCTATGCACTTTGCCGATGCATAGGCATTTTCTGGATTATCCGGTGTAAAAACAGACAATCTTTCTGTTATACGACCACACTCTGCCTGTGATCCCACTCCAACAAAAGTTCTACAACCATACTTACATGCTAATTTTGCGGCTTTTAATGTATAATCTACATTTTTAATCTGCCCATCCAAATTATATCTAGCATTCTCAAAATCACTATTCCATCCAATATGATATAGAGTATCATAACTACCATCTGGCAATTTTAGCAAATCAAGTTCCCATAATTGCGCCTCAAGCAGTTCAAGACGATCACTTACAGGTAATAAATTTCTTCTTGATGTCCCTGGTCTAATAATCGCAACAATAGAATAGCTTTTTTGTAAAAGAAAATCAATCAATGCTAATCCAATATGGCTTGTCGCACCTGTAATAATAGCTTTCCTAATCATTGTTTTTTCCTGCTAAATACTCATAAGTATCGTTAACTGTAACTACATCCAACAAATGATAATCTTCATCTAACACAGGCAAAAGAGAAATTCTTCTCTGTAACATAAGTTTAGCCGCTTCCTCAGAATCTCTTTTCCTTAAATATATAAAGGATCTATTCATTATATTTGATACGTGTGAATATAAATTTGCTCCTGAAATTAATGCTCTAAGTACATCCCCTTGGCTTACAACTCCTACCACTTTATCCATCTTGTTTAATACAATCACACATCTTGTATTACTACGATCAATAGCTTCCATGACTTCGCTTATAGTATAGTCTTCCTTAATGCAATAAATATATTTATCCATACAAATACATCTCCTATCAATAAGTTAAATGTTTCACTAATAAATTCTCATCTACTTTAGTTTCTAATAATAGTTTTAGAATTTTCTCAGATGAATTTCCATCACCGTATGGATTATCTGGATTTTCTTTTAGAAATTTTTTGAACTCGGTAGTCTGTGCTTTTTTTATTGCTTCAATAATAACTTCTTTTTTAAACTCAACATCAATTACATTATTTCCCCGAAACCTCATATTCTGTCTACATCCAATATTAACCGCTGGTATACCGAAGGTAGGAGCCTCTAATAGACCAGAGCTGGAATTTCCTACAATGCAATCACAGTTCTTCAGCATCCCTAAATAATCCTGCCTTTTCAAATTAGCATAAATATGATATTCCCCTCTCCTGTAATTATCAATTGCATATCTAATATCATTAGAACCTGCATCATTATTAGGCATAATTATTACCTTTGGAAGAGTTATTTCATTTAATGCTTTAATAAATATTTCTGCTTGTTCTTTAGCTCTACTCTTTTCCTCAGTAACGGGATGTAACACAGCCAATATATAACCATCAGATAAATGTATACCTAATTTCCTTTGGATTTCCTCTAAATCTGTATATTGATCTCGCACCATCTCATCCAATTGTGGTGCGCCTACATTATAAACACGGAAAGGCTCCTCACCTAGTTTTAATAACCTATTTTTTGCATCTTCGTTCGAAGCAAAATGCAGGTGTACAAATTTACCTATAGCATGACGCGCCATTCCATCAATATTTCCCGACACTTCTCCTGCTTGAATATGTGCAACGGGCGTATAGGTATATCCTGAAGCAACAGCTCCCATTAACTGCTCACCTCTATCTCCAGCAAGAATAATCCAATCTGGCTTTTCATTTTCAATAATATCCGGCAATGAAGTCAAAAAAATTCCTAAAGATTTGGCCATTGTATAATGAGAATAACCATCTAACGACATTTGGATTTTATAATTAATTTTAAAGCCATCCTTCTCTATTTCCTTATATGAACAACCATATGCTGGAAGTAGGTGCATATTAGTAACAACAAGCCTATATTCTACATCATCTCTTTTCTCTATCAACCTCAATATCGGTCTAATATAACCCCATTCTCCTCTTGATCCGGTTATAAACATGATTTTTTTCATTGCACCCGTTTCCTTATCTCTCTATTATTCAAAGTCCTCACATGAAAGCAAAACATTTGCTGGAATATCCCTTATTGCTTTTTTTCCAATAATTTCTTCCATTTTATACGAAGGAATACCAGTTCCTGGTCGTTTTGACCAAATTTTACTTTGAGTAATTACCTCACCGGCTTTTATTTCTTGTATTGAAACAATACTTCTAAAAGCCCATGAGCGGATAATTTCTTCATTCGGATTAACCTTCTTTTCATCGCCCATCGCTCGATATATTTTATTAACTCCATCTACAAGCTCATGTAATTCTCTAAAATCAATAGAAACACTTTGATCCGGTCCTTTTGTAAGTTTGCTTAGAATAACATGTTTTTCGATAATATGCACTCCCATAGCCACAGCTGCATAACAAGTATATAAATCTGGCGTATGATCAGAATGCCCAATTACAGCATCCGGATAACGCCTTTGCATTTTTTTAATTACACCTAAATTTACGTCTTCATAAACTGGCGGATATTCTGATAAACAATTAGTAAAAGCTAATGGTACACCTGTTTCCTTTAACGCATCATAAGTTCTATCTAATTCTACCAATGTACACATTCCACTGGAAATAATCATAGGTTTATTAAATTTGGCAATCTTCAATAAAGAAGGTATATCTGTCATTTCACCAGAACCGATTTTGTAAGCATAAGCAATCCCAGCCTCCTCTAATTCCTCAGCGGCTTTATAGCAAAACGGAGTACACAAATATGTTATTCCTATACTGTCACAATAATTCTTTAATTCAATATGATCTTCTAGTTTTAACGCATAAAGTTTAAGGAACTCATATAAAGGGATATCAAAGTTACTTGAAATCGGAATATTTGGTAACATTTCTTCATCTGGGAGATGATGTTGAAATTTAATGCAGTCTGCTCCTGCTAATTTTGCCTGGAGAGCCATCTCCTTTGCAACATCAATATTCCCCATATGATTATCGCATCCTTCAGCAATTACATAAACCGGCTTTCCATCACCAATAATTCTATTATTAATTACTATTTCACTCATCTTTTCTCCCTACCTGTTTTATTAATTATTGAATACCTTTCATATGTTTCATCATCCAAAAATGGTGCCAGATCATCTATCGGTGGTGTCTTGAACAGACCATTGTTTAATAGCTTACTCATAAGTTTAGGATCAATTAGCTGTTCGCGATCTTCTACTAATTCACAAATACCGTAACAATCATCTTTCAAAAAATCATCCAGAATACTTTCCAACTTTTCATTATTAGTACACTTTATATATGGTATATCATAAGCATATGCCACACGTTCAAAACTGGGCATTTGGATACCCGTAGTATCTGTACAACCGGTTAATCTCCCAAACACATTCGTATGTGTCTGTACAATCGCTTTATATCCACCATTATTAAATACAAATATTTTTATTGGAAGTTTATTATATACAATTGTTTGTAATTCTTGTAAATTCATTTGTATGCTTCCGTCACCTGTTATACAAACTACACGTCTATTTGATGCAATCGCAGCACCTATCGCCGCTGGTAAATCATATCCCATAGTACCACAATTAACATTTCCCCATAACCTTTGTTGTGGCTTCTTGATGCCACATTGCAAGGCAGATACACAGGAACAATTGTTACCCAAAACTGTAATTGAATCTTCTGGCAACTTTTCTTGAAGCAATTCACAAAAATAATATGGATTTACATCTTTTCCATGTTTCTGTCCTTCCTTACAATTTGGAAATATCTCACGAAGTTCCTTACAATAACGAAGCCAACTCGTATCTATTGACGAAAATTCCAGCTTCATCCTTCGTAGTTCAGGCACAAAATCACTCAAATCCATATTAATAGAAAGGTCTAGTTTAATTGTATCTTTTTTTAACTCGGCTTCATCAATATCGACTGCAATTTTTGTAGATTCCGGCGAAAATGCCTCAAAATTAAATCCAATTTGTTTAAAAGAAAATCTACACCCAAGAGCAATTAAGCAATCTGCATTCTGTACAATAAAGTTCCCCGCTCTACCGCCAAAAACGCCAAAAGTTCCGAAATAAAACTCATGGCCTACATGCATTAAATCAGAACTGCTTGCAGTTGCTACCACCGGTATATGCATTTCACTCGCTAATTTTAAAAACTCATCCATAACACCACAAATTCTTAATGAATATCCTGCAAGTAAAACCGGGCGTTCTGCCTTCTGGATCATTCTTAAAAATATTTCACGGTCAAATATTTCTTTTTTTTCTTCTGGCTCGTTAAATTCCATCAACTCCTCTGTTTCAATTTCAGCTCCTTGAATATCCAATGGAATATCCACCCAGCATGGTCCGCGTCGTCCGTGAATTGCCAAATAGATTGCTTTTTCTATATGATATTTTATTTCTTTAGAATCTTTTATCATTACAGCATACTTTGTCATATTTTTTACAGTATTTACAATATCATGTTCTTGCTCACCAAATTGTCGTAGCGGAAGTCCTGTACTTTCGATGGTTGTGTTATATCTCACCTGCCCCGATATTATCAATGCAGGAATACTATCCTGCCATGCACATAAGACACCCGTAATTGCATTGGTTCCTCCCGGACCTGTTGTAACACAGGCTACTGCCAACTCATTATGAATACGATAATAACTTTCTATACCCATTGCACTAGCCTGTTCATGATGATTATATATACACTTGAGACTTTTATTATTACCAAAAGAATCATTAAGGTGCATTGCACCACCACCAACCACTGAAAATATATTTCTTACTCCATGTTGTACAAGTAGCTGTGCAATATAATCTGATGCTTTTACTCTCATGTTATCTCCTCACTATTCACTTTATTCTATACTCTATCAGACTTTACTTGACTATTTTCATCAAATCCAACACGTTCTTCTTCTACTGAATACGGTTTATTCATCAATCTTATATTAATATTCATGATATATTCACCTACCAAACCTATCAAAAATATTTGCACTGACCCTAAAAAAAATACCCCAATTAAAATAGGTATTATACCTGCCGAAAAGCCTTGCCAGTTACACAGTTTCAATATTAAATATATTATACCAGTAATAAAACTCAGCACTGCTATTATAGCACCTCCGATTGTTGCACATCTCAACCCTGCTTTAGTATAGGTAGTAATATTCTGCATAGCAAAATCAAATAAGTTATAAAAACTTTGTTTGGATTTACCGTGTAAACGCTCTGGTTGTATAAATTCAATCTTGCTTACATTATAACCATACTCAGCCACTATTCCTCTCATTGATGGTAACGTGTCATTTAATTGCCTCATTAATTCAATAAAACTACGATCATATAAACCAAATCCTGTAAAATGTTCTATTTGGTTGATATTGGAAAAAAAACTAATTAATTTATAGTACAATGTTCTTAAAAACCACATGATTTTTCTTTCTTTACTTCCTGTTTTAATTCCACAAACTACTTTTTTCCCCTTTTCCCATTCCCTCACAAACTGCGGAATCAATTCTGGTGGATCTTGAAAATCAGAAACCATCATAATACAACAATCACCATCTATTTGCAATATTCCATGATATCCTGATGCTCTGAAATTTCCAGCATTAAATATTGCTCTTACATTTGGATTGCTTCCACAAAGTTCCCTTAAAATTGCCCTAGTATTATCATTAGAATCGTTGTCAATAAATTGAATTAAGTAATCATACTTAGGTAACTCTTCTCTAAATATACATATTATTTTTTCTGTTAATAGAGCAACATTATCTTCTTCATTTCTACATCGAATTGAAATTCCTACTAATTTTTTTTTCATAATTATTCCTTTATCTATATAATTAATTTACAATAACACTCAATATACTACTTGTCAATCCTTGTTTCTTTTCCTTCATATAATATACAATAAAGCCTCCTAAAATTAATGAAAGTACTAAAGAAAGCACGAAACTGAAAATGGATGCTCCTAAGGTTCCATATTTTTTTACCACAATTCCAGATAATGTGAAAGCTAATGTTGCCGTTATGATATACCCGACTACTAATGCTTTTTGCTCTCTCATAATTATCAGGATTACCATAAGAAATCCAACTATTGCCAGACCGCCACCACTGCACAATAAGATTAATAATTCTGGTTTATACTCCTGAAGATTTATTCCATAGAGCAATGACAAAACAGGAATACCAACCACAAAGGCACCTATTAAACATACTATTGTTATTAAGAGTATAATTATTATCTGTCTCCAGATTCTTGTAATAAACTGAACCATTTCATTATTTTTCCACTCTATGGACATATGAACCATTTGCGGCTGATAAATAAAACTGTTTAATAAACCAATAACAAATACAGGCATAGCAACAAATCCATAGCATGCTTGTACCTCATCTGTCATATACTTATCGATTGCATATTTTGGAGCACTTGTAATATAATATGAAAGGAAAGAAATAATAAACAAATTAGTACATGATTTTAACAAATTAAATGATCTCTTAAAATTATTATCTCTGTGCACTTCACATTTTAGCTCATTAGCTTGTATTACTGTATTGTTTAACACTGAAAAAACTATTAAAGAAAATAAAAGAGAAATCAAAGAAGCTATTACGATGTTATGACTTAACATCAGAATGATAATAAGGATAACCAATGCTATTATCCAACGGATAGAAAAAATACGCATTCCCACATCAAGTCTTCCATTCCGCTGATATAATCCTACATATATATCTTCATATGCCTCAACGGTATATAATCCACAAATAAATAATACCGTAAATGCCTTATACAAAGTGTAATCACCCACAATTACCCGATGTAATAGATATAAAACACATACAGCAATCATGCTTATTGTTGTAATTATTCTGGACGCTCTATAATCAACGAATGTATATTTTTTACTAATGTCTGTAACCTGATAGTTCCGCATTCCAAACTTACCAATAGAGAGGAATAAATTCGATATTGTAAATGCTATAGATACAATCCCTGCCTCTTCTATACCGCTGATTCTGGTTATTACTATTAACAATATTACCGACTCACTTGCATTAATAAGCCCTGCTATAGTATTCCAGACATAACCTGCACGCGCAGTATTTCTTTCATTTATTCCAACAATATCCTGTAATATCTTTCTCAATAATATGCCACTCCATAAATCAAATTAAAGATTTACCGCTTCTTTTATTATCTGAACCATATAATCAATCATTTCTTTAGTCATCCCTGGATAGACACCTACCCAAAAACTATTTTCCATTATATAGTCAGTATTGACTAATTTACCAACAATCCTATATCCCTTTCCACTATTTCTCATTTCATCAAAGCACGGGTGCTTCGTCAGATTTCCTGCAAACAACATTCTCGTTTGAATACCTTTATTCTCTATATACGGAACTATTTTATCTCTGCTAACCCCTTCTCTGCATGTTATCAAAAAACCAAACCAGCTTGGATCAGAATCTTGACATGCTTCTGGCAATATCAATTTATCCTGATAATCCATAAGTGCCGTTTTTAACACTTGAAAATTTTCTTTTCTCCGTTCTATAAATATTGGAAGCTTTTTAAGCTGAGCACACCCTATCGCTGCCTGCATATCTGTTGCTTTCAAATTGTATCCAAAATTTGAATATACATACTTATGGTCATACCCTAATGGTAATTCTCCAAACTGTCTGTCAAATCTATGTCCACACAAGTTATCTTGTCCTGACTGACAAACACAATCTCTACCCCAGTCTCTCATGGATTGAATACACTTACTCAACAATGGATTATCAGTATAAACTGCCCCACCCTCTCCCATAGTCATGTGATGTGGCGGATAAAAGCTGGATGTGCCAATATCACCTATTGTACCTGTAAATTTTGTTTTTCCATTAATTATATATGTAGAACCCAATGCATCGCAATTATCTTCAATCAGCCATAAATTATGTCTCTCACAGAATTCTTTTACCACTCCAAGATTAAACGGATTTCCCAGTGTATGCGCTATCATAACCGCCTTTGTTTTTTTTGACCATGCCTCTTCTAACAAGGTTATATCAATGTTATATTGCGGAATAGTTACATCTAAAAATACCGGAATCGCACCATATTGAATTATCGGTGTTACTGTTGTAGGGAATCCTGCAGCAACCGTAATTACTTCATCTCCCCTCTTAATTCTTCTTTCACCCAATGATAATGAAGTCAATGCCATAAATGCCACTAAGTTAGCAGAAGAACCCGAATTCACCAAAACACAATGCTTTATACCAAGATATTTTGCCATTTCCTTTTCAAATTGCATTGTATATCTTCCTGAAGTCAACCAAAATTCCAACGCACTATCTACCAAACTAATCATCTCATTGCTATCATATATCCTCGCTGCATAAGATATTTTGTCGCCTTCCAGATAAGGCGCTTTTTCTGCATGATACTTTTCATAATATTCTTTTACTTGTCCTAATATTTCCTTTTTTGCCTGCTCTTCGTTCATATTATCAAACATATCCATTACTCCTTCATGTTTTTATTTAATACTCCCATATTTTCCATGGAGCACTTCCTTCATTCCACATTTTTAATAGTATATCTCTATCTCTCTGACTGTCCATACATCTCCAAAAACCATTATGTTTGTAGGCTTTTAACTCACCCTCTTTTGCTAAGCGTTCTAAGGGCTCTTTCTCAAAAACCGTATCATCATTTACTATATAACCAAATACCTCTGGTTGACACACCATAAAACCTGCATTTACCATACTGCCATCACCGCGTGATTTTTCACGGAAAGCTTTAATTGTGTCATTATTATTTATTTCCAACACTCCAAAACGTTGTCCCACATTAACTGCTGTCATAGTTACAAGCTTACCATGCATTTTATGAAATTCTAATACATTTATAATATCTATATCGGCAACCCCATCACCATAGGTTAACATAAAAGGCTCATTATCTACATATTTTGCTATTCTTTTAATTCTTCCACCTGTCATTGTTTTTAACCCAGTATCAACAACTGTAACCTTCCATGGCTCATTATACGTTTTGTGTATAGTCATTTTATTTTCATCGCCAAAATCAAACGTCACATCACTATTAGACAGATAATAATCTGCAAACCATTCCTTTATCATATGTTGCTTATATCCACAGCATATAATGAACTCATTGAAACCATAATGAGAATAAGTTTTCATTACATGCCATAATATAGGCTTGTCTCCAATTTCAATCATCGGCTTAGGCTTCAAAACTGTCTCTTCACTGATTCTTGTTCCATATCCGCCTGCTAAAATCACAACTTTCATTATCTTCTCCCATATTTGAAAATCAAAATCGCTTCTCACATAGTATTTCCTATTCATAAATCATCACTTCATTTGATGCCTTATGATACAAATCGTTTTATATAAAAAATGCCTTTATTTGCTTTTCCATACAGTTGGTGACATTCCCATTATCCAAATAATGAATAGTCCATTCAACAATTTTTTCCATAGCTTCTTCGATATTCCAACGCGGATGCCACCCAAATTTATTTTTTATTTTTGAACAATCAAGCTTTAAGAAATTAGCTTCATGTGGCCCTCTATTATATTCGCTTCTCCAACTAATAGAATCACCTGTTGCCGCACACCATTTTTCACAAAAAAGAGTCACCAAATCTCCAGTCGTTCTACAATCAGCTTCATCTGGTCCTACATTATAGCTGCCCGCATAATTAATATCTTCATACTGAGCTTGACATATCATCAAGTATGCTGCTATAGGTTCTAAAACATGTTCATATGGTCTTATAGAATGTGGATTGCGTATAATAATATCCTCATTCTTTTGCACAGCACGAATGCAATCGGGGATAATTCGATCAACTGCGAAGTCGCCACCACCAATAACATTTCCTGCTCGTGCTGTAGATATCGCTACTTTAGAATCACGCAATAAAGAAGTCTTATAACAGCTTGTCACAAGCTCCGAACAAGATTTTGAGTTGGAGTATGGATCATATCCACTTAATTCATCGTTTTCACGATATCCCCATACCCATTCTTGATTTAAGTACACTTTATCTGTCGTCACGTTTAGGAATGATTTTACCGATTCAAAATTGCGAACGCATTCTAATATATTTACCGTTCCCATAACATTTACTTCATATGTATAAACTGGACTATTATAAGAATCACGAACAAGAGGTTGCGCTGCCATATGTATAACAATTTCAGGCTGTGTTTCCTTAAATGTTTGCTGTAAACGCTCTAGGTCTCTTATATCTCCAATAATTGAGTTAATCTGTGGGCGTAGTTTGCATATTTCAAACAAACTTGGCGTTGTGGGTGGGTCAAGAGAATACCCAGTCACTTTAGCACCTACATCAATCAAAAGTTTACTCATCCAACTCCCTTTAAATCCAGTATGACCGGTAAGTAAAACTTTTTTATCATTATAAAATTCAAGACAATGTTTCATCCATCTTCTCCTCTTGTATAATATTTTATGCTAGTTATTCAATTAAAGATTATTAGTCTCCTAAATAATAGAGTTGAAATGATAACTTTCTTGTATCAGGATTACCTGCGAATATCTCTGGCATATGGCTTGGAACAAAGTAAGCGTTTGTCACGAAATTTATTTTATAGATATCATCAGCATTCTTTAATGGCAAAGATTCTGGTAGGATGGTCATCGAAAAGTAACCTTCTTCGTTGTGTTTTATTGTTGTAACAAGCATCCCATCAACAAATACTTCTGTCATTATCTCTTTATCAGGATTCGCTGTGAACAAATCCGGACTAATGAGATAATTAAGCTTCATCCCACTTTTTTTCTTATTTCCAACTTGAAGATATAAAGTAGCATCTTCCGAGCACCAATGATAGTCTCCTTCATTTCCATGTACCCCATCGCCTAATGCTGAAATTATGATATCTGTTGGTTCAAAATTAATCGGTATATATTCGTACACCTTTACTGATGAATATACGGGAATACTTATATATGAATAACCTTCCACTGATTTTGCTCGCTCTATTCTTCTGTTTAACCATTCTGTACTCTTAATATCCGCACATTTAACTATATTATTGACTTCATCCGCAGTGCTACCTGTGACAAGTATTTTTCTAACTAATTTGCTATCATCCACATAAATTACCGGTTCTTGATATGTATATCCGCCGTCAACCTGAGTAGTTCTACTTATAAAAGTTGCGTAATAGGGATTATATATCTGTGGCATAGTATTAAGAACAAATTTTGCAATCGGCGTATGCGTTACATAACTAACCGAGCCGCATATTACTGTAGTACATACCGATAAGATTGCTGAGCAATATAGCATCCATTCCATAACTTTTTTATGCTTTGTAAATACTTCATACTCTGCTGCTATACAAGTTAAAAAGAATATTATTATCGGACTAACCCAAGCATTATATCGTGCTATACCACGCATCCCACAATTAATATGTGCCATAAGTGAGTATGCGAAAATTGTACTATACAGAGAAAATATATAACAAAACGCCGAAAAATCTTTTTTAATTAATCCATATATTGAAAAAAAGAAAAACAACAATAGACATATTGTAAAATAGGGGAATAGGCCAAAATTCAAATCAAATAGATATGAAATAATTCTGGTAAATAAGCTATTTGCTTCATTATTATATATGGCATTGCTTAATGTGCCTAATGAGAAAGATGAAAAAAACAAAAATGGAATTAAAAAAATCAGATAACAGCATCCCAACAAAGCGGTATCTTGCAACTTTTTACGCAACACTTCTTTTATCGTGCTACGTTCTTGCCACATTTTATAAAAATGTAGAAAAATAATTGCAAATCCCAACATCATAATTGTTGAGTTCATCGTACCTGCAAGCGAAACAAATATAGCGGATCGTTTATATTCTTTGTTTTCCATATGGATCAATGTTAATACCACCATTGAAAAGATAAAAACTTCCGCCGACATAAAAGGAATATAAACCACAATCGGATTTAACGAAAGTAGAATTATGGATATAAATTTCACTTTATCTGATCGCCTTAATTTAAATAAAACCGTAAATAACGATGTTACAAACAGTAAAACATTTGTTAAAGACAGGGAATATATTTGATTTTTCCCGATTAATTGTAATAACAACTTTAATGGCATACACAATAACGAATATGTGATAAAATAAAAAGGATGCCATTTTCCATCTTCTGATATTCTAAGTTTAGAAGAATGCAAATCTTCATAACCATAGACATTACCATATATTGTCGGAAAATCCTCTCTAGCTTTATCAATATCACTTTGTTCTATTGTGATAGAGCACCTATATTGCATTGAAATTATTGGAAGTGCATAGCTGTCTATCTCAGCATAGCTTTGTACATTTAGCACATAAATCAATGAAAACAAAAAAACAATCAGCAAATAAATAATGCTTATTTTTTTCAACATAGAAAATGAACTAAACTTATTTATTAATAATTTTACTTTTGCCTTCATATACAATAAATTCTCCTTTTAATTAAAAGCAAATATGCTCACTGTTCCTTTCGATCATATTCCAAGTAAATTTTCTGGTTACTACTAAATAAATCATTAGAAGAGGCTCTCTGGTTTCATCTAAAAGCTGGTATTTTTATATACTACAGGGTTTGAAATTAAACCATCAGTTGTTAATCATCAAAATCAAATATAATAAAATATTCATCTTCATATACAATATCAACATCTAATAAATACATGGGAATTTCTGAATTATTCAGATCTTCAATTTTATTTATCAAGAAAAAATATTTATCACTTTCCATAAACATACTATTATCCTTTTTAGTTAGCCATTCCATTCGGTTAAACCTTTCCAAATCTGAAACCGGAGTCACCTCTATATTGCCATTTGAAAAGCATGTTGTTATGTTTGCATTCCAAAAAGTTGCATATCCAAAATTATAATTATTTTTTTCCAAATACTCTATAGCTCCTTTTCGATTTGAAAAGTTATCATACTGCATTAACTGCCCATATTGTCTAGCTCCTATTAATATACCTACTAATATACAACTAAAATACATTATATTTTTATTTAACTCACTAATACTATTTTGGTTTTTAAAAAACAATGTGAGCATAGGAATATAGAAAATCAAACATGGAATTAAATAGTGTCTAGCATAAGAATCTTTTACAAATATAAAAATAAAAAAGTTTATTATGTTTGTTGTAACAATGAATAATATCATAATCTGCTCAGTAGAAGTATAATTATTAATGTTCTTTATATTATTCACAGTCACAAATACTACCAAAAAAACAAACAGAATACTCAATAAACTTATAATCCCTTCAACAGACATTACTCGTTTTTCACTATCATATCCAAAAAATTGAAATACACCGTTTACTAAATTAAAATAATTATAGGATTCAACTGTTCCAAGCGTCATTTCGCTATATGACTTAAAATCATATCTTATTGATAGTATATTTGAATTTATTACATATCCAAACAAACATGATATTGCACTCAAAAACATAGAAGCAATTACTTTATTTTCTACAACTTTAAAAATATTCTTTTTTATCAATTTACAAATAAGCAAAACACTTCCAACTATAGCAAGGGGCGCATATAATAATGTAATCTGTCTAATTCCTCCCAAGCCTGCTATAAATGAGATTATAACACACACAAGTATTTTTATGCCACTATTTTTAGTACTTTTTTTTATATCAAATATTAACCCCAATACAAAGAAAGAAATTGCTATATGTGGGATATAATATAATCCATGCAAAACAATCTTATAATAATACAAGTCAAGAGGTATCATAAGGAAAATAGAAAAAGACCAATCTTTTCCAACACTTTTCATCATATATGAATAAGAAAAAATATATATCAGCGTGCCAATAATACAACTACCAACCATAACCATCTTCCAATTATTAGTAAGAGCAAATAGTAATCCTCTAATAATTGTTGTGTTAAGAACCCGTAATTCAGTACTATAATACCAATTTGAAGATATAATTTTCTTTTCTTGATACAATAATTTTGATAGAATAAATTCAGAAGCATTATCTGAATCCATATGATTCATTCCAAAATAATAAATAAAAAAGCAAAAAAATATATATATAACACATTCCAGAAATATAAGTATTTTTCTTCTTGTCATCACTCTAATCTCTCCTTTGTCGTTATGCCTTCCGACACGGGTAATAAATGAGTCTTTTGTTCAGTTTCTTTTCTTTACTATCTATGGTAATATTTGGCTTAAGATACCAGTGGCATGGTGAGCAACGAGAACCTGATTTCTTTAAGCATAAGCTATTTGGATTTGTTTGTTATGGACTTATCTTTTTTAATTTAGCATTTTTGCCTTGCAAATTATTTTTTGTGAATTTTCATAATAAGTATTTTACTTAAATGACAGTCAATTTTGTGGTGTAATTAACATTAATAAAAATATCTTGTTGCCACTATTGTTATACCTACCCTTGTTATTTTTAGAAATTAATTATTCTGTAAAAGTTTTATCTATCACCATTCGGATATCATGGCACTCCACGCTTGGGTAATCGTAAATAAATGCTCTTAATTCTACTAATAAATTCTGGATTCTTGTATTTAACATCTTTGAATACCATCTGCATGTTATCTTAACTCACCTTATTTCATGGCAATTTCTCGTATTAACTGTGTTTTTAAGATCCTTTTGGTAAGACTGCTACCCGCATTATGAACTACCTCCTTTCTAATTCGTCCTTTGACGTTCGAAAATGCAGGAGGCTTATTTGCGGTGTGGTGAAAACCATTCCTGGTGTCTTGATCGACAGTATACAGGACTCCATATCCTTGAGAAACAATATTTTAAAAGGATTCATTCAAAAAAACATATGATTCTAATATATGTAGTTGCTATCCTTCAAAGCCAAAACTTGCATCCACTATATTTAAAGTTGAAAATGATCTTTTCTTCTTAAAAAAAAGAAAGCTAATTAAGATTGCTTTATTAAAACAATAGTTAAATATTTCTATACACATTTAACATGCAATTACTTTTTGGAGAAGTATATACTTCCTTTTATTTTTATACAGATCGTTAACCTACTCTAATTCATACTTCTTTCTTGGAATCCCTAAATCTGTATTACCGGAAGATCTATCGTCATTAACTGTCTTATCCAATCTATCTTTTATAACTTTGCAATCTCATCCAGTCTATCTATAATTTTTTTAGCTGCAGACTCCCATGTCCATTTTTCTCTCACTTCCGATGAAGCTCTTTTTCCTTTTTCAACCGCTTCGGTCTGATGCTCATACACATAACGCATACGTTCCATTAAATGCTCCTCACTTGGATTAGCCCATTTAAAGCCTTCATAATATGGACATTTAGCCTTAGCATCAATTAGTCCAGCAACATCTACAGGGTATCCATTATTTTCATTGAAAAAGTCAACCTGCGAACTCCAATTTGTTGCAATCGCAGGTAATCCACACGCCATTGCTTCAAGGATTGGCATTCCCCATCCTTCTCCTCTGGTAGAAAGAACAAAACAATCTGCCGAACGATATAATGTAGCCATATCATAATCCGCAAATTTAGTATTATAGAGGAAAATAATTTCCGGTCCATTCTTCGGTAGATTAAGTTTTCCAATCTCTTCATTTACATTAATAGAACCGTCATTATTAATTACCTTACACAATAACAACACATTATCTTCTTTTTTAAAGGCTTTTGCATAAGCATTCAAAAGTATCTCCGGTGCTTTTCTTTCACCCCACTCAAAAACAGATAAAAATGTAAATTTATCATGTCTTTTATAAGACTTAATTGAGGGACTGTAATAATTTGGATCTATACCTAGAGGAATAATATGTATAGGTACATTAACACCACTATTCCTAAATGTTTCTACATTAAAAGAAGAAGGTACCCATACCTCATCCATTAAATTACATTGCCTTACCCATTCTTTCGGAATTCCTGTTGTTTCCAACATGGTGAATCCGATTTTATATTTTCCGTTATTCTTAAAAAATACATCGCCCTGTCCATATACCACTTGTGGACATTCCTTAATGAATTTACGTGATTTAATAATATTAATCCCATAATTATCTGTCATATCCTTTTCTTCCACAGGAAAAGGAGTTCCTTTACCGTACACATACTGATATCTTACATCTACACATAAATTATCTAAAGATAGCATAAAATTTTTGGCAGATACAGCATATCCTGAAGGAAAATTCACGATAGAGTGCCACGCCATTTTTCTATTATACTTATTACTTAGCTCATTATCCCAAATTTTTTTAAATTTACTTTGCGACTTTAAGAACATATCCGAAAAATTCACATTATTAATGTTAGTAGATATGTTCTGATAATGTATTAATGTTACTTTCCCACAGCATACTATATTAAACCCAGCCTTCCTGGCCGCAAAACAATAATCCGTATCTTCAAAGTAAGAAAAAAAAGTCTCATTTAATCCCCCCAATTTATCAATGACCGCTCTCTTTATATATGCACAAGCGAATACTACTCCCTCAACTTCCTGATTATCGGTATATTGACCAATATCCCTCTGTCCTCCACCAATCTGCTGCCCCCAATACGTTTCAGGGTAAATATATGTGCCTGCATGAAGAAACTCTCCTTTTTCATTAACCAAACGGCAGCCAATTACACCATTCTCTTCCTTCTCATACGCTGTTTTTTGTAAAATATTTAACCAATCATCTTGGATAATTATTATATCATTATTCAAAAGTAGAATATCCCCATCTACTATCTGATTAATTGCTACATTATTCCCTTTCACAAATCCCAAGTTCTTGTCATTGGCTATTAACTGTATCCAATCAAGAGATTTTAAATAATCCAATGTACCATCTGTACTTCCATTATCCACCACATAAATACTGCATCCAAACTCTACAGCACTTTTTTTAAGTGATTCCATACACATTTTTGTATATTCCAGCCCATTCCATGTTAAAACAATAATCGATAGCTTTCTCGTGCTCATTTAACTCGTTTCTCCTTTTAATTGTCTATTCCGCACACTAGGATGATTTCAAATACTATCTATGCCTTCTTACATAACAAATAATAATCCTGTGCACCAAATATTTGCTCATTCAATTTATCGAATCCTCTTTCAATTCCCTTACTCATATCCTCAGTAATTTCAAAATGATAGGACTTTGGAAACTCATTTATAAAGTTTATTTCCGTTGTTTTAAATCCTTCTTGTTGTGCCATAAAGCGCAACATTGCAGGATGTACCGGAGTAGAATGTGTCGGATCAATATAAAATCCATAACAAAATACACCTAACGACATAGGATTCACAGTCTCAAATATACATATACCATTCGCAGAAATTTTTTTATATGAAAGCTCCATCAACTTTTTTAATTGCACTAATGTTAAATGTTCAATAACCTGACTGGAAAAAATCCCTTCAATTGATTCATCTGGTTGTGTCTCCAAGTATTCTATACAGTCTCCGTAAGATACAGTTAATCCTTTTTCCAAACATAATTCTATCATAGCTTTATTTATATCAATTCCATTGGCACTTATCCCTTTTTCAGCAAGAATCGATAAAAATTCTCCCCTTCCACATCCCAAATCAATGACATTATTTTTCCCTTCAAAAAAGGGAATATAACGCATAAGTCTTTCGCTAATATCAGCTTCTTCACCACGAAAGGTACTCTCAAAATTTAAATACCACAAATCGTCTTTAGGGTTATTTTCTATAGAATCACTCTTACTTAATTGAATATCAGTAATAATATCCATGCATTTCTCTAATTTGCTTTTTAACTCCATATTCTCTTGATATAATTTCTTGAGTATTTGCGATTGTTGATTAATTGTTCTTACTACATAAGCATTAAAATCCACTTGTTGTACATTAATATCACGTATATACCAATATATACTTTTTCTGATAATTCTCTTTATAAACTTCTTTATTTTACTAAATCTTCCTTCTGATTCAATTTTTTTATCAATTGATACATTATAACTTTGGTTGGCAAGCTCCAGGAAATTCATAAGGTCATTATAACCTTTATTAAAATCATAAGTATTAATATTATCTAAATCAATATCATTTCCATTTACATAACAGTTTACATAATCCATAATCAACTCTACAGTAGTATTCTGGTCATTCCCTGATATAAACTTAACCATCTTTTTGCCTCCTGATTTTTATATTACTTTATAGATAAAAACTTGCTTTTTATTCACTTACTATTATATTTTTATATCACATTCTTCTCGACTATTTTCCATTCGTGCTGGATTCTAATTAAACCAATATCACTTTTAGTAGAATATAATTCCATTGATGCTGCTTCTCTATAATAATCAACAGGAACACCTATATCAGATTCTATCGCTAAATCAAATGAGTATTCTCCCGGCATTAACATAACATTCTTCAGTTTTATTTCTACGATACCTTCTTTCACAAGATCAAAATCAAGCAATTCATCCAATCTGGTATTTGTTCCATAGCAATATACTCCATCACTTCTAAATATCCCTATTCCAATTACAGCATTGCTTACCTTTTCGTTAATTTCATAATGTAGTTGTACCGTAATATCTGTACCTGTTTCGAAAACTGTCTTTATTCTTTCCTCTTCATCTAATAGATTTATTCGGACAATTCTCGCTTTCCCATTCCCCCAACGCTTTCCTTCATACACTTTTTCAACACTGGAATTTTCGCCAGGTACTGCTTCAAGAATTATTTCTTCTGTAGTATTTTTTGTTTCTGAAATCTCTGTTATTTGACTCCCGGCTTTCCTAGCTGCTTCTTTTTCTGCGATTTTTTCTCTCTTCTTCCCCATATAATCTAAATAAATCGGATGCACTTCTCTGGGTGTTCCTTCCTCTCGAATCACTCCATCATGAATCCAGATACTTCTCTCACATATCTGTTCAATCTGCCCCAATGAATGTGAAACTATAACTATGGTTGTACCACTTGCTTTAATTTCCCTTAGTTTATTAAAACATTTTGCCTGAAAATTCGCATCTCCCACAGCCAAAATCTCATCTATCAGAAGTACTTCAGCATTTACATTAATTGCAACCGAAAAAGCCAAACGCATATACATACCGGAAGAATATGTCCTTACCGGATGGTCAATGGAATCCTCCAACTCAGAAAATGCTATAATATCATCCAATTTATTATCAATTTCTTTTCTGCCTAACCCAAAAATGGAAGCATTAATATATATATTCTCTCGCCCGCTCATATCCGGATGAAAACCAGCTCCCAGTTCAATCAGGCTTGATACACGACCTGTAATACTAATATTTCCACTGTCAGGGTAAATGATTTTTGTCAATAATTTCAATGTGGTACTCTTCCCACATCCATTATGACCAATTAAACCAATAGCTTCTCCCTTTTTTACATCAAAATTGATTCCGCGAAGAACTTGTTTATAATCATATTTTCTCCGCTTACTGAATAAGGCTCTTTCTTTTACAGTATTACCCTTATCTACAAACACCTTGAAACTCTTAGTAATATCTCTTACTTCAATTGCATTGTCAGGCTTCATTACATTTCCTCCGAGAAGTGGCGTTTTAATCTTTCAAACACAACAATTCCTATAACTAATAATACGATCCCCAATATAGTAGCCAATAACAGCGTACTCATTTGCGGTGTCTGTTTATAATAGAATATATCCCTATAAGCAATCAATATTGATGTCATTGGATTTATTAAAAAAATCGATTGTAGTTCCTCTGGAACCATATCTACACCATACATCACCGGGCTTAAAAATTGCCACGCCATAACAACAATTCCTAAAATATACTCCACATCCCTCAAGAATACAGTTATTGAAGATACTATTAGCGTAATTCCCAATGCTAATATGTACTCTATAACTATAATAATTGGAAGGTATAATAAAGCAACAGGATTCACTCCATGCCCCGATAGAATCAAAACCGAAAAAATTACGATAAAGGAAAGCAACATATTAACAAGCTGGCAAGTTACGTGTGCTATTGGTAAAACTTCTCTTGGAAAGTAAATCTTATTTACCATATCCTTTTGTGCCCAAATACAGCTCGCCCCACCGACTACCGATGTACTAAAGAAAATCCATGGTATTAACGCAACAAATAAAAATAAGTAATATTGATCATAACCAGCCTTCATTATAGTGGAAAAAACAAAGGTATATACAATTAATTGAAAAAGGGGATTAAGAAAAGTCCACAAAAATCCTAATGCAGATCCTTTGTATCGACCCTTTAAATCTCGTTTGATTAAGCTGAATACCATTTCCCTGTATTCATATATTTCACGTAACAACTTCATTAATAAGCCTCCATCATAAATCAGTATTTATTTCCTTATCAAACCACTATCACCTCATGTATTTCCTCCGCACTTTCCCTCCATCCTACAGACACAAAATTCTCTAATTTCATCACTATTTTCTCATACTCCCCCTCATTCTTCTCATAATATTCCACCAACCCACATAATTCGTCCACATTATCCTGCTCAAAATACACACAATAATCCTCAGCAACTTCTCTGGAAACCGAAATATCTGATGCAAGTACTGGAGTACCCCTCATAATCGACTCAATAATCGGCAGCCCATACCCTTCCACATAGCTACAAAAGGCTAAAAATTTCGCATGTTGGTACAAATACGTAATCCCTACATCCTCCAACCCTTCAAAGTGAAATATCCTCTTCTTGAAATCCGGATGCTTCGAAAGCCGGTTTGCAAACGTCTCCATATTCCACCCCATATAACCAGCCATAATGATATTATACCCTATATCCTTAAACCCTCTCTCATAAGCTTCCAATAAAAGGTTATGGTTCTTCCTGGGTTCAATTGTCCCCACCATCAGAATATAAGGCTTGTCCTTAACAGCCGTTACTAACTCAGTAGGCATTTGGCTGTCAGCAACTATTTCCTTTTTTCCATAATCAGCTCCCAACGGAACCACATGACACTGAGGCAGCAGCACCTGCAATTGACCCGACAATTTATGTAGCTCATCAACTGTCGCCTGCGCATTCACTATCATTTCATCCGCATACTGTAAATGTGCACCTATATAATCCATAAAATTGTACACACCTCTCTGGAGACAGTACTCAGGATGTGTAACTGAAATAATATCATAAATATGAGCCACAATTCTGGCTCCCTGCCGCTTCAGAACCGGTAGAAGATAACTCCTCTTCACTCTGCTCATCCATGCAGCATCCAAATCAAAGAATACATCACCTTGTCCTATTTCCTGCAGTTCAACCACCTGCCTGGTAATCATCTTCTCTTTCTTTCCCTGATTATGAACATAATAAGCAATAAAAGACTTATTGTCAATTCTATAATACTTATTTCCTCTGGCATTGTAATGCAGCAGTACAATTTCTGCATCACCCATTCCAATTAACCTGACCGTGATTTCTCTGGTCACCCTCTGAATTCCCGTAACAAAAGTGGCTAATGTGAGCACACTGACATCAATATAGACTTTCATAAGAAAACCTTCCTGATTATAACCTGTAAAGGTTGAGGCAGTTTCTTGCCAAATTCCCTGAGCGAAGACTTGTCCGTTAATCCATACAGCATTCCCAACATATGATACCTTACTCCCTCTTTTTGCACAAAATACGGATTATTAACCAGGTGTATATGATTGATTGCCACCACGCTGGAATGTGCAAGACTATTTAATACTTCCCGTTGAAATTGTTCTCCAGGCAAAGAATAATACTGCTCCCAATAGTCCGTTTGCCTTTCATCCGGCAGACGTTTTAATACTGCCACATGTACAGCTTCCATAAACTCCTCATTCGACAATTCCAAAAACCTGGACACATCAACATCCTGTGGGTGTGCTTCCACATCACACAGGAACGTACTCTTTCCATATTCGAACGGGATTTGTGCCTGTTGAAGGTTTTCCGCCACTACATTGTATATTTTTTCATAAACAGACATGGTATTATCCTTTTCAGCATTGACACATGATATTAATATACACTTTTTTTT
>Ga0153947_1000295_pt1 | contig 24273 bp, 27 predicted proteins | sample TSNJ031MetaG_FD_104697 | JGI IMG/M metagenome (GOLD analysis project Ga0153947, IMG submission 104697) | Attine ant fungus gardens microbial communities from New Jersey, USA - TSNJ031 MetaG | ecosystem: Host-associated > Fungi > Mycelium > Unclassified | place: USA: New Jersey, Wharton State... | reverse complement strand
CGATTGAGCACCATGTAAGTGACAGTAACTGCTTAGTCAAGGTTCCCAGGAGTAGAGGGAGTGGGAAACACAGCACAGCAGTTACGCAGCTCATCAAATTCCCACACTCGTCTCTGTTACTTATTGACGAGGTTACCCTGAGTTCACCCTTTGGGCCATAGCGATTGCTCTCGGAATACGAAACTGATCTTCATAAAAAATATGTCTCTTTATCAGTACCAGTATCCTCATCATCCTTCTTCGTCCTACATCTCCCCCCAGCCTGTCTTCATTGACCCAGCCAGTTTTCGTAGGGATTATAGCAGTCGTCTCGAACAACTTCAATTTAACTCACGGCCAATCATCCAAAATCTTTCTTTCTACGCTCAAGAGTATTCTCGGTATGCAGATTTGGTTGCACAGTGCATTGACAACCACATTCGAAAGGTGAGTTGCCTTTGACCAGGCCTTTATTGTAGCATGTGCATCCCAAGGGAGAATCAGGAGGCTCACACATTTGGTCATATCTGTACACCATGTAATTTAACAGTAGCATAGACTTGAGCATTAAGATTCAAATGCTTCCGGAGCCTTATGCCTCAAGGGTATTGCTCGTCTACTGTATTGGCGTTTCAGACTACGTTCCATGGATCTGCTGACTAATCTTTCCTTCTTTGTAAATCCTAGGTTTCTCCTTGGATGAAGCTTCCCGCCTTTTATCTTCTCGATGCAATTTCAAAAAATGTTTACGATCCTTATGCGCGAGTATTCGCTTCCTTTGTTATCCCCCTTTTCCTGGAAACCTATAGATCGGTCGATAATAACACCCGCAGTAAAATGGACGAAATGCTGTTAACCTGGCGGACTGGCGCTCCAAATGGCAAGGAGTTGTTTGGCCTTGCCCCTCAGATGGCAATTGAGCGTGGTATTTGGGGTGAGCAAGCGGTGAGTAAATTTCCTTTCAATTTCGCGCCCTGGTTACTGATCAACCCCAGGGACCTAATCAAATTACAAAAGTCCAAGTCATGAGTGAATTAAATTTCACCCTTCAAGCAAAGGAACGTGCCATTCAGGTGAACCCTAACGATGTGACGTCCAAACATCACCTCCAGGTCCTCTTCCAGGTATGTCGGATGTGCCATTGACTTCGACGAATCACTGATAGACCTTTCCATTTAGCTTCGGACCCTTGTTGAGGCCGGTGTTTCCCAGGACGAACTTAGTCAAATCTTGACTCAACTCCGTAGCCTTGCGCGTCCACCAGCTGTTCAGCCTTTTCCGTCACTCCAATGGCCTGCTTCCCAATTCTCATCCACATATCCTCATTCTTCTTATAATACACCCTACCTGGCCCCTCCACCTGAAAAAACTGAGCCCATCGCTTCTATGGCATTAGCATCGTCCGCATTAGCATCGTCCGCATTAGCATCATCCGCATCTGCTCCCGCTGAGAACGCCGGGGCCAATCTCCAGATATCTAGCATCTTATCATCTCTCATGAAATCCGGCCTAGTTTCAGCTATTGACACCTCTAGTGAGTCGAAGGTGCCACCGATGGAACAGGAACCTAAGAAAGAATTAGAACCTCCTGTCCCGGCTACCGAAGATTTGACCGCTATCAGAGATGCTCGGATGGATTATCGTAAGCGAATTTTAGCTGAACGATCGGAGACATTGAATGTAGAAAATGACATGTATGCGTTCTATCTGACTCAACGAACTAATCAATCTCAAACTCAATTCCTTCAGTGATGATCCTACCAATGTTTCTTTTTTCCTCTACGATTATCTACCTCTACAATGCCAGCAGTGTGGAATACGATTTCTGGACACAATTCTAGGGAAGAAGCAATTAGAGGACCACCTTGACTTACATTTTAGGCAAAATCACAAACTTAGCCAAAATCCTGGACGTGGACATGATCGCAGCTGGTTCACAAGTGTTGAGGTTAGTTTTGATATAATTGATGATTTCCTCTTTCTTACACATCTCCCAGGATTGGGTCCATGAGTCATCAAGAGATGCTGCGAACAAGCCTCGGACGCCGCGCGCGACGTCTTTGCGAGTGAAAGCTCCGACTACTGTTGAGGACATGAAGCAAGGTGTGAATGTCGAGTCACAATATGTTACGGTACCACCAGGTGACGAAGCTAGGCTGCTCTCGTGCCCGATATGTAAAGAAACATTGCAAGTTGAATTCCTTGAAGATGAAGAGGAATGGATTTGGCGTAATGCGATCAAGAAGGATGATAAGGTAAACAGTAACTCTCACTCATGACTTCACGTTCCTTACCCTTCTTGCAGGTTTATCACGCTACCTGTCATAGAGAAGCTACTACGTCAGCAAGTAGTATAGTGACACGACTTAAGTCTGAGTTCGGGACGGGGAGTCGTGCATCAACACCTGAGGTAACCTCCTCACGTTTCACGCCTCCGTTTGTAAGACGTTCTCCTTCGAGATCTCCGCTGTCGTCACCTCCCAAGCTTGTTGGTACCAAGAGGAAAGTTGAACATGAGCCAACAATAAAGGCAGGACAAACACCTCCTTTTAAGAAGTTAGCTTTGGCATAGCTCTCCTTTCACTTGTTTCACATTCTCCTGGGCATCATACTGCATCCAATATTTGGAAACGTACATCGCATTTTCACATTTTTATTTGCGTGATAATCAACATATCTGTATTTCCTCAGTCCCTCGGTGCAATTAGAGATTAGACGCAATATAGTGGGGAGGAACATGGACAATGGGATGTTGTAGAGTAAGGAGATATCTTGTCTACAGTTCTTTGACAGTAAATTCTAACAAAACAAAGAAACTCTTTGTATTTCATGACACTATAGAAAGACAAGTGGGTGAAATAGAGTTGTGTTCTGGACATGCTCTGGGCTTGGGGTGAGGGCATAAGAGAACATCCAAAAATAGTGGTACTTTTGTTCTGATTTGTGGGACCGTTAAACAGAAGTTAAACAGAGACCAGTCTTGATTCAAAGATGTCCTTGAATCAATGCCAACGCTTTTTTGGAACGAGGTTTAATAGTGCATTTGAAGGCTTCCGGATAACTGTTGGTTTCACCAACGTGAAGCGCACGCGCGTGTGTAAGTGTGTGAGCAGAAGAAAGAAAAACACACACCTAATCGTACCCGACGTATTCTCATGTTTGGGAACGACAGGTACGCCGTTCTCTATCACGTTCGTAATCTCAAACACGGCGAGTGTCATTGAGATGGTCATGGATAACGCTGCTTCGGCGAGGTACATCCCTGGACATTTTCTTCTTCCAAAACCGAAACAGACGTCACGTGGATCACGTTGAGGCAGTGATGTGGTGAAGCGGTCCGGTGAAAAGGTGAAGGGGTCAGGCCAGATTGTTTCGTCATGTAACATGTTCCTGTTTTTTTATTGTTATGAGATGATTTGAGGTAAAAATAGAACATGGTTTTTGATTGATTGATGTTCACGTACCAGAGGTTACACAAGATGATGGCGTCCTTGGGAATAAAGTAGCCCGCGATGAGACCGTCTTGGATCGCACGGTGGGGCACACCTGTCGGAGCGACACTGTTCCATCGTAATACTTCTGTCACGACTGCCCTTACATAAGGAAGGTGAGGTAAATCGCATAACGAGGGTAAACGATCCGTGCCAATGACAGCGTCGATCTCGGCTTGAGCTTTTATCTGTACCTCTTTTGAAAGAGACAAAGAAAAAGAAACAAAATGGTGATGGATGAAATATATGATTAATAATGGATATCATATGATAATATATAGATAGATATACACGCCTACCTGGAAAGAGGACCATGGCGAGGTAAAATGCGTATTCGGCGGAAACGGTCGTGTCAGCGCCACCTCCATAAAGTGAACTCGCAGAAAGTTTCAAATCTCGGATGTCATCCGCGTTCAAGATACCAACGTCTTCTTCCAACACGGTGGACACGTATGATTTCGTTGCTGTACCGGCCTCCTATATGTATGTATTTTAGGAAAGAAAAAAAAGATCATATATAAGAGTTGGACATTCTTTGAAGGATCTCAGACAGAGAAACTCACAATTTGCTGCACCGTAAACCGAAACGGCGCTTCTACCATCTCGGACGTATCACGTGCCCAACGTCGTGCTGTTTCCATAAACCCCATTCCAGGCAGCCATTCGGGAAGTTTCCGAAGAAAAGGGAAAAAGTCGACGAGAAAGGAACCAGGGATCGTGGCCTTGTTGAAGTTTTCGTTGGCGCGTTCGATGAGCGTCACGAAGGGATGATGGTGATCACTTTCCTGAAAATCGATTCCGTAGGTTAAATTGAGAATGATGTTGCCTTGAAGTCTTTTCCAAAAAATGAATTGATAAATTTCCGATCATGGCGTTGAATCATATGAATTATTCTTTTTACAAAAGCAAGTGTATTACTTACTTGCGAAGATGAATCATCAAATCAAGAGGCCGCTTCATCATACTTCTCAAAAATAGGTGTGTAGCACGTTCAATGAGGGGATACCACTCCTTCACCTGGGCCGTCCCTCCCAAAAACCGAGCAATGTTCTTGCGGTACGTTCGGAACCGATCTCCATAAGGCAGGAGCACGAGGGTTTCAGAATAGCCAAGGAGTTCACCTCCCATTTCGAGCCGTGGTCGGTCAGAGTAGAGAGCACCCTTTTTGTCCAGTTCGTGCAGGATGGAGATGGCGTTGACGATGATAATGGGTTGACCCATTACCTTGACAGAAACGAGTCCACCTGTTTTTTGATGTAGACATGAATATATAATATATACAGCAAAATTTTGATCAACTGACCGTATTTTTTTCCCCACTTTGCATAGGTTAGCCAATCCTTTTGAGTGGGCATATCGGCTACATTCTGTTTTTTTGAAAGGAGGGGGAGGAGAGTGAAAACAATGTTGAGTGCCATGCGTGCGTAACGCATCGATTGGGGAAGCCACCACTCACACCGATGATAGGTAGACCACGAGGACCTGGAGGGAGAGATGCAGGTAGTCGACGCTGCTGAATGTATGAGTTCAAGAAATATAAGCCAACACTGAGAAGAGTGTAATGAAGGTAGGCAAGACTGGACATTTCAATGAGAGAGACAGCTTGTTGAGGATAGCTTGTTGAGGAGGTATTAAACATGACAACTGACTGCTTCATTTTTGTAACCCCTCCCTTACCCCACCTAGACCGGGCTCCGCCATGTGGGAAGAACCAGGGCGTGGATTTAACACAGAAAGAATGCCAGCCGCTCTTTTTCTGATCGATTGATATTGATGCATGATAGGTTGGGTCCAATCCCAAATGGGAAAAAGAAGTCCAACGCGTATACAGAATTTCTAATAATAGCTATGATTGATGAGTTTTTTTGTTGTGCACCTGAATCTAGAAGAATGACCTTGATATGATTACTACATCTCGCAGTTGTGGTTTTTTACACAAAGTTTTGGAATTGAAAGATGTTTTACTTGCGATGGAAGGACCCTCTCCACAGGGTGTTGAGGAGGAGGAGGAAGATGGGAGGAATGGGGCGAGAGCCAACTGATTAGGACCCTAGTGACTAACGTGTATCTTTTCACAGCAGATACTTGCAAGGTTAGCAAAAAAACCTGGAATGTCCGTCAATCAGGGACCAATGCTTCTCTTTATGAGAAGTTTCGGAATTTCCTCGAGGAATCGCCCGAGTATTGAGACGCAGTAGATCCTAGGCCTGCAAGGCTGCCCAACAAAGAGAGATGTATCAACAACATGGGAGGATGTAATATATGGCAAGTGGTCTTGACGATAACCATGATGATATGTAATGGCAAAGGAGAGCGACGGAAAAGGCCTTGATAGGAACGGATAAAAGAGTGGCCGGGATTAAAAAAAAGCTTTGATGCTCCAGGAAAATTTGAGGACCCGGATTCAACAAAGTGGGATTGAGCGTCGTGTGACTGAAGAGCACCAGAATCGATGGCTTCGGGTAATAGTGCAGGTAGCTTAAATTTCTATCCTCTGTCAAGGTGGTGGTCCAAGAAGTACATGATTGACGAATCATGTCGCTGAGTTTGTCTCGACTTTACGGAATGGTGGCCGCAGCTTGCGATAACATATAGACTATTTTTTGTAACCAAGGGACTAGATTTATCGCAGATCCCTTCAGTTCTCACGAACGTCATCCACGAGTCTGATTCACACAGCGAGAGCGGGCCGAGTGTCAACCGGGATTGCTCATTTGATGTTTGAACACTTGGATCGAACCAGTCAGTGAGTGAGTCGTAGTGGTCTCGAGCCTCGGTCATTTTTCCGTTGTTATCTTTGTCTATTTCTGCTGATGGCCAGAAATCTGTTGGGAACTATATCTGACAGGTCTTCGGTCATGTCATAGATCAAAGAAAAATTAGACTGTTTACATATGCCGATCCGTGAAGTGCCCACATACTAGGTCAACACTTTTGAATGAACAAATTCTCTTGTGTTAAAATAATGGACCTACGGGTTAAGATTATTTGGATCTCGGCGATATAAACTAAGGATGAATGTTGAAAATAAAATTACATAGATCACGTAAGTTTCGCACGATACTCGTATTTTTATAGTATGTCGATTTTCGAATCCAGCACACATGTCAATGAGACCTGTGAGAGAAAACGAACGACCAACTTTCCCATAGTACTATCCTGTCCCCATTGAAAAACACAACTATCGTAGGTTTGAAAGTCCGTTCGCATGATGACAGTGTTGTGAGTTTGTTATCAGTTTATTCCACCCATTCGTTATCCTAATGGGAGCGCCCTACCCATCTTGGCTTCCTGTGGAAGTAAATTCTTTGGGAGAAACTGTTTTCCAGCGCTTCAGACACCCGTCACATGCCTCTTGACATGTTCTTATCAGTCATTAAAGAAGTACTTCCATTTTGTTTTTTGACACCCGATCTTTTCGCCGTCTCGGAGAGGTCGTGTCTACAAATTCCAGGCCAGTTTCGACAATTTATTACAAGACCTGGAATTTTTTCATTTGGTTTCCCTCCGGACTTTCTCTCATCCACGTCTTTACGTGTATAAAGGTTGTTTATTCTCTCCCCGTTGCCAGGGTTTGCATGTGGATTGTAAGGAACTGGGTCAATTTCTTTTTTCAAGATACAGCCGAGGTCAGAGGCCCTCAAAACACAGGTAGTTTGAGTCCAGAATGTCAGCAACTCTGCAGGATGATGTTCCTTTGGACAACACGTATGTTGGAGCCTGAGCAATAATGAATAGCATTGATGATCGTCTCAGCTTTGGTGCAGTGATGATTGGGGTGATCGTCAGTGCAGTTCTGCACGGCGTGTGTCTTCTGCAAGCTTTCTACTACTTCCAAAGTATGTTATCTGATATTTAAGTCAAGTTCCTCACAATCTCGTTCCAACAGAGTATAAGAAAGACGGTATTTTTATCAAAGCCCTCGTAAGTATCACTTGTTGTCCATTGGACTTTTCTCTTCATTGTCAGTTCTATGGAGTTGTTTTTTTCCTGGTGATACAAGCTCATGGATTGATTCTATCACTGATTCTATTTTTCATAGGTTATAGTCCTTGTTCTCTTTGATGCGACCCACCTCTGCTTCATCGTGCATACTGGTATGTTCCCTTCTTTCCACCGATTTGTGCTGATTGAGTCTGTCTTCTAGCATATCATTACACGATAACAAATTTCCAGTATGACTCAATTCATCGTTTGTAGAATGATCGGAACTGAGGCTAGAGGACAGTGATGAAGCTAAGCTAAAGCTTGTCGTCTGGTCTGTTGTTGTACGTGTAATCGGTCTGTTTCTTTGCTCATGATTGGCTGACTGAGCAATGTAGATGGAAGCCCTCTTCACTGTATGTTCTTTTGTCCAGTCATGAGGCAGTCAGGTAATTCTGTACCGTCAACCTTGCATCATGCTCTCTTTCTTGTGTCATATGTGCCCAATCATGATACCCTCAACCATATGCAGGGTCTAAATGGTGCCTTTGTACAAACGTTGGGTGAACTTCCTGCCGCCCCAAGCGCCGCAATTGATGATTCATTAGTTTTTATACCTACCGAGTGTGGAAACTCAGCGAGCACAATCGGTTCATCACGGGGCTCATTCTATCTCTGATCATGTGTTGTGCCGGATGTGGAACAGGTCAGGGTTTTATCCTTCGAAGAAGCAACAATCACTGAGTTTATATCATAGCTTGGGTCATTATCTCGTATGTCTTGGTCAGTGATTAGACCAGTCAAGTTAGGTAACACAGGCAACAGCATGCAACTAGATACCTATGAACAATTGCTCAAGATTACTGTAAGTGGTCATCCGAAATAAGTCCTCCAGTCTTATTGCTTAAGCTGGATTTTTAATATAGCCGTTGACTGTCACAATCAATGCCCTGTCGACGACAGTTGATATGCTGATTGCTTTGAGTTTGGTCTATCTCCTCAATAATGCTCGCACTGGACTCAAGAGGTCATCTCATTTGAAATGACATTTCCTCCACACTGTACTGATGTTTGGGCAGATCAAATACCATGATAAACAAGTTGGTAAGCCCTCCAGAAACCACATAGTGGGATAAAATAAATTCGGTCATTGGACAGATTTTATTCATTGTGAGCACAGGGGTGTGAGTATCTTCATTGCAAGTTGATCAATGGGAAAATGACAGTGTTCCTTAGACTGACTACGTATGTTTTCTGATCATGACTTGACCTTGCAAGCACAAGTTGACTCATCCTGAACGAAGTCTTTGTGCCATTGCAGCTCTCATTTCGGTAAGCATTCATATGATCTAGATACGACTGATTTGCATTGTTTATCTTTTTCCCCGTCGATCAGCTCATTGCATCCTCGAGGACACTCATTTACGCTAGCTTCTACTTTTGCATTGGCCGTCGTACGTGCTTGACTGTCACCCAAGTTTTTTATCCAGGTTTTGAACCTTCTCATTTCTTTCCAAGTCTATGTCAATTCTTTCCTGGCAACCCTCAACGCTCGATCTAGTATTGCGCACCCAATTGACAAAATCGATCACATGCTCATTTCTCTTTCGCAAAGTGCATTATCGTCCACTCCCCAGGGTCAACCAAATATCTCTATCCGGATAGATACTGCACGCGAAGCGGTGCATGAACGTGCCGCTACGCCCATGGTATGACATTTAGTTCTTTTCAGTAGATATGATTGTCTGATGCTTTAACACATGAGTAGAAGCTACAACAGATGTCTCATGATAAGGATAGCTGTGCAGGGTTGGAGAAAGGATCAGGAGATCAATCGTCAAAAGTTCATGTGTACTCAGCTTAGTGGAAGCCTAGTTGACAATGTACATTTGATTTTTATTCAAGTTTTGCGCCCACGAGTGGGCTAGAAGGACCCTTTACGTCAAGTAAGGCAAGTGTTACCGGAATTTTGCCATACTGCATTTGACATTGTAAGACACTGACGTTGTGCTGGTTCATTTTGACTTATAAAGATAGATATCTGGAGGTCTCCTTACGCCAGTCATTATCGTCTTAAGTGCATATCGATGGATTAATAAAAATGAAATTGTCAAGTTAGTAGTTGTTAGTGAATTGGTGAGTACAGCTAGATAGTCAGTCTGTCATTTAGAATAGGCTGTAAGCCAGGTATAAGCATAGTAAACACTAAAGGTTGGAGCCCGTGCCAAAAGCACCGGTGAAAGCCTCGTTCTTATCCGTTGTGTATTACGTCAGCGACTTGAAAGCCAAGTCCGTCGATACCAGTATACTATCCGAAACTCACTGTCCAAGGTGTGTTTATCTACACTTCTGCTGGTTCTTTTTGCGTCCAGTGCAGTTCATGGCACTTTCTCGCTTGTTTGGCATCGATTTTGTAAAAATCGGTGAAGCGCGAGTGTTGGATGCGAGGGATTAAGTTCGGATGAAATTTTGCTGATTCCTTCAACCAAGCAGATGCGCAACGTCCTCAAGACCGAAGAGCTGATCATCCCCGAGAACGTTGAGATTTCCATCAAGTCTCGTCTCATTACTGTCACTGGTCCTCGAGGCACGCTGAAGAAGAACATCCGCCATGTTGACATGGATATTCGGTTATTAAAGGGCAAGACCACCAAGGTCAGCCTTGCAGTCTGGTCGGGGGGGCGCAAACATGTTGCTTGCCTGCGTACGATCCGTAGTCTCATCAATAACATGGTTACTGGTGTGACGAAGGTATACCGAAATTTGTGATTATGCTCCCAGAACGCTGATATTCGCTTCCAGGGTTTCCTATATAAAATGCGTGCAGTATATGCCCATTTCCCTATCAACTGCATTATTCAAGATGATGGCCAATCCGTTGAAATCCGTAATTTCTTAGGCGAGAAGGTATGCAGTAATCTATGACGCGAACAATTATTCAATGCTCTTCAGAATGTGCGGCATGTCGACATGTTGGAGGGTGTTACAATTTCGGAATCGAAAGCGCAAAAGGATGAGCTCATACTTGAGGGCAACGACATCGACAATGTCTCTCAATCTGGTGAGTCTCGCCTTCGACCTAGATGAAAGCCAAACATGACGCCTTGGAAGCCGCCTCCATTCAGGGAAGCTGCCGTGTTCGTAACAAGGATATCCGAAAATTCTTAGATGGTATCTACGTGTCAGACAAAGCCACAGTCATTCAAGACAACTGAGCTCTTGTAGCTTGTGTTATAGTATATATCCTTCCATGTTTCCCCCGTACCAATCAAAACTTCGCTTGCCGACACAATGATCATTGGTTTTAGTTCATAGGTGACCAAATTACTGGAAATTCCTCCTGTAAATTAAGGGATGAATGGAATTTTCGTTCCAACTCGGCGGCGATATTCAACATAATCCTGCCCGAAAAATTTAACAAGAGCACGTTCTTCGGCTGCTATAATTGATATCATGAGATCATGAAAAAAAGAAAGGACGTACAACGCGAGCGATAATAGAAAAATTTCCACAGAACAATAAAATGGACAACGAATGAAAACGGGTTCTGCAGTACTAATTGGGTACCCAGAGCCCAATAGAAAAATCCAGCATAGGAAGGATGACGGGACCACCTATTCGTAGTCAGTAACAAGATGCAAATCCAGGTGATGAGCTCACGCATAAACTCCGTCCGTGACAAGAATGTGATCACTACGTTTTCTGAATACTACGACATGAGAAAAGTTGGTGGACGCGTGAATCATGGCAAGCGAGCGTAGCGTCTGCCCAAAAAGCGTGACCACGACACCTAGAAATTCATTCTCAGTGTTTAGGCTCTGAGAGAGAAGACTCACCTAATTGAGAAACATACGCAAGGCTCTTTGTTCCGGGCAGGAGATATAGGGTTATCAGGTATTCACTGAGGGCGATCGCATGAGCAGTATAATACGAGTGGCCATTGTTCAGTAAAAAGGCTATATGATATAGGGTCAGGAAAGGACGTGGTACGGAAGAGTGGCTCACAATCGACATTGCACCTTTCCAGATTCCAACCGGCAGTGACAGCGAACTCTGCCCAGTGAAATAATGACCAAGCACAGAGGAAGAAGGCAAGTTGACGTGTAAACCACCAATACTTCTCGAAGTTACCAAATGCGACTGTCAGGAATGAGACGCAGAAGATACCACCAAGGAAAAACGCAATGATTACTACAGCAAGAAGGGTGTTAGGAAGGCTACCACGAAGGTTTTTCACATCTAATTCCAGATGTAGGGGATTCGGAGTAACAGTGCATCGGGGCGGGCGGCCCTCTATCTTGTCCGAGTCCCTGGATGCCATTGACAAACAAGAGGGAAGATGGAGGACACTGGCAAGCCAGGCCAACCTATGTGGAGACAATAAGAATACAATAAGAATTTGATAAGAATTGACTATTGATGGGCCGTGGAAACTATGCAAGGAGCACCTGCCTGCTCATCCATGCTTTGGCTTCACCGGCGTCACTGGTCTTTGCAGCTCCACCACTTATTAGGGCGATGTTACTCGACGATCAAAGATCCCCAAGCTGCCTCAAAACTCCGCAATATGGCGCTGGTTGCCCATATAGGTAACTTAACATTTTTTTGTTTGGAGCGAACTCATGATCTGTAGATTCTGGAAAAACAACCCTCACGGAATCAATTTTGTATAAGTCGTCTTATCTTGCGGAATCAGGTACAGTTGACACAGGAAGTACCACGACCGATTTTTTACCCGTGGAAAGGGAACGAGGAATCACTGTCCAATCCGCTAGTATACCTGTGCAGTGGGGAGACTGGACTTTCAATCTGATAGATACACCTGGTCATGCTGACTTCGGAATGGAGGTAGAAAGTGCTAGCCGTGTTATTGATGGTGCCGTCGTTCTTATAGATTCTGTTGAAGGCGTTGAAGCTCAGACTAGAGGCGTTTGGGCGCAACTTAACCGGTAAGCGACTTCCATCCAACTTGAAGCCCGATTGAATGTTGACATAGATATGATGTTGCAACCAAGTTGATCTTCTTGAATAAAATGGACCGCCCAGGAGCTTCCTTCAAATTTGCTTTATCTTCCATCCTGTTGAACCAACTTCATTCCCAACCATTACCTTTGGTCTTACCCATTGCATCATTTAGCCCTCTAGCCTATCAACAAGCGGAGCCTGGTATTCAAGGCCTTGTTGATTTGGTCAAATGGGAACTCTGGCGATGGTCTGAGACAGGAAAGCCTTCCATAGATACCTTGCCACGCACAGAAGAGGCCCTTCGATCTATCTTCGAACCCAATCATCCTCTTCCATCTCACCTGGTAGATGCACGAGTCCAGTTTTTGGACAATCTTTCCATGCATTCGGAAGAGCTTATGGACACTCTACTTGGTCTGCCGTCTTCCCCAGATGCCTACCTAGGTATTGGCGGTGATCAAGTAATTCCCTATCTTAGACAGGCATCCCTCCGAAATGCTATAATGCCTGTTGTTTGCGGTTCTGCCTTGCACCATATAGGCACAGAGTTGGTGCTTGACTATGCTGGCGAGCTTCTAGCCAGCCCATTGGATGTTCCTCATGATCTCCAGGTTCTTGGCTCTCCTCTACAACTTCTTGCCTGGAAAGTCAATTGGGACCGGAGAAGAGGCTGGATGACCTTTGTCCGTGTGTATTCTGGTATGTGAAAAGTATACCTTGCCGCGCAATACCATTCACTTTCTGACAGGAAAGCTCACTCGCCATAGCAAACTTTTCAACACCAACAGAAATCAGAAAGAAATCGCCTCCAAGTTGATGCTCCTCTATGCTTCTGAGTTTCAAGAAGTAGACGAGCTACCGTTTGGTTCGGTGGGTGTAATCATCGGTCTGAAACATACCCGCACGGGTGATACTCTTGTTTCCGCCAGAAGTTCTACTTCTACTCGCTCTGTGTTAAGGGACATTACACCACCACCTGCTGTTATCTCTGCCTCTGTCATCCCTCAATCTCACACAGATCTTGGGCCAGTTCAAAACGCTCTAGAATCATTGGCACGGACAGATCCATCGGTACGCGCAGACATCCAGGAAGGACAAGTTCTAGTGCATGGACTTGGAGCTTTACACCTGGAAATCATTGAAGGGCGACTTAAAAACGAATGGGATGTCAACTTCGAATTTGGCAAACGCAGAGTTAGTTTTCGCGAGGGTCTCGGACCTGGTATACCAGTCCAAGGGTGGGACACTTGGAATGCGGATGTTGGAGGCGGAAAATACATCTCTGTTGAAGTTCCCCTGATTATACGCTCTCTGAAGGGTGCAGAGGAAGGAGATCCTGTCTGGGATGGTAACAAAGTTTTGGATGACAAGGGCAATCCCCTACCGGCTCCAGAATCTATTCCTGTTGGGCCTCTTTCGTGCGTTGCACAAGGTATTGCGAGTGCCCTATCGATTTCACCTCATTCCTCACTTGCCATGACTCATATATGTATACAAATACCGAAAAACGCCCTATCCAAAGAAATTCCTCCCTCCATCCTGACTGGAGCCTCTGCAGCTGTGCTGCGTCAATTCTTCCGCAGTGCAGGTTCTGGACCTCTCCTGGAACCCTTCATGAATCTCAAAGTGACTGTTTCAGAAAATCATATGGGCAAGGTCATCAAGGACATGACAGAACATGGTGGAGAACTTCTAGAGCTTGGTTCTGGACTTCCTGCCTCTACAGAAGGCGAGATCACAAGTGGATTTTCTGAAGAGGGCGTTTATATGCCACCCCTGTGGCTGACACCCTCCGCCACTGAAATTGCATTAGAGACATCAGGCTCGAGAGTCAAACGTGCTGTACAGGGGTTAGTCCCACTAAGTCAATTCTTAGACTATTCGCAGCGTCTTCGTGCTCTTTCAGAAGGTAATGGCACCTTTGAATTGTTTACTGCAGGATTTAAAGAGGTCTCAGCACCTCGACGGCTGGAAATCCTTCGTGAGATTGGCAAAGCATAAAGAGCTGTATCCTGCGAATCAATTAAAAATCACAACTATCTCGCTTCATCTGCGTCACCGAAAAGGACCGCTCCTCCTATCTCATCCTCATCCTCGACTGCTTCAGGTCTAGTGTCACCGGCCATGTTTAGTACCTGACTGAACGCCATCATCCCTCCCATCTCGGGATCATCATCATCACTAATCTCCATCTTGTCGAGATCATCCAGAGAATTGGTTACAGGAGTAAAGTGCTGGGATTGTGTGTCATCCTCGTCGGTTAAGAACAAGGGTGTCTGAGCACGCGCAATGGTAATTGATAGAGCAGCCTGCTTTTCCTTAGACTTTAGAATAGCATGTTTACCTAGATCCCCGAGAGAACGAGGTGTAGAATGGGTTGTTGGCCATGGTTCCGCGACAACACAGAGACATTGACCATAAATGCCGAAACCTTCATATCTCAGTTGAAGTGTCGGCTTGGGCTTCTCTTCCTCATCAGTATGAAGGTCGAAGCTACCTTGTTGACAAGGTTGATTACCGTCGTTGTCAATGAGTTCATTTGCGTTGGTATGATTCGTTTCCTCATACTGATCAATATCAACCACTTCCGACACTTTTGGTCTAACTGAAGTATACTCTTCTTCTGAGACCCTTGAATTGTCGGAATCTAATGCCACGTCCTTTTTCCGTTTCTTAATGGACTCGGATGCCGATGACTTCGAAAGAGCGGACTCGGAACGTGTCTTCCGTTTTTTCTGTGTCCTCCGAGGAGTAGTGGTAGTAACGGCGGCTGCGGGTAGATTGACGGACTGAGAAGCTTTCATTACATAGTTTCTCGTCTATTTCACAGATATAACTTCATGTTTCATCCAACTACAAACTACGTACCTTGATTGCAACTGAATGTGGTTCCGTTCGACGCAAAAAGTAACAAAATTGGTAGGTATCTGGATGTACATCTTTGAGTATGGCTAGATATTTGTAGGAAAGGAAGATCGTGCACGCACCACCGCGATATGTATCCACCGCTGCTTTCTTCGCCGCGGCGGGACTGGAGAAAATGCCAGCCTCAGCTAAGAGCTTGGGTAAGATCCTGAGACCAAGGATCTAACTGAGACAACTTCCTATAAAACGCGAAATCCAGAGACCGACCGTGGGCGAAGATCAGAGAGGATATGCTGTAACACTTGGTCTGACATCCAACCCAAATGACGTTCATCAAGATAAAGCTTTCACTCTGTCAGAGAACACTATGTTTTGTGTGAAGCCCTACAGCTCACATATACCGGAAGAACAGAGTGTTCGGATATCCGAAGATAGAAAAGATTTCTAGTTTTGAAATTCATGAACGACAAAAGAGCAGTTCAGGTTTGATGTTCCATCACGCGATCGATCACGCCCCACTCACCCCACTCATACCATTAACAATTACTACAAATTTCCCGTACCTACTCGACTATTTCTCAGGTGGGTGGTCACTCAGGTCCTGAGATAATTGCTTTGATGACGCCCCTGCCGTCTTCACTCTTGCCAAAACGCGTTGCTTTGAACGCTGCAATGGCGTCTTTAAAGGCATATCTTTGAAAAGACTTAATGACACGACTCCACCAAATACTTGAAGAGTCCTTACCGGTGTGTAACGAGGGGCTTGAGATCAACCTTTTCATTTGCAACTAAGGAGATAGCCAGCGAGTAATCACCAGGCTTTGTCCACGATCAGTATGTAACTGATAAAAAGAGATGTAGACAGCATACGCCATAGCGGAAGGAACCTTTGTAGTTGAGTTCCTTGACCATGAGGAGGCCGATATTGACGGTGACATTTGGGGCACCCATACCAACCTTTAGAAACGCAATCAAATTATGATTCAAAAGAAATATTCCGTTGCATACCTGCACAAATGTACCGCCAGTCCCCACAATGTAGAGAGCAGTCTGGATGGAGACCTCAGCGCCACTAGCGTCGATGACCAGGTCAATTTTATTGATACCCCTGTCTTGGATATTAAGCTGGTGTTTCATCTGTTCCGCATTTCGCTTGCTGTAGTCCAGTTTTGTTTCGCCTTCAAGGGGTTTTGGAGGAAGATACGTCTCGGTAGCAGCATAGCTCTTGGCAAACTCCAGGCGTTGAGGAACGATGTCGACAGCGATAATACGCTGAGCTCCGAGAGCCTTGGCCACTGCCATGCAGAGGAGACCAACGGGGCCACAACCGAAGATAGCAATGGACTGGCCAGAGCGAAAGCCACCAAGGTTGGCCACAGAGTGCACACCGACAGACAAGGGCTCCATCTGAGTGTGACATATTAGTACGAGCCCAAATGATTGAATTGAAATTACCATGGCGCCATCTTCAAGAGTGAGGTTTTCTGGCAGAGGGTAGGCCAGGTCAGCGGGAAGTCGGTAGTATCGTGCAAGAGTTCCGTCATAAGGAGGGGTTGCTGCGAACACAATATCTGCACATAGCTTAAATGATTATCAGCCTCACTGGCGCAGTGGAGAAAACGGATCAGACCTCATAACGCCCAGCCTTGCAGAGGTCGCATTTTTCTAAATATAACATGAATTGATGAGGTCAGAGAAATTGTGGGCACGCTCAGTACACACTACATGTCGCTCCTGGTTCCATGGCCACACGATCGCCAACTTTGATATGCTTTACATTAGTACCAACTGTGGTCCCGGTTAGTTGCATAATGTTCCGATCCAACTCAAGAGTTACTCTACCTTGTGAAACAATGCCTGAAGATTCATGGCCCAGAACCTCTAGACGCATTAGCGAAGCACAGAAGTGATGTTTGAGTTCTTTAGCCTTACCATAGGCTTCTCCACGACGAAGTCACCGATCCGACCTTCGACAAGATAGTGAACCTAGGATGTATTCAGCTTCGCAGTTGAACATCCATCCAAACCAGTAGCATATACATCAGAACCACAAATTCCTTGCGAGAAATGATCAGAACTCGAAGTAGAAGATCGTGTAGCACACACCAGTCTTCTTAACCTCAACGATCACATCGTCCGGACCAGCTAAAAAAGATGGCGTTAGCTATCCAGACAGCAATCTGCTCGACAGATGTTTACGTAGGGGAATGGAACGTTGTTCGTAGGCAACATCCTCGATGCCACGCAAAACGAATGATAGATTATCAGACATGAGCAGATGTGGGGTACCGTGGTAATTTTGTTTCTTCAGTGTCAGCCTCCAGCCCATTGTGCAATGCATCTCGGTTCTTCCCAATGGCCCAGTCTCTTTGTCCTACTCTGTCTTCTGTGAAGATACATCTCTCAATTCTACCTTTAATTCTGACGAGCTTGGCCTCTGTCAACATCTCTATCAACACACTCCTTTCGCACAAACTATGCCACGACGAGCAGCCACTGGTACAATGCCTGACTTTACTGGACAAACCGTTGACGGAGATCGTTACTTTCTGGACAAGTTGCTCGGTTCGGGTGCCTATGGCAAGGTCTATCGTGCCATGGATATGAAATCTCCGGCAGATGGCCGCGCATTCTTCGCCATTAAATGCATGCCCATTTACGTCCCTGGAACCACCAAGGCTCACTTTCAGACAAGAGAACTTTGTAATCATCCTGTTGTTCGTGATCATCCCAATATCGTACGGTATGAACGACACTTTCGGGAGGGAGATTGGATCTATGTTGTTATGGAACTTGTTCGGGGAGGTGATCTCTTTGCAGCCATAACGGAAAGACACATATTTCAGAACAACGATGCGTTGGTCAAGAAGATATATGTCCAGATTATTGACGCAGTCCAGCATTGCCATAGAAAGGGTATCTATCACCGTGACATCAAACCCGAGAACATTCTTTTTTCGGAGGACACACGTCGTATCAAGCTGGCTGACTTTGGTCTCTCAACTACTCATACCGCTTCTGCGGAATATGGTTGTGGAAGTTGTTATTATATGAGCCCTGGTAAGGCTTTCGTACTCTTGCGTCTCTTATTATAGACTGAAGTTCGGTTGTTCGCAGAATGTATCGCTGAACAGAAGCCACGTCTGAAATACTCCTCAAAGCAGACTGATGTTTGGTCTATGGGTGTCATTCTCGTCAACATGATATCTGGACGTAATCCTTGGCGGTATGCCACCGTAGATGACCAGTGTTATCAAGCCTTCTTGAACGATAACAATTTCCTCGGTAACGTGTTGCCTATTTCTGCAGAAGCCAATATGATCATCAAACGTATATTTACTATCGACCCATTGAGGCGGATTTCCCTGGAGAAACTGAAAGAGGAGATTATCCAAGTTCGCACGTTCTTCAAAAGTCCACGGCAACTGAAACCACCTTCCAGGCCACTTCAAGCAGAAAAACTCATTGAAACCCCTGATTCGGGCTGGCAGACCGAGTCCGAACCTGTTCCGGCCAAACCAAATCGGGCTCTGGTGGAGACAGAAGGAGGCGCGATATCTAGTCCTATCCTCCAACCTACTGCTCCACGCGATTCCAGTTCTCGATCTGTGATGCTCAAAGCCCCTGTCCCTGGACCAAACAATAAAACTGGATCCTCCGCCGCTGATTCTTCCAAGTCGTCTCTCGTTGTAAAGACTCCCTCAGTGCACGCTGTCGCCCCTGTCACTGTTGCCTGTCCTGATGATGACGTTGAAGAACCGCTAATCCTTCCGGGGACATTACTAGACAAGGTTTTACGTTCTCCAGGTGGAAAGCCCAAATCCATTACTTTAAAAAGTGGGCGTAATATACTTCGTGCAGCCGTTCAACGCATCAAAGAATTTTCTGCACCTACAAATGGTAACGGTGCTGCATAAATCGCTGTTATGATACTTATATGTCCTCCATCTGTACAACTGTATTACTGTCTATGTAATGTGATTTTTATTCTTCTTGCCGTTGATATCACACGTCCGAATGGGTGAATCAATGAATTTAAGAAAAGAATGGTGAATCAATCGATTATCAAAACTACGAACACGTGCCTATAGGTCGCCATCAATTCGCCATCGCTAATTTTTTAACATCAACATCTATCGTACTATCTTTCACACCCAAAAAATGGTTTACTCCAGCGTCCTTGGTTTTCCTCGCATTGGTGGGCTTTCTCCCATCTGATTATATCCGTTCTTGCGATTCCATTGATTGTCATAAAACTAGGCTCCAATCGCGAGATCAAGAAGGGAGTCGAAAACTATTGGAATGGTAAAATTTCTGCAACAGAACTTAACAAAATTGCTACCGACATAAAGAAGGCTAACTGGAACGTTATCAAGGCTCAGGGTGTTGACTTGGTTCCTAGGTTTGTCTCGAATCGAATAATTAAGTGCCCAACTTATTTTTTGCTCAAGTGGCGATTTCTCTCTTTACGACCACGTATTGGATCATTCCACTGCCTTCAATGTCATTCCGCGACGTTATACTGGTCTGGGTCTAACAGAACTAGATGTGTATTTTGCCATGGGTCGTGGACGCCAGTCAGAAGGTGTTGATGTTCCTGCCTGTGAGATGAAGAAATGGTAGATATCTCGTTCGCCTCCAAATTCAGACATAGGTTGAAAACATACTTGAGGTTCGATTCAAACTACCATTACGTCGTACCTGAGTTTTCTGAGGAGACCGACTTCAAGCTCAACTACAACAAGGCTCTAAATGAGTACAAGGAAGCTCAGGCTGCAGGTATCACCACTCGCCCCGTCATCATTGGTCCCATCAGTTATCTCCTTCTTGGAAAGAAGGATAAGACCGCTCCATCAGGTTTCCAACTTCTATCCCTGTTATCTAAACTCATACCCATCTATAAAAAGCTCCTCTCCGAATTAAAGACCGAGGGCGTTGAATCGGTACAGATCGATGAGCCCATCCTGGTCCTCGATTCTGCTGCTGCTCTTGAAAAGGAGTACATCGCTACATATGCCGAGCTCGCTCCTATATCCCCACAGATCGTACTCACCACCTACTTTGCTCGTCTTGACTCCAATATCAACTTCATCGCTAAGCTTCCGATCTATGGTCTCCATATTGACCTTGACCGTGCTCCTGACCAGCTTAAGGATGTGCTAAGTGCCATCCGGGATACTAGTATATTGCTTTCCTTGGGTGTCGTGTCTGGCCGTAACATCTGGAAAACTGATCTTGCCGCCGCGATCAAGTTTGTCCAGACAGCCATCAATGCTCTCGGTACTGACCGTGTTATCGTCGCAACGTCTTCTTCACTTCTCCACACACCTGTCACACTCGCCTCTGAGAAAAAGTTGACGGAGGAACAAAAGGATTGGTTCTCCTTTGCCACAGAGAAGGCTAGAGAGACTTCTGTTATTTCTGCTGCCTCCTCTGGCTCCCAGGATGCTCAAGTTACGGCAGCCCTGGAAGCTAATAGAAAGTCAATTGCCGCCCGTCGTCAATTTGAACAGAACTCCGATGATACTGTCCGCAGGCGTGTTGATGCTATCGCCCCCGAAATGCTTGAACGCAAGAGTCCCTTCTCTATCCGCAAGGATATACAGGCCAAGCATCTCAATCTCCCAAAATTCCCTACTACCACTATAGGCTCATTTCCTGTTCGTGTCTTGTTATATTAATACAGCCAATTTGACTCATTTTACACAGCAAACCAAAGAAATTCGCCAGGCTCGTGCTAAGCTTGGAAAAGGTGACCTCACTCAAGAGGAGTATGAAGGTTTCATAGAGAAGGAAATTGAGAATACGGTAGATTTCCAGGAGAAGATTGGCCTTGACATCTTAGTGCACGGAGAACCCGAGCGTAATGATATGGTCCAATACTTCGGCGAGCTTCTCCATGGCTTTGTCTTCACCCAGAATGCTTGGGTTCAAAGTTATGGTTCTCGGTTAATAATCTTCCATTCATCATTGTTTCTTTTTCTAATCAACCATTACTAGCTATGTCCGCCCCCCAATCATTGTCTCCGATGTCAGTCGCCCTGGACCTATGACTGTCAAGTGGAGCAGTTACGCACAGAGTTTAACCAAGAAGCCCATGAAGGGTATGCTTACTGGCCCTGTCACCATCCTGAATTGGTCCTTCCCTCGTGCCGATATCCCGCGCGAACTTCAGTCCAAGCAACTGGCCCTCGCTCTTCGTGACGAAGTAGTTGACCTAGAGAAGGCTGGGATTCATGCTATCCAGGTTGATGAACCCGCTATACGTGAGGGTGTGAGTAACGAGCCAATCTATCCGGCACAATAAACGTCGCCTAATATTTGACTTACAGCTTCCTCTTCGTCGTTCTGACTGGGAAAAATATCTCGAGTGGGCTGTTGACTCCTTCAAGCTGTCTACAGCCGGTGTCACTGATCAGCTCCAGACCCACTCCCATTTCTGCTATTCCGACTTTAATGATATCTTCTCCTCTATTCAGCGACTTGATGCTGATGTTATTTCTATCGAGGCGTCTAAGAGTGACATGAAATTACTGGCTGCCTTTGAGCAACACAGCTATTCCAATCAAATCGGCCCCGGCGTTTACGATATTCACTCGCCCCGTGTCCCGAGTACTCCGGAGATCAAGGATCGTATCAAGGGTATGCTCAAATTTATTCCTAAAGACCAACTTTTTATCAATCCTGTGAGTCTGACAAATCCCGTCAAGTTACTTACCTTTGACTGATCCAACCTCAAGGATTGTGGTCTCAAAACTCGTGCCTGGAAGGAAACAGAGACTTCCCTAACCAATCTTGTTGAGGCTGCTGAGTGGGCTCGCCAGACTTACGCATAAAATTTCCTTTCTTGCTTCAACAGCGTTCCTTGACTGGTTATTTAAGTAATGCAAGCCCTTTCTTCGGCTTGTGTTCCTGTACCATGTGGGCAGTTGGGACGATGAGCATATTCCTAGCTGAGGGCTAGAGAGTGCATGTCATCGTGGTGTAAAACAAAGTATTACTTTGGTGGGGACTCAGAGTGTGTACTGGTGGATTGGATTGGTACTTGGATTTCAACAATCCTTAACTACTTCTGTATGTCTTTGCATGTGCTTTTCCTAGTCATGACAAAACCTATTGACCGTGGCATCTCCAATATCAAACACTATGCGATAAGCACATCAGAACATCAGTTGAAGAAATTTTGCAGAGGACTCATTTATCCTGATTAAGCCCCAGGATTATCAAATCATGATCAATACATTGTTTGATCATCATTGGAGCGATGCTACCGTAATGGGAAGCAAGACAACGTAGCAACAAAAAGTGACCCCGACTGCGTGTCACTATATCAAATGACAGGTGGATTGACATCCCAACGACCTGACATCTCAATCCCCACCGTGCAGGTCATTTTATTCATTCCAGTACATCGTTCCACCGATTATCGCTCCAATATTTCTACTCCTCACCTGGATTTTTGAATCTCCTTAGTGCTCTATCCCGCGCCTTCGAATGATCAATCATCTCTCTCGGGTAACCGAGTTTGTCTGCCAAGGACACAGACAGATTATGGAGGTCTGACGATGCTGGGTAAATTGGTCTGCAGCCCTAAAATATCAGGACATTTACCTGGACCGCATACTTTTTCAAGCTCTGGAACCCAATGTCGAATAAATTCACCGGATGGATCTGCCTGGATATATTTTGAGGTGACTCCTTGATGACGGCAATAAGAACCAGCCCACTTTTAAGCTTTGACTATGTGGATTGAAAATGCGAAAGTAAGGACAAGGGTCAACGCCAGTGCTCGCACACCATTGCCAGCCACCATTATTAGAGGCTAAATCGCCATCAATGAGGTTTTGCATAAAATACTAAAAAAACCATTGAAAAAGAAGTTATATGTCAGTAAATAGCAGCGACATACCCTTTCGCCTACCCTCCAGTCGATCATCAAGTCCTTCGTCAGATACATCGCAGCGATCATCCTAGCTCTATTGTGGACCCAGCCCATTTCACGGATGCAACGCATCGTAGCATCGACTATGGGAACTCCAGTCTTGCCTTCCTTCCACCGCTGCAACATCTCCCCATCAACATCCTCGTGATGTTCATGGCTCGTTGCAGAATCTCGCCTTACTTGATGGTCTTCCCATACGACTTCGGAATATCTCTCGTGATAAGGGCGGCCCATGGAGACTCGAGGGTAATGGCATAAAACTCCAGTGTAAAAATCTCGCCAGGCTAATTCCTGAATCCATCGACCAACCCCAGACGAGATGTTGCATTCAACTTTCTTGGACCCACGAAGTACCATTGTTTGACGGATACATTCCCTAATTGAAAGCACACCAGAAGACAGATAAACGCTTGCAACAGTAATGAGTTATATAAATGATAGTCGACACTACCGGATTCTCACCTCAGGCGGCTGGTAGTATCTTTGTCCATCTGATCCCGTGCATCCTTATACTTGACAATGCGGCTATGTTGTTCGGTGTTCTGTGCTCCAGGATTCAGGGGATTGATAGCACCCATTTGAGACGGACGAGCCCTCGTTTTCAAAAAGCGTTCCAGAATCTAGTAGAAATTCATAAGAAAGTGAAAGATTTCGATTAGTATACCAACTCTATTTGCTGCAAGTTCTCCAGCAGGCCAATATTCCTCCATCTTGGCAGCATCTTTTTCGTCAAGTTCAAATCCTGGAACAGCGTCTGGAACGGAAGTTTCAAAAAGAGCTGAAAACTTTTTGTCTTGTCGTATGGATTCCTGGTTTGATGACGGTGCAGGCGATTCTTTGATATACTCATCTAGTGCACGATTCAAGGTATCTATCCAGCTTCTCCAGTATGGTGAATAAACCTGTGATGGTTATAGAAATCTAAACCATGGAGACGACATACACCTACTGTATAGCCTTTTCCTTGTTTTGTGCAAATGACACCGGGCTCTATAACATTTTTGTTGTGAAAAAAATTGACTTGAATCCCATGCTTCTCGCCAAGTTTCCAGATTCGTAAATCACGTCGGAGTTCATCAACTTCATATTCTAAATTTGCGAACAAAT
>Ga0153947_1000292_pt1 | contig 24301 bp, 28 predicted proteins | sample TSNJ031MetaG_FD_104697 | JGI IMG/M metagenome (GOLD analysis project Ga0153947, IMG submission 104697) | Attine ant fungus gardens microbial communities from New Jersey, USA - TSNJ031 MetaG | ecosystem: Host-associated > Fungi > Mycelium > Unclassified | place: USA: New Jersey, Wharton State... | reverse complement strand
GCCGTAGGGCTTGCCGAAAGGCCAGGCAGGTTTATTGATGTGACGGATGACCGATCCATTAGTTATGTCGTTGAAAGAGGATTGTTCTCAGGAACCGGTGAAAATATCTTTGAGCCGGACGCCGATATGACCCGGGGCATGGCTGTAACTGTTCTGGCTAAACTACTGGAAGCCGATATTGTGGACAGCGCGTCAGAATTTACTGACGTTGACCCCGGCAGCTGGTATGCGAATTATGTTTCCTGGGCGCATAAAGCCGGAATCGTAGCTGGAGACAGCGAGGGCGGCTTCAATCCCGAAAGGGCTGTGACCTTCGAGGAGCTTTCAGTTATGATTGTAAACGCCTTGCAATATGCTGATATTAAGTTGACCGAAGCCCAAGAACAGGCTGCCGGCTTGGATCACACAATGACTTCCGATTGGGCAAGAGCTTCTGTGGAGAAGATGTATTCTTGGGGCCTTATTCCCGAAAACGCCCTCACGGAACCGGGAATTGAGCTTACAAGAGCTGAAACAGCCGCTATTTTCCATAAGCTGTGCGGTATAGTGGATAAGACGGTTGCGGAGAGAAACTTGGCAACCGCGATAACCAAGCCGCCAACCTTCTCCGCGTAAAATATACAAGGTACGAACGTGCCGTCATTCGGAAAACCGTGAGACACGGGGGTTATCTCGTTGATACTTGCGCCGTCAGGCGCATTGAACGAGAAGCCCCCCGCCTCTTAGGCGGCGGGGGCATGTCACGGTCCGCAAGCGCTTTTTTCTGTCATAGGAAGTTGCGTTGATTCCAGCGTTTCGCCCAGAAGCGCGGCGAAACGCATAAAGAAGCAAGAAGCAACATCTGACATTTGCAGTTCACAATTGTTCACAATTGCAAAACAAATTGCAAAACAAAAGTGCTTGACAGGCAAGCTCTTTTCGCTTATTATACATCTTGTTCATTTCAAATAATCTTTTGATTTTGATTCAATCTGGAGAAGTACCCAAGCGGCTGAAGGGGCTCGCCTGGAAAGTGAGTAGGTCGTTAATAGCGGCGCATGGGTTCAAATCCCATCTTCTCCGTTTAATCTGTATGAACCACTTTTTTGAGGGAATTGCGATTTCCCTCAAAAAACAGCTTTACCGTGTGAGCATAGTCAAATGCTAAATGGCATTGGCTATGCTTTCTTCTTTGTCCGGACTAAGACAACCAACAAATTTGTATTTAATTTTTATCGTTTGGTGGGCTTGACCATTTACTTCATACGTCTCTGAGATAGTGATTAATTCTATCAGCTCAAAGGCAGTTTCCCGGTCAAGCTTATTAATGTCAATATTTTTTCGGATCAGAGTTACCCATTTGGAAGCATCCTGTGTCTTCGTTTCCTGAACAGCTATTTCTTTCCCTAATTGTAAAGCCATTTTTTCTACAGCTTCACGCTCTTTTTCATAGCCATTCATTAGGTTGTTAAAAGTGTTCCCTGATATGCCGCCCGAAACCTTCTCCTCAAACAGTATTTTGATTTTGTCGTCAATCTGACTCAAGCGTTTTTCTGCTTCGGCAAGCTTGGCTTGCTGTTTATGAAGCTCCTTGTTTTGACTCATGCTTGCGGATTCCGTCAGCTTTTTGACGAGTTTTTCTTTATCGGACGCCAACAAAGCATAATGCTTAATATCGCTCAATATTACCTGTTCGATTTCAGTTTCCGTTGTATAGTGGGCGCTGCAAGCCGTTTTGCCATGATTGGCATACCGGGAGCATTTATAAATATGCTTTGTGCCATTTGCCCGCGACTTAACATTTAAGGCCATTGACGAACCACAATCGGCACATCTGATAATCCCGGAAAATAATCCGTTTTGTATGACGGTCTTCGTTCTGGCTTTATGTCCGCTTACCAGCCGGCTTTGCACATTATCCCATACGTCGCTTTCAATGATTGGATCATGCGTTCCGTTGACAACAACCCATTTCTCCGGATCAATCTGCCGAATCTTTTTCGACTTAAAGGATACGGTCTTTCTTTTGCCTTGTACCATATTTCCTATATAGACCTGGTTTCGCAGCATTGCTGTAATCGTTACGCTGTTCCACGAGCCAATATCATTTGTATAAGGATTTGGCATTCCGATCTTGTTATAATGGTATGTACGGGGATTGGCGATTCCCTCTTTTGTCAGCGTTTCCGCGATACACCTACCCGTATAACCTGCCGCGTACATATTGAAGATACGCTTCACCACTTCGGCAGCTTCTTCGTCAATAATAAGCTGGTGTTTATCCAGCAGTGATTTTGCATATCCATACGCCGGCTTGCTGTTCATAAAATCTCCCTTTTGAAATCCTGAGTATTTTACAGCTCTTACCTTTTTGGATACGTCTTTGGGATAAAATTCATTGAACAGGTTTTGGAAAGGAGCCATATCGTTGTATTCATCAAAAGTGTCAATGTTGTCGTGAATGGCTATAAACCGTATATTCCTTTCAGGAAAATACTCCTCCATATAATGGCCTACCTGAACATAATTTCTCCCAAAACGACTTAAATCTTTTACTATAACGCAATTGATAAAGCCGTCTTCCAAATCCTTGATCATACGTTTAAAATCGGGACGGTCGAAGGTCGTTCCGCTCACACCGTCGTCCATATAAACTTCCTTTGCGCGCCACCCTTTCTTTTTAACATAGTCCCTGATGATTTTTTCTTGATTTACAAGACTTGAGCTTTCGTTTTTGTAATCTTTATCATCTTTGCTAAGTCGTTTGTAAATCCCAACATTTAATACCTCATTCAAACTCATGATTAACCTCCTTGATGTACTAAAACAGTACAATCACGGACGGCTTCTGTTCATTACTATTATAATATAGTTGTCCTTTACCGTCCATTAAAATTACCATTTTTATTTATTCTAAATTCATTTGATTTATTTTGTTTTCGATGATTCTGCCGAGAATATCGGAATACTGCTTTTTTCCTCCGAATGTACTATTTAAGTGAATAGTGTTTTTCCCAACTTTAATAACACTTTCTACATTTTTTGAATCGATTATTTTTCTTTCTAAAATAACGGGTTTATCTTTCATTTAGCATTCTCCTTATATACTTTTTCAAATAGAAAAGCCCCATGCGAAATTGCCGAGAGCTATACTTCAAAATTTTACGTTTTGAAATATAGCTCTGTTTAAATAACTATCAAGGAAATCCAAGGTTGATTTTTTAAACCTTATAGCCTCTGTTAGACTTTCTTAAAGTATAATTACATTTCCTTTAAGATTATCCTACGCGCTTATTTAACTATCGCATCAAACATAGCTGTCAATTTACTGATGCCTGTTTTACGAAGCTTTCTAACCGAAGCCGTTGAGATTCCGTATTTCTCGGCTGTTTTTGCGTAAGTCAAACCTTCTATATAGAGCATACGTAAAACCTTTGAATGCTTATCATCCAGCAAACTGATGTAGTGCTCAAGACGAAGTATTTCAACATTCACATATTTAAGATCATTTTCAAGTTCTTTTTTGTGCTTGACATTAAGCTTGTCTACTTTTTCCGCATATGATATTGCAATATTTGCAGTCTTATCGGCGACTTTCCCGTTATGTAGTATGCCGTTGACGCCACCAACCGACGGTGTGTTAAAGGTCATGGCGTCAATCATATCCTCGCCTGTAGCTGCTGGAATATAATTTTCTATCTCAAATATCAGTTGTTGAGCTCTCCGCTGCATTTCTCTAAAATCTTTTAACATCTGTGCGACATATTCAAACGTATGTTTTTTCTCGTAAACTTGTGACATTATAATGCCTCCATTCAAGATAAATTAGTTCGGCATTGAACTATAATTAGGGTTATGCTTATGTGAAATATCTTGCCGTTTAGTATTGAGAAACAAAAGATTAATAATAATTTGCCGAAATAAGAAGGCTCCCAGCGAAATCGCCGAGAGCCATACCTCAATATTTACATTTTGAAGTATAGCATGGTTTAAAGAGAATATTCAAGTAACCCAAAAGATAAATATTTTTAATCTTCTAATTACTTTTAGGCTCCCTGGAAGCTCTCTTGTATTACCTTTTAGATTATTAAGCGTGTTTAATCAGCGGCCCACCCATGCAAGGGGTGATTTGAAATGACATCTCCTGCTAGGGGGCTAAAACCCTTACTTACAGCGCCTAAAAGTGTTTGCTCTTAAAAGAAATCGTAATAAACGACACCTAGACGTAAGATTAATAATAATTATATGAAATAATTTGTCGCGAGAAAAGAGGATTTATTTTGTATAGGCTTTTCTATTTCAAAATCCAACTGTTTGTTCCTTCCGCATCAATCTTTATAGTATTCTAACATCCGTGCGACATATTCGAACGTATATTTATTCTACTAAACTCGTGACTTATTATGCCTCCATTCAAGTTTAATTGGTTCGGCATGGAACTATAATTTGGGTTTTGCTTATGTGAAGTATCTAGTCGGAACCTCCGTCTTATCTGGAGGTTTTCCAAAGAAAAAGCCCATAATTCCGTTTTGGAATTACAGGCTTTTTACATTTTCATCTGTTATGCGCATCTGGATTCCCCCTATTCATTACAGGATGTATTAGAGAATTCGGTTCATTACCAGTTCCACGTTCTTATCATTCCCTCATGAATGTGCTTAAGATACTGTATTCATTATAAATCATCCTCCTTCTGTTCATTTCCTTAATTATAATACTTTACCATATATTCTGTAATTTTCCATGCACAAATACACACCTTTCTATATTAATTTTATTTGCCTTTATATCCAGAATATTTCATGCCCTGGATGCGCTTCCTTTTTGAAACCGATACTTATACGGAGGAATTGTGACAACAGTCATAAAAAAAATGGCGTTGTCACGCCATTTTTATGGATTATAATTCTATTAAGCACATTTAGCCCTTCTTATTTTATTTGCCCTTAACGAAAGCTCATTGGCCAAGAATTTAAGGTTGGTATATTGCTCATCCAGATCACTCAATTCATTCTTCAGGATTTCTTCGTAGTGCCTTTTTTTCGCTTCAAGTCTGTTGATCTTCAAAATCCAGCGATCCATAACCGCCGCACTTTGGCTGTTGGCTGTGATGATGTTTTCAAGCTTTTCCGTATAAAGATCAATTTCCTTTCTTGTAGCATTGTAGAATTCAGTCGTCATTTTCTCACGCTGTTTTGCGTCGTCGATAACGAACATGGAATTGACCGTCAGTCCATTGCTGCGCTTGTTATTACTATTAAGCTCCTCAATGAAGTCCTCAAAAAGCGACAGCATGTGTATATGCTTCTTTGGAATGAAAAATAGCCGGCCATGCACCGAAATTTTTAGTGACTCCATTTGATTTAGATAATTATCGATCATGTTCTCTATCTGGTTCCTGCCGGCACAAATCTTGTAAAGCTCATACAGCTCCAGGGCCTTTTCACAATAGCCGGACACGTCCAAGCCGGTATCAAAGCTGTCAATAGTATAATCAAGCCTGCCGGCTTCTTTATCGAAAGTCAGGTTTGCAAGCTTTTTATACCTGTTTGTCTTTTCGCCTAATGTTTCCTTAATAAGCTCTCGGCTGTATGTATCACCGGCTTTTTGGTTATCCCGACAATATATCTTCGCTACTTTCAGCTCGTGGCCATCTTTTTTGACAAGCCGGTCGTAAATATCGCCTGTGGCCGACTTAAAGGCGTCAATCATTCCGAGCCTTGCGCCCGGCCTAATGGGAAGCCCCATGTCCTCGCATATCTCAGAGAGCTTATCCCTTTCGATCAGTATGTTTGACAGGGAAAAATAAAGAAATTTGCCTAATACCGCGCCGTGTTCTTCTTTGACGCCCATCAAATGTTCCATTTTTAATATTCTGTTACTTTCCAATGTATTCATCTCCTTTGAATTTTTATCCTAATATGCCGTCTCCGGATTCTTCACACGCCGTATCCCAAAGGTTTAGGAGGCTTTGCTTTGATTTCCAATTATGTTGCAGCCTTATTTCCGCCTGGATAAGCTCCGATGCTCTTTTCGGATGCCGCTTCATGTTCTCAATAGCGTGTCTGTCTTTCATCAGCACACAAAACATGCAGCTGCACCTATCGACGTACTCATAGCAGGGATGAGGCGAAAGCCCTAATCTTCCGGCAAACTCAAACATTTCACCTTTTTCATAATCAAGGCATGGTCTGTACCAATGGCAGGTGAACTTCCCTTTCCTTTCGGTTTTGAGGGTTGTCGCGTGGTATTCTATTTCAGCTAGCTTTGCGCGCTTAGGGGATTCATCCCTGCGCTCTCCGCTGATGAACAAAACTCTTTCACCGAGTATGTGCCGTTTTGCCCGTATCCACTGATTTGTAATGTTGGTCTTAAGGTACGAGGTGCACCAACGGTTTTTAATGTCCGGAAACATGAACCTTTCCTCAAGCAGCAGCCCCAAAAACCCTTTGTGGTGAGCCAGAAGCACCGGCTTAACGTCGAGGAATCTTGCCGTTTTTTTGAAAAGCCCTATGTTTATGTCATATTCCATGCCGGTATCGCAATAAAGCAAATAGATTTTATTTTCGGGGAAATTTCTAAGAGCCCAATAAAGTGCGCCCATGCTATCTACACCGTTAGAATAACTGACTATAACCGATGTGTAATCACTTCTCAATTGAATGATTTCCATTTTGTCATAAACACTCACGTTCATTCATCTCTCTTTCAATAATGCACGTAGAGAAAAGTTACTCTTTGAAGCGATAATTATTCTTTAAACAACCGCTGCATATTTTTTTTCAGTACACATACGAGTACCGCAGCCAATGCAAGTGTGGCTAAATATATTAAACTCGCAGTACTTTGAAAAGCCCCACCATCTCAGATGATTCCCGTTGATTTCATGCAAGCCCTTATAAATGCAATACTTTTGATTGTACTTTATCCTGACCTTTTTCTTTTTTCCGTTTACAGTAACAGTCAGGGAAACCGGAAGCATCGAGTTATTTGTACGGTAATATTTACAATTTCGGCAATATGTTTTTGACCCGCAATTATAGTTTGTTTCCGGATTGTCAAACGCTCTATCCGACAGAGTATCGTTATTCATATGCAATTATCATCCTTTGCTTTCCACTAAGCCGCAGCAGCCACCTGTTGTTTGCGCAGGGCAAGGTAAAAGTCATCCAAGCCTTTAAACGATGGGTTCCATGTAGCAGAACGATATTTAATGCCTTCTTTTAACACGCTGCTTTTAAGCGCCGATAAAGCATCTGAGACGTACTGATTTGTGAATTTGTCCATATCCAACGCTTCTATAATCTCGTCGGTGCCTAACTCCCGGAGTAATCCGGAGAGTCCGTTAATGCAGTTGACTCCGGTCAGACCGATAATGCAGACGCCGCTCATAAGGTATGAAGCGACCTCGGCTTTCATTGCTCCCTCGGTAATGTATGCCGTTTTGCCGTTATTCCAGTTAGCGACGTGTATCCACGGATATATCCTTGTGCCACAGTCATAATGATTACTTGAAAACCATCGGTATTTACGGTTGGAATCGTCATCAAGCCGTATTTGCAGCCCTTGAATGTAGCCCTGATGACTACATACGGGAACAAACAAGCCATTCTTCGTCACCATACGCCATTTACCGCCTTTCTTATAAAATCCGGGAATACCTGCTAAATCATGTTCTCTTGATAAGTTGTACAGCAGGTCACTATAGAGTTTTGTACCTGCCGCCGGAACTGTCCGGTACATGTTTCTATCTATTGTCGCGTTATCAAGTCCACGGTTTAAAAGCTGACGTCTGTGCGCCGGAGATAACTTGAGCCTTTGGAGCATGTCATAATAAGTATCGTGCCTTTTTCCCAAAGGCTTGATTTCATATTGCCGGACTTGCGGAAGCGCCTTTTTTTCATGGATGGGATATCTGTTTGTATTTCCTTCTGTCAGTTCCCAGAAGGCCGTTTTATTGTCAACACTATGGATTTTGGCATAAAGGGAAATGCTGTTGCCGCTTTCCTTACAGCGATTACATCGGAATTGGTCTGTTGTAGTATTGAAACTCAAATGCTTTTTTCGGTCATTGCAAAAGGGGCAGTTGGCTTCAATCTCTACTTTATTACTGTCATAATCAACCGCTATACCGCACCTGGAGGCAACCTCCAAAATAGGAAAATCCACGTAAGACATATCATCCAACCTTTCTAAGGGCGGTATCCCTTTTGATTACAGTTAATGGCTGCCCTTTTTCAAAAAAGGAAAATATCAGTTGGCCTGTCGGACGGACATTATCAATTGGGTTCACGCTTTCGATGTTATCAATGAAAGTCGGGAAGTCTTTACCGGACAGTTTTTTTATAAGCTCGGCTACTTCAAGGCCAGCCCGTATTTTTTCTGACAATGACAGCCTCTTATACTCTTTGCCGTCATATGTAAATTTAAATGTGTCCTTGATTTCTCCTGTAGACTTAATTACTTCATACAGAAGGATTTTTACCCTGTTCATATTTAGATTCTTAAAAACCAGTTCGTTTTTTCTGCCAATGTAAAAAGCAGCGTCGTTCACTAAAACCTTTAGCCTGGAGATCTCTTTTTCAGTTTCATTTATTTGATCAGTAAAACGAGGCTTATCCTTAACATATTGATGGGCCTCAAGCTGAATACCTAAATCGTGCTTTTTCTGCCGTAAGGCGTTTAGCGTCTGAACCTCTTCAAGCGTCAAGCTGCCATTTTCCTTTCTATATTCTAAGATCTGTATCATACAATTGATTTTATTGATTGTTTCGTCCTGTTCATTTTCAGAAATAATCCTGTCGGCGTCTGCTGTTTCACATTTTGCTTTCAGGCCGGCTATCTGTTCTTCCAGCAAAGCAATATCCCCGGAGATCTTTTTCTCAAACGCAAGCCGCTTCTTCTCCTCTTGTTGCTTTGCGGCGGCTAATTCGGTTTTTACTTTCGTCCCACCGTTCACGCATAGCAGGAACTTTTCATGCAAACCGCTTTTCACTGCAGGTAAATTATGCTCTGTTATTTCGTTAAGGCAGGTAGGGCATTTGTAGCCTGGTTGAAGCAATTTGAACAATGTACGGATTTTGTCGTATTCCTTATGCAGCTCTCTTAGCTCAGCTTCCTTCATAATGATATACTCGGAAGAATCCGGCTGATACACAGAAGCCTTCAGCTTTTCAAGCTTCAGCTCCAAAGCGTGGGTTTCCATTACAAGCCGGTTGATTTCCTGATTATGTTGTTTATCCGCTTTTACTTCATCCAGCCGGCGGTATAGCTCCACTAGCTGCTCTTCCTCCTCCCCACTAAGGCGGTTATTGTCGCGTTCCTGTTCGAGCGCGTCTATTTGCCTATCAAGCTCTTCAATCTCGCCGGTTATTTGTTCTACCAAGTTAATAGCATTTTTTATTTCAGAATCAAGCAAATCCTCCTGGCCCTGCGAATATATCAGGTTTTCTTCCATATCCCTGATATCCTTCCTCCTGTTTTTTATATAGGTTTCAGGAGACAATATCTTTTCGTCTTTCATAACATTTTTCACAGAATCCGGAAGGGTATCCAGTACTGCTTCATGCTTTACATATGGAAGTAATCTTTCAAAAAACTCCTTACCGTCCGATCCCAAAGTATCTATCACATACAAAGGGTTGAACATGGAAAGGAATAAATCACGCTCACCGATTACCTCGTTCATATTGACCTGCCTTATGTTATACCCGTCAAATGTAATAGTAGTTGCATCACTCTTATGAGTGCGTGTAAGTGTATGAGCTGCCCCGCTGCCGTCAAGCAGATTGATTGAGACCTCCATTTCCGGGGATTCCGGATTGTGAAGCTTATCAAGTCCTTTTTGTTCGCCAAAGAACGATGTACCCACGAAAGCAAAGGAAATAGCGTCGGCTATACTGGACTTGCCCAGCCCGTTGGCGCCTTTTACTAAGGTCATATCACCAAATTCAAACTCTGTTTTTTCCCTAAAGCACTTAAATCCCTCCATTGTGACAGTCAGGATTTTTAAGCTGTCTATTTTGCGCATCTTTTCAACCTCCATTTCAGAGTGCCTGCCACAGATAGGGCAAACGCATTTATTCTCACTCAGACGCATTTCATACTGCGCTTTCGTAATCCAGCCTGGTTGATTGCAGCATTTACATTTAACTAGTACGAGATTCACACCCTTAAGAGCCGATGGCCGGTATTTTTGATTGAAAGGGAGAAAGCCTACCCATTGCTCGTTATTAAAAATCCTTCTCACATGCGAGTCTAAAGCATATTCTTCATCAAATAGGCCTTTAGGTTCGGAGTAATATTCTTTAAGATTTCTGAATAATTCTTTCTCGTTATGCCTAATAATTAAAGCGCGCGCGAGTTTTTTCCATTCCGAAACTTCTATTTCGCCTTTGTTTGTAAAAATGTATGAGTTGTAGCCATGAACTTTATTTCGGCCGGCGCCTTTTGACCACGTCCTGCCGACATGATATTTGCATCTGATGTCTTCAAAGCTCAATTCATCCGGATTTAGCCGCTCGGATCTTTGCTCCATATTATCAGCCTTTCATCTTTTTTTGAAACGCTATATTGTTCTCATATATGGCAATACCGTAAGCAAGCATATTCAGAAGCATAGCCGGGTTGGTGCAATTACTCTGCCACTCTTCCTTGAACAGCTTTGCTCCCCTACGTTTGGTTAAGCCGTTGTAATCCACGTCCCCACATCGTATTTCCGACTTTACGACCTTGTAAATATCTTCAATGTCGGTAGATGCGGCTATAAACCTCATACTGCTGTATCCTTTCCATTCATTGCAGCTATACAAAATATATATTGTTGAGTAATCCGGCATAAAATCGCCTCCATATTTATTTATCCAAACGACAAGGGAAAGCATTAGCTTCCCCCTGTGTTTTGGATTTCATTATTTATGTGCTAGTTTAAACCAATGCTGAGGGTAACTTGCTGCACGAATGATATGCCGCTATTTCGTCATCAAAACGGTTAAGCGAAAAGCCGTTGACCTGAAACCCTTTACGCGCTCTTTTGCTGCGCTTTCAGGGAGTCGATCAACTCCTGCTCATGCGTTTTGCTTTTTTCGACAGCCAGGTTAAATTGCTTCTCAGAATACCTGTTAGCCGGTGCAATGAGCATTTTAAGGCCAGAAAACAACACGGTGCTGATACAGCCACGTTCCTTCTTGACAGGAGTAACGCTGAGATAGAAGCCACGCCCCTCGCTGCGCCCGCTGAGATAATTCATACCACCTTTGCTATAATAGACGGATACCTGAAGATGCGTATTGCCGGGAAACTCTGTTGTTTCAATGTACTTCTCGTGTTTTTGCACCATAATATAATCCTCCTTTGATTTTAAGCGGTTTGCTTTTTAAGCCGCAACTTCGTATTTATCCAACATGTAGAAAATCCCAAATTGAGACTCTTTCTGTGCCAATTGAACATTTTTGATACACGCGCCTGGGTTCAGCCCAGGGCTGTCCTTTTTGACATAAGCAGTAATCTCTTTACCATCTCTGTTAATGAGCTTCAAGCATGTGCTGTTACCTGATTCGGCGGCCGATTTTACCTTGTAATCGTATGCTGCCTGTTGTGATTGCCCCTGAGACGAGGCTGCGGCTTGGCCGCTTGCGCCGGACACGGGCGTTTGCCTGACTGAATTGCCGTTCGCGGACGTCGGATTGCTGATGAACTTGTTATAGTGATCCTGAAGCTTTTTCTGTTCGCTGTTCTTGATGTAATAGTTTTTGCCTCTTTGCTCAATTTCTACCCAAAGGCCGTCAATATCATACAAATACCGGCCTAAGCCCCACATAACGGCAGCTCTTTTCATTGAGTCAGACAACCCGCCTTTTATCGGCTCATAATCGGTGTTTTCGGCTCCGTCGAACTTCGTCACCCAAATACCGCGCGTTTCATCATAAATTGAAATGCCGCAGATTTGCGCTTTGTCCTGCCACAACATATATTCGTTTCTCCAGTTAAAAGGCCCGACAACTTCATCAAGCCGGTTCTGGATTGCGCGGCTGTTAATGTAGAAAACAGCCAGACCCTTTGCTTTGTCGTTGGTTGTGGCCTGAATTTTGCATTCCGTTTCATTGAAAGGAAAAGGCGCTTTCAACTTCTTGATGATTTCCTCCAGATTCATGCCGCAATTCTCCTTTCATTATCATATAACGCGGTATATTTGCCGCGCACTCCGGACAATGCTTCGGTTTGCGTTTTCCGCCTTAAACAAAAGCCTTTTATTTTCAAATCAAGAATTTCTGTTTCAGGCTCGGACAGGTTTTCAAGTAGCTCGGAAACCTCAAAGGCGCTTGTATCGTCATATGAGGGGATTTCATATATACTGCCGTCAGTCTGCACCGCGTCCAGATAAAGAAATTTCATCCTTTTATCTTTCGGAACGCCAGTAACTCCATGAGGTTTATACCGCCTTTTCATATCCAAAATCTCGTACTGTAATGAGCATGTGATGTGCGCCGCTAAAGATTCAGACCTTTCGGAGTCAAATCTCTCAATGGCCGACAGCACACGGATTGACAAGTCCTGTGCCACGTCCTCGTCCTCCAGATGTAGAGCCGCCAACAATGGGCGGTTCCTCCGTATCATGCTTTGTATCAGGTTCTGGTGTTCTTCAAACAATGTTTCAATGCTTTTCGTTGTCATTTTCATTCTCTCCATTCGATTTATATTTGGTTTATTTGTCGTATCGGGAATAGCCGCCTTCATCGGCCATATGCGCCGATATATTGCATGTCGCAGACTCTTCGCACACGGGATTGTCGTACAATGTGTAAAAAGAGCCTTTTTCAGGGATATAGTATTTGCACCGGACGCCTCGCAGACTTTTCAGAATGTCGCAAACAATACTCCACGCGCTAAGCGGTACAGGGTCTTTCCTCATATCCCGCAACGCTTCATCTATGCCGCATTCGCTGCATACATACACGTCTATGTAACAGCTGAAAGCGTTTTCCTCAAGTACCGGCCTCATTATCATATGGCCGCACCTGGGGCATGGAAGCTCATGGGTATGCTGAACGTCCTGCATTTCTCTGTAAATCCGGACAATTCCTTTTGCCAGGTGTTCCTTTGCGGTCAGTCCGCTTTCCGGCGCAAACTCCTGGTCACACATCGGACATTTGCATTTTTCGTTTTCATTCATGCTTTGATGCTCCTTCTTGTTTGAGATAATAACATCCATCAAGTTTTCACCATTACTGAATTTGAACAAATTTCTTTATGTACGCAAACAAATCCCAAATACCAATTTGGGCCAGTTCAGCGGCGCAGCGGACAATCTCATATTGAAATTCAGGCGTCATAACTGGAATCTTGCCTTCGCTCTGATATACTTCATCTCGGGCTTTGATCTGTCTAATGCTTTCTTCTACGCCTTCATCATCCAGCGCCCGTACTCCCACATCCACTAAATGGGTAAGAGCCATTCTGAATAATACTAGGCCATACTTGTTTTCTATGGCTTGAATCTCTTTGGTTTTGTCTGACATAGTAATCCCCCTCGATCTTTAGCACGCGCTCCTATTGTTTATAAAATCATTTAATGTCACATTTTGATACGGCACTAATATGTCGCTGTAGTAATATTCCGGCTCCTTGTCCTTAAGCAGCTCCAGCAATTCCCGCATTCCAAGCCCTGACTTGTTGTTTACATGTGAAAAATGGTCGTCGTTGTTCGGCATCGATAAGATGTAATAGGGCAAGCTGCTCAACGAATGCATGCTCTTACATTTGGGCATCGAATTATTTCCGGTACAGATATCGAATCCGCTTACATTGGAAAAAGGATACTTGTACATCTTAGTAGTGGGTCTGAGCATATCGTCTTTAGCTGTAACTCCCATCCGGCAACCGTAAACACGCCCTTCAGAGCTTACACGAAAGCCAAACACCAGCCTGGGTAATGGAAAATCATAATAAGCTGTGTCGTAATAGCTTATATCCGCTTTGCTTTCCGGAAACATAAGACATACTCCCTTATCGCCGTTATCTTCATGACTATACGAAATACAGTTTTTCGGCAGAAGACCGGTATATATTGTTTGAGTTCTGCTAAGTCCGATGCAATTTAATAAGGTATCGGCTTCAATACGCTTAAAGCTCTTAACGCCGTCATAGTTTTCCTCTACCGCTACCTCGCCGTTTTCATTTATCCTGATTAGCATTTCATTCACGCTGCGCCCGCCTCCTTGGATAACAATCCGCGTAACTCTGAGCATTTATCCTGGAAGAATTTATACATAGCTGCGACTCCAATTGCCACACCGATCATGTCGATATTCCCGCCGTCATATATGATGATAGCCAGCCTGCTGTGAAACGGGCGTTTTGGTTCGGTATAGCCATATATCAGCCAGGATAAATCATAAGAAAACTTAAAGTGTCGTTCAGCTTCCCGCATAGCGTCAATAATATATGGATTCTCCTTGTCACTGATTCCGCGCTGCTTTCCGAATTCACCGGCAAGAATGTAATAGTCAACCATTACCTTGTCCGATAAGACGGTTAATTCAAAACAATTATTTTCGTAATACCGTCTCGTTGAATACTCGAAAATGTTATCTATGGCAGTAAACACAGCGTCGTAATAGATGTCGAAATCAGGCTCTTCATCACACATAATAGGTGCATCCAAAAGAAATTTAATAAGCTCAAGCTTGCCAATGTCGTTCAACTGTTTTACCAGGTATACCAGGAATATCACATACTTGATACAATCCATTTCCAGCCACTTCCTTAAAGAAAATCAACCTTTAGAGCTGCCGGCTGTAAGCTTCTTAACTCCCTTGATATATTGCTGGCCTTCCATTGGTTTAGACTGTTTGTATCATAATAATCTTCCAATTCGGAGACATTCTCCAAGCTAAACCTGTCATAATCAAGATCATGAAGCCTTACAGGCTCACCATTTGATATTGGGGTATACAGGCTATCATATAAATAGCTCAAGCCTGCGCGCCCTTCCTCTATCGCTCTATAATCCTCCGCTTCCGAAATCGCTTCCATTAGTTTCGTTACATTGACCTTCATCATAATTAACACGCTCTTTTCTTTTTATAATAGCCTGGTAGAAACTCCTTAGCTTCTTCCTTGCCGGCTTCTGAAATTATCTGGAATAATTCACCATTAACGCTTATGTACCTGCCAATGATTTGTCCTCCTGCTTTATAGGCTTCGTCATTTTGCCGCCACAGGGCTTCGCTTACATCGCCCCAGTCACAAGACAAAAATCTGCTTGCTGCGGTTTTTAAGTCGTGTCTATCCAGAGCTTCACACTCCCTTACATTAATAACCACGATCCGTGAAAAGTATGCCGGGTCGTTGTTTGAATGCTTGCGCATATTTATTACCTCCTGTTAAGACAATGACCGAAAGCCTTGTGGGGTCAAGATGTTAAAAATCATCTTGTTGGATCGGATTATACTTTCGTTAGTCACTCTTCGGCCTGTCTGGTTTTCAGCCGGTTCTTCTTTCCTATATGCCTCTTTTACGATACGGCCTTTAAGGATATGCGGAGTTTCACAGTCAATTAGACCATTTATTAAGCCTGAACCTCCTATCAAGCCCACTTGTCCGATGGACAGCGGTAGCAGGGGCCGCTTGTTAATGCTGTCAAGCTTATTTTTTTGAAAGAGTTTTGAAAAGCTGTTTGAGCTTTTGAGCTGCTCCGCAAGCTCAGCTATGTTAAATACCGCTCCCTTGAATATATCAACCCTTCTGGTTTCTTTAGGCAAGGCGTAACGCCCTTCCGGAATTTCGCATAGTTCAGGGATTTCCTCAATTTGATATACAAGAGAAGACAGCTCTAAAGCCTTTTCCATATCGGATTGCCGTTTTTTTCTAACACCCATAACCGCAACCTGTTTGAATTTCTTATACTCGTTTCCATAAAACTTCCAAACGCTGATATCGCTGAAATTGTCGCTGAGCACCCTGCAAATATCATCTGTCATCCTGTAATAAGGAATTATATATATCAACAGGCCGCCTATCATAAGATGATGGATGGCGTCCACCAGAAACCTTTTTTCGCTCCGGAATTTTTGGCCCTCCTCCGACAAAACAGATAAGTATGGGGGATTCAACAGCATTGCGTGAAAGGCTTCATTGCTGACGCGGGAATAAAAAAAGCTTCCGATGCCAACCCTGTGCAAACGCGTCAACGCTTCTTCCGCTCTTCCTTCATCCAGTTCCACTCCATAGGCGTAGCAGTTATTTCCTTCCGCCAGCGACCTGAGAGCAAGACCGCAGCCGCAGCATGGATCAAACAGGTTTGTGGTAATTCCCTGAGGAAATTCAATTGCTCGTTCTATATGACCGATATGCTCCAGGTCGGTAGGGTAGTAGCCCAGCTTTACGCGGTTCATGAGTCTGCCTATCACTCTGGCGTTTGTTGTTTGGCTTTGAGATGGAAGCTGCTCTGAATAGCTGCATAAAACATTGCAGAGCTTAGAATAATCCGGAGTCATTATGTTGAATGCCTTTACCGAGTTAATCAGTTTTAAGGTGTAACCAGCCAAAGCTGTTTCGTCCATTTCCATTAATGAAAGATATGCCTGTGTAAGCGCGTTAGTTAGGCGTGAAAGCAGCTTCTGAATATCCTCATAGCAGCCCCTTGCCCGTTCCTTATTAACGGCGATAAATTTTTCCATTTTATTTCTCATGACGGGTAGTTCCTGGACAGCCAGCGCAATTACATGGGATACTTCGTAGACTTTTGCCAGTGCGTAATGTGTCGGATTTTCAGGCTGCATCTTGCCCTTCCTCCTCTTTCTTTAGTTCAAGCAGGACGGCGCATAATCCGCTATAATCCATATCTCTGAACATCGAAATGGATAACCATTTGTTTTGGCCGCCTTTGTAGTCATTCAGGCTTTCGATCTCCCTGTATAACAAATCATTGGCTCTGAGAAGCGATTGCGTAATTTCAAAAAACATACCGTTATTTTTACTCCAAATGCCGTAAAGCGTTACTTCACCTGAGCAGGCTATGCCTGCCTTATTGGTACATACGCGCATTTCAGTAAATGTTAAATCCTTTCCAAGCCGGTGCAGAAACGCAGCTGCTTTTCTCAGAAACTCCTTTTTTGCTCCATTGGGTCCGGATTCCCGTTCACCGTATATGTAGCTCAAATCTTGAGAAAGTAAATCGTATATTTCCTTCATCTTTTTTTGCTGCGCCCTTATATTCATACAAATTCCTCCTAAAAAATAACGAGCTAAAAACCTTATTCTCAGGTTTAAAGCTCATGTATTTTGTACCGCGCAAAGCGGTTTATTAGTTTTTTAAGCAATTGCTGTTTTGAAATAATTGCCGGCGTAGTCACCAAATGGATATTCCTCGACATAACGCCTCCCGGTCGTTGACTTCACTCGCATGCTTCCATCGTCACAATAGCCGTAATAGCTTATTTCGTGAATTCGTTTATAGCCGTTTTCAATGGTTTCTTCATATTCAATGCCAATCATTTTATCCACTTATACCGCCTCCGCTTTCTTCGCTTTTTCTTCGACAGGCTCTAAAACGATTCTGTATCCGCCTTGGCTATATTTTTTTCTGTAAGAATTAATAATTGAGTCAAATTCTATGTCGGAAGCTTCTTTGGGCTTTGAGGCCGAACCTGAATCAGGAGCGCTTGCCGCAATACGGTTATACCGCCAAGCCGCAAAGCGTTCATGGAGCCATGAGCAGAATATTGAGCCTATAAAGCTCCTTTTAGGGGATATACGTATAATTTCCTTTGCTTCCGTTCTTTCGATTTGAGACATCGGCGCTATAAGCCTTGCTGTTTTAATGGTATGCCCTTCAATGAAATCCTTTGCGATGATCCCAACAGACACAATGGCGGTTAAACAAAATACTTTATCAACAATAACCTTTTTAGCACAGATATGTTCAGCATCCAAAGTACCGGCGACGATAGAATTAGCGATGATTCTGCGGGCTTCGATGAAACCGTCTCCATATACCCTTTTGGCCCGGATAATGCCGTTTACGATCAAGCGTCCCTTTACAATAAGCGTATCGGTATAAATGTTATCGTGCCTTTCAATGGTTCCTTTTGCGATATAAGTTTTCTTCACTTCAAACACTCCTTGATTTTATTTTTTGATAATTTGCACAGGCATGCTCTAAGCGGCCTTTTTCCTTTTTTGCTTTCTTCTTATAATTTCCGGCTTCATATGAATGCTTTCGGTTGAAAAGGTAATATTTCTGACTTCTATGCTGCCAAGAACAAGAATATTGTATATGTACGATACGATAGCGGTTGCGGCCATAATATTAGCGGTAATGCTTTGGGGAGCTGAAACTGCCGCCTCAGCGCAGGACAATTCCGTTGGGAGTTTATCTATATCAAGTAAAACGTCTGGATACAGATCTCCGATAGGCTTGAAATGCGATCTGCTATTGCGCCGTATTCCGCAAGCTACCTGGCCTGTATACTCTCCGTTACCACTATCTATGTATATAAGCTCCCGTGTTTTCATGAAAACCCTATGACAAATTTGCCTGCTGCGGTTATTATCGACAGCCCCGATAAGTATGGAAATTTCGCGGATATAATCGGGAGGCCCGCTTTCATAAGGCTGAACTATTTCAAACAACTTGTTATCATCCTCAATAAACTCAGGGATGTACTCAATATCCATTCCGAAAGCTGTCGCGTAACGCTCCGCAAGTATTTTCGCTTTGTTTTCACCTAAATCCGCATTAATAAAATTTTGGCGTATGAGATTTTTTTCCTCAACGCTGTCCCCATCGGCAATAATAAACCTTACAGGGCGAGGCAGCGTATGTAACAGCCTGTAAATATGCGGGGCTGCATAAGCGCCTGTACCTCCGGCGCCGAGCATGATTATCTTAATCGGCCTTGTAAGCGAGATTTTCATAATCTGCCTCCAACGGTTAGGCTTTTAATATATTTTTCCGTGTTTTGGCTGGTACGTAAGCTCATCAGGTCAAGGAATAACAGACAGTACATTTCAGGAGTGAATTTCTCAAACACAACTTCCGGCTCAATATCCAGAAATGTTCCGCCGTTTGATATGCGTGCTTTAATTTCCGGAAAGCAATTCATTACACTCCCAATAACGGCATATACTCTGGTAGCCTTCTCATCCTCGTCGTCGGTTGAGGAGAAGAATGCCCTCATCTTATTATGGCTGTGCACGTCCATGTAATGGATATACCTTTCCTTCTCATAATAAGGGTCAACCTCGCTGCTTACCGATATGGCTGTAACTGTTTGTTTGGGAATGTTTAAAATATAAGTTTGGTCTATTTTATCCCAATAAATATTTATCAAAGCCTCATAGCAGCCATTTTTTGCCATTCTCCTGAAAAACCTTATAATACTGAACAGATAACTGCATGGAATAGGGGGCAGCGCCGGGGTAAACCCGGCTGTGACATCGCTTAACATGTTGCTGCCTCTTGTTGGAGTAATAAATCTGCCCATTTCATTTTGACGCATTTCATATACTCTGCCGTCTCTGGCGGGAAACATAGTAATTACCTTATCAGAGCTTGCGGCTTCGTCAATCGAAGTATAAACGCCTTTGTACGCGGGAATTTTACCCTTGCTCTGGGCGGTTACCCTAGGCTTTAACTTACAATCGGGATTTTTAACCTTAGCCTTTTTTAGCGAGTCGAGAAATACTTTTGAGGTTTCGATATCACTTTTCATTTTGGCTATTGTTGTATTTTTGGGATTTGCTACGAGCTTCGATATCTTCCCGTACTCGACAGTCCAGCTAACTCTTTTTCCGTCCTCCAGCTCGGGAAAGTCCGGCACTTTTTCAATACGAAGCTCTTCAAAAGTCATTGAAGTATCCTCCACATCATCTGACGCTGCCGCGTATGTGAATATAGGCGGTTTCTCAAAAAGGCTTTTTTGAGCTTCTTCCGTGTCCTTTGCTTCCGCGGATTCCATGGCTTTTTCAAGTGGGTTTACCACGTCTGATTTCGTTTTTTTTGAGTTATTTGTTGTATACGCAACTGGTGAGGATCTTTTTGGTTCTTCCGGAATCTGCTCGTCGGCAAAGCTTGTATCACCGAAGGGATCAAATTGTTTCATCGGCGTGCTTCCGAGATCCAGCTCAAGGCCTTCTCCAAATAAATCCATCACGTCTTCATTGATATTACTGTCTTGATTCATTTCCTGCTTATTCATTCTGTAGTGCCTCCTTTTATTTTTGAACAAAAAAAGACTATATTTCACCCGGCAGGCATAAATCCGCCATAGGATCAATATAGTCTTTGATTGTTTCTTATTGGTTTTTAGGTCAGGCGCGCAGCCTGATAAAGATTTTTTGCAGGTTTTGGGCGCGACGGCCGTTTATAAACCCTTACTCTGACCTGAAATACTCTGACCTAAATTACTTGTTCAGGATAGCATGAGAATTTTATGTTGTACACTTGAACATTCTAAAGTTTATTAGTTAATGAGATGGTTATTCTTCTGTTTTTGCAAGCTAATCAAATTAAGTACTATGCGTACTATTGCTAATGTTTGCTTATGTATTCCCATAGTTGTTGGATACGTGCTTTAGCGTTAATTTTTTTATCAGTACAAAAACCTTTCATCCACGCTTTTTCGCTTTCACTATATGGGTCTTTCCAAAAACGCCTTATAAAACCTTTCAACTTAGGTTGAACAGTCCAGTTAAAGCCAGATGCAGTACAGACCGAACTAAAGGCATCAATTAATTCCTTTTCCCCCATTTTGCCTTCTAAAAAATCCAGAAGCAAAAGTTCAAAGAATGCAAACGGCATAACCTCGGAATCCGGGATTCTCATTAGTGTATAATGCGGGCCGCGTTCTTTAATATCATCGGTTACAAGACAAATACAACCAAGAGTTTTAGCCATAGCGATAGCGTAAACCTCACCAAGATCCCCGTTGCCAAAAAGAATTATATGCTCTTTAACATGTTGCAAAAACACATTATGCATTCCTATGCTTTTAAGATACCGATCTGTAATGAGTTCAATTCTATCATCTACAACATCCTTATCGAATAATTCAATAATTTCCTGCTCTGCATGATTAACCATTTCATGATGCCGTATAAATTCATATACCTTTAATTTTTGAAAACGATTGAATAAGACATGCTGGAGATTGGCTCTGTAAAGATGGATTATTACATTCGTATCAAGAGACGCCTCCATTAATCCATCCCCCTAAGCAAATCATCAAAATTATCATCTTCCTTGTCTTGACTGTCATTTATAATTACGTCATCAGGATTTAAATCCACATAACTAAGAGCTGATGCAAGACTTGTTTCTGGTATCAATTTTTCATTATAATTAGAAATAACCCATTCTAAAAACTCGGAAGGTATCTTTTTTGCCCCTGTAGCTATGCAAAGATCTCTATTTCCTCCAATTACAGTAAGTAATTTAGAGGTTGTTTGCTCAATCTTTTCTTTTCTTAATTTTTTTAAAACCACATCATTCAATATGTTTAAAGCCTTAAGTCTTACTAAAACCATATCATAGCTTACGCTAAATGCAGTTTGGATTATTGCTATGCTTAAACCATCCCAGTTTGCTATATCTTTACCTTTGAGCTCAAGTCTTATGAATTTTTCAACCTTATACTTAGGCATTAATAAGCAAGCGGCAAAATAATTTGCTTCGATTTCAGACACATCGCTTTCAGCAAAATCATCGTCTTTTATTAAAGTTATTCCTTGTTCATTTAAATGCAGTCTTTGGTGACCGATTTCATGTGCGACAGAGAAAATTTCTCTTGATAAAATCAAGGATGAGTTTGAAAATACGATTCTCTCAGAACCTTTTATCATGGCGAAACCCAAAAAGGCTTCCGCGCCGATAGGATATCTAATAGTTCTATATCCCAATTTCTCAGAAGCCTCAAAAATATCCTTAATGCCATAATCAGTAATATTACACTCATCTCTTACGTTCTCAGCATCTTTTTCAATGGCGATTTGTCTGTTTTTATTCATTTACTTCGACCTGCCTTACACTATCATAAAGTTTTCGATGAGCGTAAAAAGTATCTATCATATTGTTAATAAATAAGAATTTATCCTCTTGTTCAAAATTTCTATTGTCTCTAAACATGGGTTTTTCAATTTCTTCATCTCTTACTGCGGATGTAATTTCCTCAAGCTTAACACCCAGGATTTTAGCAATATCAGATATACTGGCATACGAAATATCCACTAACCCTTTTTCAAGTCTTGCATATTTTTGCCTTGTGCAACTCATTTTATCCGCAATCTGCTCTTGAGTGAAACCCTTCGCTTCCCTCAAACTTTTAATCCGCGCTCCTAAAATAGCATTCATACTAACACTCCCTTCAATATTATTATACTACAGTTTATTCCTTTGTCAACGAAAATGTTACAAAATCATAACATACAAACTGTATTATTGCCTTTTCAATAACAATTATTATGTGAATGTTCTAATCGTATAACATTGCAAGATTAAACAGAAAGCCTGTAATCTTTTTGGATTATTACAGGCTTTCAAGTATTTTGATTAGACGGTTCGTATACTGGATAGTCGGAAAGCTTTATACAGTATATACTTTAGGCAGCTTTTTTTATTAATTCTTCAGACAAATCGTCCTCCGTCATTTCGCTTAACCTATATACCCTGTCGCAAATATCATTCATACTCAAGGTAGAGCCATGAGTACCCTTATCGAGCACAATTCCGGTTACAGAGAAGTTCAAGGCCATCCGCTTTTCTTTAAAATCATCAGAAAACTTCTTATCTATGCCGCAATCGCCGTCAGTTAAAAACAGCAGGTCTGCATTACGAAAATCGTTGCTTTCAATTATTTCTACAGCTTTAAGCAAAGGGCCTTTAAATTCAGTACCGCCACCATAAAAGGAATCAGCAAACGCCAAAATATCCTCCGCTGTAAATTGATTTTGGAGAAAGTAATGTGGCTGCACCTCGCCAATGCCAGAAAAGCGGATAATAGCGCAATCTTGCCCATTTCTATTTGCCGCTTCCATCAAGGTGAGAGCGAGAGCCTTTCCCCATGCGATTGGCTCGCCTTTTGTTGAGCCGGATTCATCAAGGCAAATAACAACGTCCCCATGCCCTTTTGCGATATGCTCCCTCTTGCGGTACTGTTTCAAGCCTTTTCGCTGCACCTTTTGTATGAATAAAGGTATTGTCTCGGGCATCGCAAGATAAGCGTACTCTGATGAAACTGCGCGGGTATAATCATTTCCAAGCTCAATATCATATTTATCGCCTCTGCCGAACGCATAGCTGTTCTTCCTGGCGTTATCAAGAATTTCTCTGTATTTGCCCAGATATTTAGCTATGCTTCTGATTTTATCGTTGCCTTGGACACGCCGCAATAGTTCAGTATTATGCTTAATTGTTTCGGGATTGGATCCCTCCAAACCCCAGGATGAAATAATACTTTCAGCTTGTTCGGCTTTTTCCTTGGCTGAGCTTATTGCGGAGGATACGGCCGCCTGAAATGATTCCTTGGATAAGCGTATATTTTGTGCAATCATAGTTGATAGATCATCAATTTGCTTCTGCTTACTAATAGCGTTATTCGCGGCCTTGAGCAACGCCTTCTCAGCCTCCTGGCTAAGATTTCCGTTTTTATACTGTTCAAACTTCTCATTAATTTGTTTTATCAGCCCTTCTTGCTGACGCTCTAACTTATTAAGCAGATCAAGAAGCTTTTTAGCTTCATTGTCTTTTGCACTGTTTGCGGCATTAAGCAGCTCCTCCAGCTTGTCAAATATCTGCTCAGCAAACTCTTTTACAGCTTCGTAGGCGGGTAAGTCTCTGCCTTCACATATAGCCTTAAACGCCGGATACTCATTTGATAATAGTAAATGGTCGATAATCTCCTTATTAAAGAAGCGAGCGTTCGATACCAGCTTTTCTTCATCGTCACGTTTAGGTTTTATGCTATAAATTGCCTGAAATGTATCTTGTAAAAGGCTTGAAAAAGTATTGAGCTTTTCCTGCCCCAAGCTTTCGATTTCATTAAGCCCATTGTCCACATTTTTACGCAGGTCTTGATAAATCATATTCTCAAGCCTCGACGATAGAAAAATCCGGCTGTTTTCTCTTGGCTTAGAACCTGATATTTTTTCCCATAAATCGGACTTATGTACATCATTCGCTGTTTTAAATATATTTCTCTTCAATTCTGCAAACCTCCTTATGGATTCTTAAATAGGTTCCGGGAGAGTTAATCTCTCCCGGAACAGTTTTTATTTAGAACGGTAAATCATCATCTTCTATGTTAAAAGACATATTATTATATTC